>Ga0208855_1000023_pt1 | contig 58740 bp, 94 predicted proteins | sample LakMenEpi17May12_FD_150708 | JGI IMG/M metagenome (GOLD analysis project Ga0208855, IMG submission 150708) | Freshwater microbial communities from Lake Mendota, WI - 17MAY2012 deep hole epilimnion (SPAdes) | ecosystem: Environmental > Aquatic > Freshwater > Lentic | place: Lake Mendota, Madison...
CTGGGCAAACGAGTCTACGCCTGTTCCGGCAACCATCAAGGATCGCTTGATAGTTCCGGCACCAGATTGTGCGTCTAACGCCGCGCCGGAGGCACAAACAACGCCTCCAGCCCGGCCTTAACGTCAGGCCCAATCGCCTCCAGCACCTTCGCCTCAACCTGCGCCTGCGTGTAGTCGCCCGCCGCGTCGTAGGCAGCGCCGCTCCAGAGCGTGACGGGCTGCGGACAGGGGCGAATCCTCGCCACGCAGGACTTCCGCTTGGCGTTGTCAATGATGGTGATGTCCAGTTCCGTGAGCGTGACCGGCTTCTGGACGCGAACCTCGCCCGTGCTGCGAGTGATGGTCGGCGGCTGGATCGTAACGGGTTGCGGAAGTTGCATTGTGATATCTCCTATTAGCAGGACGGCGGTGGGTTGGGGACGAACGTGCCAGCCGTGCCGCCGTCGTTGCAGGCAGAGCCGGTGAACGTGGCGTCGCCAGCGACGACCCCAGTGAGGTTGACAGACAAGTCGTTGAACGTCGCGTTTCCGGAGACGGTGCCGCTGTTGTACGAACTGTCGTTGAACGTGGCGTCGCCGGTGACGGTGCCGTAGTTGTTCCACGCACTGTCGTTGAACGTGGCGTCTCCGGAGACGGTGCCGCCGGTGTTGTTTGAACTGTGGTTAAATGTGGCGTCGCCGGTGACGGTGCCGGCGTAGTTGTACGATGTGTCATTAAACGTGGCGTCTCCGGAGACGGTGCCGTAGTTGTTGTTCGAACTGTCGTTGAACGTCGCGTTCCCGTTGACGGTGCCGTCGTTGTACGAACTGTCGTTAAATGTGGCGTCGCCGGAGACGGTGCCGCTGTTGTTCGAACTGTCGTTAAACGTGGCGTCGCCGGTGACGGTGCCGTAGTTGTACGAACCGTCGTTGAACGTCGCGTTGCCGGTGACGGTGATTGCAACGAAGAGATAGAATGCGTAGTAATCAGGGTCATTTAACGTAAAGTTCACAACGGTCGGCGCACTGCCGCTGTTAGTGCCGCACGTTGCACTGAGAACAACGCTGTCGCCGCTAGTCGGCAGGGCAGACGCCTGCGTGGTGAACGCACCGCTCGTCCACCAGTTGCCGAGCGTGGCCCAGTCGCTATCGACCGCGCCGTTGAAATAGAGAGTTCTACCCTTTGCCAGCGGGCGTAATAGTCTCGGATTCATCGGCATGGTGAATGTCGCAAGAGTGGTGATGTGACGAAGGAGGGGTCAGCCCTTGGCCACAACCGTCATCTGGCAGCTGGTCCCGCCGGCAATGACGGGCACCACGTACGGGAATGAGAAGCAGGCGTCCGGCACGGGGTGGGCACCCACCGTGACGGCCGTGGTCACCGCGGAGCCATCGGAGAAGATCTGGAGGGGGGTCGCCTCATGCTCTGAGGCACCGTGCCAGGCAATCTGCGTGGCACCGCCCGTGTTGCCGATCAGAACGCCCGCCCCGGCCATGTGCTGGAAACTGAAGCGGGGGCTTGACGTGGCGGCAGAGCTGGCCGCCGTGACAGTGACCGTCTCTTGGAAGCGGGTGATTTCGATCATTTACCTTTCCTTTTCAGTGGGTGGGCCTGGCGGTTGATAATCATCTCCCGCAGCTCGCCGTCCTTCTTGCCAGGGTTCTGCTTGCGGTAGCGAGGCAGCTCTTCCTGGACGATCCGCTCATTCAGGACCGTCCTCTTGGGCGGCATGAGGGTGCCCTTGTGGGTCACGGCCCCCTCCACCGTCAGATTGCGAGCCCTCGCTACTCTCTTAATGTCCGCCGTGGAGTCCACCCACGCCATTGGGTCCCGGTGGGCTCGGCTGTCCGCCAGGCCGCCGATGTAGACCTTGCCGGCCACTGGGATCCCTGCTGCACGGGCCTCCCTGAGGATGGTGTTGGCCTGCTTCTTGGGCATGTCGTCCAGCCACTGCTGGTTCAGGCGGCCCTCCATAAAGGCCCTGTCAGAGCCTCTAGTGCCAGGAGGGGTCTGGGTGGCGCACATAAGCGCCCACCGCTCGCCGTGCGGCAGGGCCCGTTCGTATGTCTCGCAGGCCTCACGGCCCCGGCGGAGGACTTCCTGGGGGATTTCCACCTTGTTGCTCCGGCCCCGGCGGTGGTGGCGGCGGCGGGGGCGGCACCGCGTACTTCGCCACGTCCATGTCCATTGCCCGGCCCCAGTCGGCCATCAGGGCGTTGAAGAGCTGCGGCTGGCCGGCCTGCAAGAGGCCCTGGGCCACCGGCATGATGATCTGCATGGCGGAGTTGATCTGCTCCACCTTCGTCCCCGGGTTGGGCTTCCTGGCACTGCCGGCCTCCACGCGGAAGTCGAACTCCCGCAGGAGCTGCTCCGGGTCCATGGACTGCACGTGCATGGCCCAGGCCTGCGCCGCCAGGGGGCCCATCAGCGGCAGCACGTCCTGCGGCTGGATCAGCCAGCGGGCCAGGAAGGCCTCCTTGCGGGCCAGCTCCGACAGGGCGTCCTCTAGCTGGTTGGCCATGTCGTCTGGCCGCACAGAGATCTGCTCAGCCTTCACGGTAGCCTCAGCAGCTGACCTGAAGGATGCCCTGGTCATGCCGTAGACCAGCTCTGTCAAACCGACGCGGCGGTCGAACAGCTCAGTGACGGCGGCGACGATGTTCCAGAGGTCCGTGGGTACGCCCGGAAGCTGGAAGACGCTGATGATGTCGTTGACGCTGCGGCCGATGGCCTCAGAGATTTCCACAATCTTGAAGCCCGACTCGTCGGAGTCCAGGATCTTGGCCTTGATGTCGTTGTCGGCGGCCTTGGCTACGCCGATCAGGGTCTGGCTGGAGGTGGCGATCTTGGTCGCCATGAAGCTCATCGCATAGTTGATGAACCGCAGCTCACCAATGCCCGGCTTGATCAGCGAGATGGGGTACGAATACCCGGGCTTGCCGTGCCACTGGAGGATGGTGCAGGGCCAGCCATTGGGCTCGGCCCAGAAGGGGATCGGCCACTGGGCCGCCTGGAACAAGGCGGGAGGGACCCCCGTCTCGTCCACCTCCTCCTGGAGCATGTCCGGGCGGATGTTCAGGGGGTGATCCACGCCCTCGCAGACGACGATGTAGCAGTACTCGCCCAGGGCGTCGAACTTGCCCTTCAGCTCCTTGGGGGCGTCTTTCAGCCGGTCGCCGAATCCGGTCTTGGAGTAGATCTCCCAGTAGGTGACCAGGTCGTTGGTCTTGCCCATCTTCTTCTTCGTCTCGTAGCCCCGCTCCTTGCGGGTGCTGCGAGAGTCATAGCTTTCGGCGTGGCCCTTCAGCTGCTCGGGGTCCAGGCCGAACTTGGCGGCCACAAACTCCTTGGGGTGGCACCGCCGCCGGGCCATCCACAGGATGTCTTCCTGGTCGTCGGCGTCCGGGTCCCACAAGACGTTGTCGAAGCTCTCATAGAAGCTGCCGGCCATCCGGGACTCGCCGCCGGGCACCTGGTACAGCTCCGTAAACCAGCACCCCGCACCCTTGATCAGGGCCTCGTCCACCACCTTGCGGTTGTGGTTCTTCAGGTTCAGCTCATTGGGGGTGTAGTTCAGGTAGTCTTCCAGCAGCTTGCAAATGATGTCCCGCCGCTCCGACAACATCTGGGTCTGCTGGACCTGCTGCTGGTACATCTGCATCATCGGGTCCATCATCATCACCGGCTGGCCGTCAGGGCCGATGACTGGCTGACCGTCAGGCCCCATCTGGGGCACGGGCGGCTGCGGGAAGACACCCAGCATCTGGGGCGAGATGACCGGGTAGGTCCTGGGGGTACACCGCCGGGATGGGTTCCGGTGATGGATGACGGACCCGAAGAGCCGAACGGCCTCCCAAACACGGTTGATGGTCATCCGAAAGGCGGGCGGGGAGATGCCCTTGATGAACCCCTTCTCCCCGCGGGCGTACTCCGACCGGAACATCCAGGCGTTGTCCCCGTCGTAGAAGTTCATCGCCTCATCGGCGTCTTCCTGGAACGGGCGCTTGTGGTCTTTGGCGAGCTTCAGCTTCTCCAGCCACCCCTGGACAAGGGGCCGGAGCGGGTTCTGGTCAGACATGGGCGGTTCCTGGGCTACTTCTTATTGCCCTGAACGGCCTTCTCCAGGGCCGAAAGCCGCTCGGAGAGCTGGGCCAGGCGAGGATCCCGGGGCCGGCTTTCCCAGATGCCAAACTTCTTCCACTCCACGCTCGTCTCCAGGCGGGGGTCGTCCTTGTGGTGGACTGACGGCCTCTCCGTTCCGCCGTAGCCAGGCGCCAGGACCCACAGCTCCAGAGTGTCCTGGCCCACCTTGGACACAAAGGCCATCTGGGCCGGGGCGCCCTCATGGGGGCGGTACAGCACCGTGTCGCCCAGGCTCACTTCCGGCATCTTCCACGCATCCATGATCATCCCTTTCTGCTAGGACCTAAGACCACATAACCCTTGCCATCGTCTCCCTGGCGTTTCTTCTTCTCCGCCAGCCATTTCACGTACCACGGCTCCTTGCCAGGCCTCAGGGGCGGCTGGTGGTACTTCGGCTCGTAGGCACAGAGGTACTCCAAGCACTGGACGGCATGCACGTCGCCCCGCGTGTTGGGCACGTCCGTGATGAACGGCCCGGAGTTGCTCTGGATCACCTTCTTCTTGTATCGCTTCAGCTCCCGCATCAGCTCCGGCGTGGCCCCCTCCAGGAACTTCAGCTGCGTGCTGCCGTCGCCCCGGATGTGCAGCATCTGGCGGACCAGGGCGGTACGGGCGGGAATGTCGTCGGAGCCGGGGATGAACTGGTGGCCCGTCATCTGGGCCCGGATGCCGCGGTCCCGGAGTTGCTCCGAATACAGGTCGCACGGCAGCCGGCCGGACCCAAGGTCCCGCAGCGTGCCACCGTGCATGTCCATGATGAGAGCGTAGAAGTGCTGGTCCTGGGCCTTCTTGGCAAACTCCTCGCCCCAGATCAGGGCGTTGGCGTTGCGGATGTACAGCTCGTCATAGATGAGCAGCATCTTCTCGTCGGGCGGGACGGCACCGAACAAGCATGCCATCACTGTGTGGCCAGGGTCGATGGACACGTAGCGAGTCCACTCCGGCGGAATGCCGGACGGCAAGGCCTCCCGGGGGAAGGTGTGGACCGTGGGATTGAAGGACGGGTACATCAGGATGGAGTCCTGGGTGAACTCGCCCTCCGCCCGCATGCGAAGCTCGTCTATGCCAAGAGAAGACCAGCGGGAGATGTTCTTCTCCTTCTCCTCCGCGTCAATGTGGGCGTTGTCCAGGAACCGGAAGGTGAACTTCTTGATGCGGGGCGGATCTCTCCGCTCCTCCAGTTCCTTGTCGGCCCGCTCACACAGCCCCAGCAAGGCATCGTTCTTGGAATGTGGCATCGCACTCCACAGCAAGCGGCCCTTACGGTCAGCAAGACGGGCCTGCATCTCCCCCACCCACGCGGGGTTAGATATATCCTCGTCCAGGTGTACCAAATCGGCCTGAAAACCCTGGGGCGGCTCACCTTCTGAGGAGAAGAAATGAACCGTCCAGCCGTTCGACAGGACGACACGCTGGCAGTAGCCGGCGTTCTTCAGGACCCAGGATGTCTCTTCTACGAACCTGGGCGGGACGAGCGGCGGAGCAGGCTTGGCGTCCTTCTTCCGCTCGGCGTCTGTGACGGGATTGAAGGCTCGCCACGCTCCAGTCTCTAGGTCCTTGATGATCTTGAACGCCCCGGCCTTGAACAGCATGGGGTAGCAGACCAGGCCAATGTGTGGCCAGTTCCTGCCGATCACCACCAGGTTCCCGCCCTCTGCGGGGTACTTGCCGTACGGGTCCTGGCCCGTCAGGGCCCGGGCGTCCTCTACGAAGGTGCTGAGGCTCTTGCCGGATCGGTTGCCGCCAAGCACCACACGCTCAGACGCCAGACAGGCGTGCATCTCCTCCTGGTGCGGCATCGGCTTGTACAGCCGGAGGGCCTCTATCTTGCGGCTCTTCAGCTCTGCCTGAACCTCCTTCAGGACGTTCAGGCGGTGCTGGGTAATGCCAGGAACAACCGGAGGCTTCGGCTGTTCAGGTATCTTGCGCGGGTGCTTTTTCACGCTTCTCCGGGGCCGGCAGGGCGTTGATCACAGTCGCCGTCTCTAGCAGCCGCTGCCGCAGCTCGTCGTCCAGCTCTTCTTCGGACCAGTGCGACAGGGGTTTCTTGGCACCGCCCATGGCGGTGTTGTTCGTCACCAGCCGTACCATCGTTTCCAGCATCCTGGTCCGGTGAGCGCCGCCAGGAGGGGAGTCGTAATACTGCTTCATGAACAGGTTACTGAACCCAGCCACGCCGCCCATGTACTCCAGGATCGTCTCCACCAGCTCGGCTGAGTGGGGGACGTTGCTCCCTCCCAGGCGAGCCACCTGGCAGAAGGCGTCCACCGCGTCGGCTTCGATCCGATCCAGCCGCTCATCCTTGCCCTTTTTCCTTCGCTTCCGCTCCCGCTCGGAGCGGCAGGTCTTGCACATGGCGTGCCGCCGGCCGTCTTCGGCCACATGGAAGGCATGGGCCGGCAGCTCCTTCTGGCACTTGGTGCAGCGTTTGGTGCCGTCCATGCGTCACACTTGCGTCATCCAGACGTTGCCTTCGACGTGCGGGGTGATGCCGGAATCCTTCACGGCTCGCCGTACGTCAGGAAAACAGCCGTAGTCATGGCCCGCCAAGACATGCCTGGCCTTGGGCCTCCAGGCTGCGATGTCGGCCTTGACCGATTCGTAGTCATGCTCGGCATCGATGTAGACGATGTCGAATGAATGATCATCGAAATCCCTGGCCGCATCCGGCGACCTGCCAACGTGGGCTGTGATGGGGAGCCCGGCGGTGTTGCGGAAAAACACATGTAGCGGTCGGCCCCTGGAGCCGTCGTATGCCTTGCAGCCGTCGTCGTTCTTTGAGCCCTCCCACGTATCCACGCAGGTCACCTTGGCCCCAGCCTTGGCCATGATGATGGCACTCCTGCCGGCCCATGAACCGACCTCACACACCGTTGGTGCGTGGCCGTGGTCTTTGATGAACTGCGTCACCATGGCGGTCAGGGCGTTGGCGTCCTCGCCCGGAAGCTCCATCCCCATGCCGTCGAACGGCTTGGGCAGCTTGTCCAGGACGGGGGATTTGAAGTCAACAATCTTGACTCCACTTTCTACATTCGCCTCCCAGCAGTCCTTCATCTTCTTGGACACGCCCTCGGCGGTGATCACCTGGGGCTTGCCCACGCACTTGGGTTTCCAGTGACCGGCCCAGGCGTCCCAGTTGCAGTACACGGGGTTGTAGCCCAGCTTCTGCGCGCCCACCAAGGACACGTCCCGGGTCATGGTTACGTCTTCAGTGGACGCCTTCTCGGCGGCGTACATGTCCTTCCACTCGTAATAGAACCATGGCTTGTCTTCCGGGGTCTTGGGCTCAGTGAGTTCAAAGACCCGCATGTCGTACATGATCAGCCCGGTGGGAAGCGCAGCGCACTCTTGGATGCCGGCCATCTTCACGGCCGTGTGCCGGTCGTACATCTCCAGCTGGAAGTCCGGCCCTGGGTTCTGGGACTGGAGGTTGTTCCACCGGAACACGTACACGCACTCCACAGGGGGCGGGCCGCAGTATGGCACCCCGATGACGCACGGCCCCTTGTGGTAGTGGTTGACGAAGAAGTCGAACGACGAGTCGAAGAACGGCTTGGCGTCCGCCTGGCCGGCGAGCATGTCTGGCTTCATGTCGCTGTCCACCATGATGAGACAGTCCACGCCGAACTGACGGGCCTGCATGACTGCCCGGTTGCGAGTCATGGTGATCGGCGTATCCGCCAGGTTCCAGATGCGGATCTGGTCGATCCGGGGATCCTTGGAGGCGTTGGCCACCAGCGGGACCATCCACTCTCGGATGTCGGGGACTTCAGAGGAAATCCCGCCGTTGCCGCCGTAAGAGAACGTAACGATGCCGACGTTAAACTTCTGCTGCATGTGTCACCTTAGGGGGGGGAGGTGGACAAGTATATAGAACTGAACAGATGGCCGCTAGCGGATTCAGGGCCCTCGCCGTGCGTTCCTGGCCCGGCCCCAGTTGGCAATCGGACTGCCCGTTGAAGTCCAGGTGTCGCCCATGCCCCTGGACTTCATCTGCTCGGCTACCATGGCCTCGTAGACCCGCTGGTGGGCCGGAGACAGGGGCTTGGTCTGCGTGTTCGTCGTCGCCTTAATCCGGTTCCACTGGTCGGTGGCTGACGGAGCCTTGGGCTTGGCGGCCTCCATATCCTGCTTGGCCCGCCTGTCCAGCGAGGCAGACCTCGCCTGGTCCCGGTACGCCGTCTGCTTTTGCTCCAGCCCCCGCATGGTTGCGGCCTGGTCGGGCATGGGCATTTCACGGTTCACCCAGGCGGCGGCGTCGGCCGGCGACATTCCATAGTCCCGCTGGAGGGCCTGGGAGGCTTGGGCGCGCTCGGTCATGCGGCTCTTCATCTGCTCCATGGCAGCGCCAATGTCCTGCCGGCGTTGCTGGGCGCCGGGAGCCGTGGACCGATCCAAGCCCTGCGCCATGCCAGCCAGATCCTGGTACTGAGACACTGCCCCACGGATATCCGCAGGCAGGCCAGCCATCTCTTCCGGCCGCACAAGCGTCCCGCCTCGGCTGTTGTTAATCAGCCCCAGCATCAGCTCGTCCGTGGACGCACCGGGCTGGAGGTTGGCCCGGCGGTACAGGTCGTTCACGGACTGCCTTTGCTGTTGCTCCTGCCGGTCTTGGCGGAACTGCTCGGCAGTGGGCGGCGGGCGGTTGATCGGACGGCCGGGGCCGCCGCCGGGGGGCGGGCTTCGGTCAACTACCCCATCCATGTCCATGTCCCGCTCCCCATTCATGGGATCGCGGGCCACCCCGTCTTTGTCCATCCAGGGCCTATACATCGTCTCGTTAATGCCGTAGTCGGACCTCATCGGATCGTAGTCGTTGATGCGGTACGGCGTGGACGAGCCGTAGGGGTCTTGGGCGGGCTGGGCCTGGCCGGGGTAGGTAAATCCGCCGCGTGCGTCTGGAACCTCTGGTGCGGCCTCCTGGATCCGCTGACGGCCTTGGTCAACCCACCCAGAACCCTCTTCGGGCCGGACTGAGTTTTTGTAGGAGTTGAAAGTCTCGCCGGTCGATGGGTTGTAATAGGTGGTATGCCAGTCTGGCCCACGGTCAACCTTCATGCGGTCTGGGCGATACAGGCCCGAAGGCAGGCCAGGCGTGGGGCCCGGCTTGCCCGGCTGCGGCCCCTGAATCAGGTCGCGGATGTTGCCGCCCGGGTCTTGGGGCTGCTGGGCAAACGGATTTTGCCAGCCCTGCTGGAGCATCTCCATGCCCTGGTTGTAGGCCATCTGGGGATTCAGGGATCCAAACTGCCCCTGGCCCATCATGCCCTGACGTTGCTGGTTCAACGCCAGCGCCATGGCTCCTGTCTGGGCCATCATGGCGTTGGGGTCGGTGTACTGGTTGCCCATCCAGTCCGTGCCGCCAGCGAACTGGAAGGAGGGCATCTGCTGCTGGAAGGCGGGGCCCTGGCCTGCGGGCTGGCTGTAGAAGGAGTGCATCTGCCCGCCCTGGACGTTGGGCGTGTTGCTCACGGACTGCCCGTATGCCGTGGAGTTGGCGTAGGGGCTCTGCTGGGATTGGGCCTGGCCTGGGCGATAGGCCGCATACGCTCCTCCGCCGGCATTCGACTGCGGGCCCTGGCGATACCTCGGGTCTGCGATCTGGCCGTCGATCTTGCGAGCGTCAACGCCGCCGTCTTGCAGGTAGCCATTGCTAGCGCCGCCAGGACCACCGCCATACACTTGCTGGTATGCAAGGCTCTCAGGGCCGCGAGTCAACCCCGTCTGGCCGGAGCCAATACGCTGCTTGTAGCTGTCGGCCATCTGCTGCGTCTGCTGCGAGGGGAGGAACGAACCGGCACCTGTGGTGAAGTAGTTAGGATTGGCTTGGTCCCACGCCGTCTGCGCTGCGCCTCTTCCAGCCGGACGGCCAGAGAGATGTCGCCCCGTGATTGGGTTTATGGCGTCTCCCACTAGCGATCCTCCTCAGTCACTGCGTCCGTCCCCACCCCCATGCCGTAGATCATCCGCAGGCGGGCCATGTCCTCCATCTCGCTGCCTCGCACCAGGGCGATCAGCTCTCGGAGGTAGTCCAGATTCTGGATTGCGGAGTCGTCCATAATAGAAAAGCCTCTGACCCGGTTGCCCAGGTCAGAGGCCTCCCCCTAGCCCCCGAAAGGGCACGTATCAAGTTCCAACCAGGCCGTAGTTCTGGAGGGCTACCTTCAGCGTGGCAAAGTCCGTCACGGCCGCACTGGTGGCCCGGGTCGAACCCGTGCCGCCAAAGAACGCCACCGTGCCGCCCGTCACGCCCAGGCGGAGCGAGGTCGGCGCTACCGTCAGCGCGGTGACATTGCCGGTGGTGTGGCGAATCACCGCCCCCACCTCGTCACCGGCCTGCTGGTCAGCCAGGCCGATGACGATTTTCCGCAAGAGATTGGCGTCGGCGCTCATGCTTAACTCCGGACGAGGTTAACTACCGCCAGGACGTTCTGGCCCGTAGTGCCGGCCGAGAGCGCCCGGCCGATGTAGCCAGCCTGGAGGAACGTGGCCGCGGCAGTCTGGGCCTGGCCAGCGGTGGTGCTGTGGGTGCTGGCCGCCGCCGTGAGGGCGACAAGCGAGGTATCCACCGCAGCCTCCTGGGCAGGGCCCAGCTTGATCTCAGTCGGGCCGTTGACCGTGACCCAGAACACATCGTTGTTGGCCACGCCCGATGCCGGGATATGCTCGTCCACCACGCCGGCCGACGCGGCGTCCGTGAGACGGGTATAGCCGTCCACCTCCGAGAGCGAGCCGCTCTTAAACGTCACCACCCGCTTGGGCAGGAGGGTGACGCCAGAGACGTTCCGCACGGCGATGCAGGTCTTGACCCGATTCGACCGGATCTTGCCCGTAACGGGATTCACGTCAGGAAACTGCTTCACCACGCCCACCCAGCCGACGCCGTCCGCGGTGGACGACACGCCAAGGGTCTGGCCAAGAGCGAAGGGAGGATCTACGTTCAGTGACATTCAGGCTGCTCCTATGGTCAGGCGAGGTTGACCCACTTGATAAAGTTACGAGGCGACTTGAACTTCAGGTTGCCAAGAGTGGACACACAGTAACGATAAGACTGCGTAGTCTCGTCGTAGAAGGGGCCCTCACTGTTGTACATCTGTCCCTCCATGTTCAGGAGTTCGATGTTCCCAACCGCAAGGCCGTACGCACAGTTGGCCGGCACCGCGTACTCCGTGCCCAGCTCCACGCCGTCCAGCTGCACGGTGTTGAAGCCGTAGCTCTTCAGGCTGTTCTCGCTGGAGATCGTCACCCGCTCCTTGGCGTCCTGGGCGTTCAGGAAGTCGATGTACAACTTCCGGTCCATGACCACCAGATCGACGGCGTCTTCCTTGGTGTCATTCCGCTTGGCAAAATGGAGGCCCTCACGGAGAGCCTTCACGCAGTTGGCAGCCCAGCTACTGCCGCCGAAGTACGTGCTGGTGTAGTTCACCACCAGCGGGCTGTAGAAGTCATACTCGCTGTCAGCCTTGCCGGCGGGCCAGACGCCCTCCAGCTGCGAGCCGCCGTAGAAGCCCAGCCCCGTGTTAAGCGAGGCGTAGCTGTCAGACGGCGAGCCGAACGGGTCCGCCGCGTTGGCCGACCGCTGGGCACCCGTGGCCACGTTCAGCGTGCCGTTGGTGCCGAAAAAACTTTCCAGGCCGTGGTATCTCAGCTCATTGCCGGCGGCCGACCCGTCAATGTAGATCTCATTGGCCAGGTACTGTTCGATGCTGGTGAGCAGCCGGCTGCTCATCTTGCCAGCCACGTTCACCAGGGCGTTGGTGCCCCGGTTCTCCAGAAGCTCCTTGCGGAAGATGGCGTCCGTGGCCTGGTAGCCCCGGTACTCCAGCTCCGCCTTCTTCCAGAGGTTCTGACGGCTGAAGGAACGCGGCGTTTCTCCGTTGTTCCCCTGCGGCTGATGCAGGCGGTACGACACCTCCCAATCGAAGCCGCGGCCGGACATGTTCATCCGGATGTTGCCACGGCTTTCGATGGCGGCGAACACCATGTACTTGCGAAGGGACGCAATCTCCTCCTCACGCAGGTGGTTAACCAGCGTAGTGGCGATAGAACGAGCGAAGTCGGTCGTACTCGGCATTTCTTACTCCTAGATCAGGCCGTCTTTCACAAGCTGGCTCTTGAGGCGCTCTTCCAAGGTCATCTTCGGCCGCGGAGCCCGCGGCTCCGATGCCCCGCCGCTCCTGCTGGGCGTGCGAGTGGCACGCTCCCTCAGGAACTGCATGTTCGATTGTGCTACCGGCTCTGCTGGCGGAGGCGCCATCTCCTGGGGAGGAGGAGGCTGCTGCATGCCTGCCATCATCTGCTGGTAGCGAAGGTTCAGCAGGTCCCGCTCCAGCATGCTGGTGGCGTACTGCCACCGGGCATCGGGAGACGAGATCCCTGACTTCGCCGCTTGATCGATGTAGCCCTGGATCGCCCGGCCCTCCGGACTGACCTGGCCTCGTTGGTCGTAGAGCCAGTCAGCGTTCTGCTGCTCCAGGCTCTGGACGTAGTTTTGTGCGGTGTATTGGCCAAGGTGCTGTTGAACCAGCTCCTGGGCCTTCTGCATGGCCACCTGTTCGACAAATGGCTTGAGCGTGTCTTCGGGGTTGGTGACGAATCGCTTGGCGAAGTCGGCCGTGTAGGTCTGATACTCCTGGAGCGCCATCTTGGCTTCCAGCGGAGCGTTGGCGTCGATGACCTCTTTGCCCGTCTGCGGGTCGCGGATGATGTAGTTCCGCCAGGTGTCCTTGACCTGGGGCGGGTTCCACCACTTCGGCGGCTCGGCGGCCTTCTGCTGCTGAGCCTGCTGAGCGTTCACCCATTCCTGGTAACGCTGCCGGTTCTGCATGTACTCCATCGTCGCCGGCATCGTTTCCTGATACTGGCGGAGCTGGCTCTGGGCCTGCTGGTAGCCCTGCATCGACTGATACAGCGTGCGGGCGATGGACACGTCGTCGGCGCCCTGAAACTCAGGGAGCGCCTTGAAGGCGTCGTACACACTACCGGCGGGGGCCGGCGTGTGCTGCGGTGTCGGATTGTCAAAGGACTGGGAAGGAACCTCAGGTGCCGGCATCTCCGGCGAGTCAACCTGCTGGATCTCTTCGCTCATGTCTTTCCTTTCAGGCTAGGGGGGGTTGCCTGTGGAAAGAATGCCCGGAATGCCTGGGGCGTAATCCGATTTTCACTGAGCCATGCGAGCGATGCCCTGCACGTCGCCCATGTCTCGCAGGCGGTTGAGCATCTGCATGGCCTCGGTGGTGCCGCCCACGTCCGGGTGGTGACGCCGGGCCGCGGACCTGTATGCGGCGTTCAGTACGTCCGGATCGACCAGCTGGCGGATTCGCTCTCCGGCCGGCAAGGCTCGCTTGGGCATGACGCCCCGGTAAAACAAGAACGGCAGCTGGCCGGCCACTTCAATAGGCGCGGCCATCGAACCGGCATCAGGCCGCCAGTCCTGCTCGGACCCGGGACCACCGCGGTGGAAAACCGGACTGACAAGGTTGGGGATTCCGTAAACAAAGTCCTTGAAGGCAGATCCGCCCTGCCCGCGCGCCATGTCCCGCCCGAAAGCGAGGTAGTTGTCAGAGAACCGCGACAGGCCGCCATACACTGCGCTAGTGGCGCGGTTCAGCGGGTCAGTGATTAGCTGCTCGGGCGATAGCTTCTCCATTTCCGGCGAATAACCGTCCGGCACGTACTCATAGGGGGATGCCAGCATCTTGCGGATGGCCGGATTTTCCTGGAAGTACCTGTCTTCCACCATGGCGTCCGCCAGGATGTCCTTCCCGGGGCCGTAGTAGTTGTCAATCGCAAGGGGGCTGCCGGGTGGGTGCCGCTGAGTGTGAGGTCGAATCTTGTCCAGGATGTACATCTGGCGGGCGTTAGCCAGCCTATCGTCGTCCGACCGCGGCACGGCGGTCAGTAGGCTGGGGTTGGCGTACGCCCACTGAAAACCTGACAGCTCCGGCACCCGCACCTTCTCCGCGCCGGCCATGGCAGAGGCCAGGAGGTTTTGGGGGTGGTCTTCGACGCCTTGCTCCAGAGACTTCTCCGCAAACTCCACAGCCCCGGCTTCGGGGCTGCCGTAGTATGCCTGCGAGTCCGCCCGGGCTACCGCCACGTCCTGGCCGGGGAGCAGTGGGCCGTAGGGAAGCCCAAGGCCCTCCCGCAGCTGCCACTCAGGCTGGCGGATCTTAGCCAGTGCAAGGCGGGCCTGCCGAAGCCGCTCGGCCCGGGACGCCAGCTCCTGGTCTGGGCCAAACTCTTCAGCCATCAGCGCCCCCCAGCTTGGCGAACCCGCTCCAGCATGGCATCAATCTCCATCCGCTTCATGTCCTTCTCATGCTGCATGCGGCGGGCCTCCCGGGCCTGGGCCACCCGGGACTGCATCTCCCGGGAGATCACGTCGTTTACCTGGCCAATGGCCGCAGAGTGGGCGTTCATGCCCGGCGCCATCATGGCGTTGGCGAAGTTAAGGAACGGCATCGGCCCCTGCACGCCAGGCGTCACTCCGGGGCGAACAGCAGCCTGGCCGCGGTTGATCCGCTGCTGCCGCTGGCGTTCCTCCGCCTCCCGTTCCCGCTCGGCGGCGGCGGCGTCAGGGAACATCTGATTCTGCAAAAACTCAGCCCAGGCCATGGCAGTCTCCTTACGTCTTAGTGCCCTTCTTCCGCGCTCTGCGTATCGCCAGGCGGATCAATGTCTTTCCTGCCAAGGAGAGGTAAGGCAACTTCCGTTTCTTCGCCTCCTCTGCCAGCCAGCCGTCGATCTCGTCAATGTGTTCCTCGCACCAGTCGCAGCCCTTTTCGTCCATGATCTTTGCCCTCTTGTTACAAGAGCAGTTGGGCTTGGCGACGATGCCGATGGTTTTCAGGAGGGCCTTGAGTTCTGTGCCTGGGCCCCGCGGGTAAGACCTAAACCGCTCGCACAAGGCCTCATATTCGTCCCGCGGCAGGAAGACATGCGTGTCGCTCTGCCTGACAACATGCCCCATGACAGCCTCCAGGTAGTCGCCCCTGATTGCCGCGCGCTTCGCCAGTGCGTCTTTGGCAATGCCGACCAGGCTCACGGCGGAGGCTCCCCGGGCTCGCAGGGCGGGATGCTGCCTATCGGGCACGTCACGCACGTATCGGACTCCCACGGATACTCCTCCGCTTCCCAGTCTTGATAGCCGCAGCACTCCGCAGTGACGGTCACAAACACCTCCGCGATGTAGCACACCTCCTCGCACTCCTGGCCCTCTCCGGCGGGAAAGCAATCTGTCAGCCGCGCAACCTCCTGAACGTCGATGATCACGTTGGAGTACCCCCCACCAGTCAGCGCCGCTTCAAATCCATCCAGGCAGCCTATAAGGTTGGAGCGAAGGCCAGCGAGTGCGGCCTGGGCTTCCTCAAGCGTGCAGTATAGATTATTTGTTCCGCAGCCTCCGAGGGAGATCACCTCGCAGCACGGCTCCGCCTGGCACACCCCGTCACAGCAATAGGGCTTCGACTCCGGACAGTAGACGACCGCTTCGCCGTCCACGCACTTCTGGCACAAGGATGGATCGGCCGGCGGGTCGCAGGGGCACAGGCCAGAGACGCACTCCGTGTCTACGCCCTGGAACACACCGCCCGCGTCTTCACAGTCGGCGCATGTCTCTTCGGTACACACGCCTCCATTGCAGCACGCGCCCGTCGTTGTGCAGCAGCGACAACAGCCCATTAGCAATCCCAGGCACGCCTGGCCTTCCGGAGTCGGCTGTTAGGGTCCTTGGCGGCCTTTGGCCACATCTTCATCTGGCCGGCACTGCGGGCACAGTACGAGTCCCGGCGAGGACCACCTTCGGGCTGGGGTGGTTTCAGGTTGCCACCAGTCTCACGGTTGTAAGACGCACGGCCCTTAGCGTTCAGGCCGCCATCAGGATCCTGGCCCTCGCTGCGAGTCCAGGCAGGAGAGCGGAGGCGGCGGATGTTATCCTCACTTGCCACTCAGCTTCCTCCACTGCTTCTTGTCGGGATAGTCCTTGTCGCCGGGCTTGGCAGGCGGCTCGCCCCGCTCACGCTTGGCGTGGATGTTCGCCCACAGCCCCGGGCGGAGCTTGCGGATGTTGTTCTCGCTGCTCATGTGTCGCTCGGACTGGATCGCTTCTTGGCGGGCCGCTGGCCGCGGGCCCAGATGTAGCCGCGGTTGCCGATGTTTAGCTCGGCCGTCTTGCCGGGCACAAAGCGTGACTGCCCCTTGCGGCGTTCAGCCCAGTCCTTCATCTCACGCTCATGCTCTTCCAGCTCTTCAAAGACGTTCTTCTCCGGCTGGCGGAGGCGGCGAATGTTGTCTTCAGTCGCCATACAAGTCGCCCTCCCAGTCCATCCATTCGATTTGGTCGAACATCAGTCCAGCCCCACGCTGCGGCCGGCAGGTTTCTTGCCCTCCTTGCGGACGTACGGAGTCGGGCGATTACCTTGCGGAGGCTGCTTCCGCTCCGGCCGCATGTACTGCGAGGGGCGGGGCGGCGTGCGGTACATGAGGTCGCTCATGCCGTTGCCCATGTAACTAGCCGCCGCCGCAGCTTCGGCCTCGTCCATGTCGGCCCGGTATTCCTCAGGGGTAACGCCGTGGGCGTTGGGAATGCCCGTGGGGCCCTGGTAGTCCCCATAGCGCGACCCGCCTTGCAGCTGCGCTCGCAGCATGGCGTTCTCTTCCATCAGCTGGCGAATGCGATCTTCCGGATTCATGGCGTTCTCCTTAGTGGTTATTGCCCTGCTACTCTTCGCTCATAGCCGGCAACGCCATAGGGGCTAGCAGGCCGTACTTGCGGAGGATGCGAATGCGATCCTCTGTGCCGGGGAACATCACGTAGTTGTGGGTGCCTTCGCCTGCGGAGCGGGAGCCCTGGTCCAGGTAGCGGATGCCGGGGACGCCTCGTTGCAGCAGTGCCGCGGAGGCGGCCGGCTGGTCATGGGTGACGTGATAGCCGCCGACGATCCGCGGGTTGGCATTGGCCATGTCGCCGGCCATCCGCATGTAGGCGTTCTCCCCGGCCCACCCTTCTTGGCCCAGCGAGAACCAGCGAGGCGCCTCTACGTATTTGCCCAGGGCATCTTGGACGACTTGGGACTGGCTCTGCACCGGAAGGTCCAGGTCCAGCAGCTGGCCTTCCGGAGCGTCGATCTCCACTTCGTACATGTGGCCAAGTCTTGGCGGAGGGCTTGGGGGCGGAGGGACAAAATCTGACGGCAGCGACATCAGGTATTCGATGGCCGCCCGGTTGTCCACGCCCAGAGTCGCCTGATCGTTGGCTAGGGTTTTAAGCACAGCTTGCCTTGGGTCTGTGGCGCCGGAATTTGCCATATACCTCCACAGAAACTCGGCCTTCTCTTCCGGCGTGTGCCTCACAAGCCCCCCGGCACTTAGTGCTTCCCGATAGCCATCGGCCACCTTCTCATTGCCAGCAAAATACAGCCCATGGCCATACGCCTGCTGGCCCTCACCCGTACCGATCTTGGACGCATCAAACCGGGAGAAGCTGTGCGGGCTGCCGTGGTAGGCGATGATCTTGGGCGACGACTGCCCGGCCAGGCGAGGCAGGAGACTGGGGCGAAGCGGACCACCCATTACTGCGGCCTCACTAGCAGGGCCCGGATGGCATCTTCCGTAGTGGGGTAACGCTCCCTGGCCCGGCGGTACTCCACGCCCTTGTCCGGGCGAAGCCAGCCATCAATCACGGCCATGCTGCCGGCCGGCATGATGCCCAGGTTGTGCGGCTTAGCGTCGTCCCAGTGAAGCCCCTGGCGGGCCATTACGTCGTACAGCGTGTCCGCCCGGTCACGCCACATCCGGTAGTTGTTGGGGTCCGCCGCCATCATGGCCGGAGACGCCACCTCGGACGCGCGGGGTTGAACGCCAATCCGGAACGGCCCCGCACGGTCGGCGTAGACATACGGCGCCACTCCGGGGATGTCTGGGAGGTGGTAGGGCCCGGCGTTGAATGGGTCCGCCGAGATCTTGACGACATGGTCGCCAGACCCAAAGACCGCCGCCTCGCCACCCGCGCCTATCGGCTCGCCCAGCGGGAACCCCTGGCGGGCCAGGATGGCGTCCACCGCCTCTAGCGCCCGTGAGGCCTGGGGCTTCATGAGCAGGCTCGCCGCCAACGCACCGCCCTGACCGCCAGGGGCCGCGCTATGCATCCGGGCCAACGCTTGAATCGACGCCTCTGCCGCGGAGCTGGGCGGGCTGGTGAGCGCCTTGCCCAACTGCTGCGCGTAGCTAAGCCTGATCGGCGTCCCCATACAGGCTAATGCCCAGCGGGCATCAGCCTGAAGACGCAACCAGTCGATCAGCGAGTCCGCCCATGGTGGTCAGTGCCCAGCGAGCGACCACGCAAAACCCGGGGGGCGGGAAACTCCGGGAGCAGAAGGGGACCCGGTCACGGGGATCCCGGAGGTGGCGGCGCTCCAGAACCGGGAAGGGACCCGCGGAGCCCATCGGCCGCAGCCAGGAACGCGGCCTGGAAAACATCCTCTGGCCAGTCCCGCTTGGCCAGGTTCAGGATGAGGAGGATGACCCGGCAGTTGTCAGCGGTGTAAAACTTGCTGCTGTCGATCCGGTCCAGGGATGGCATGTACGGAGACTTCCGCTCCAGAACGAACGGCACGCCCGTTAGCTCGCACTTGCCTGCCCGTATCCGCCTGGCGATCCACTCGGTGGATAGGCCAAACGGCCACTTCTCACGGCGGGAGCGGGCCCTGGACGACCCGCACATCCCGGCCGCCACGGCCCAGCAGCGGCTCTCATGCGTGTCTGCCTTGTAGTTGCCCCAGCCTCCAGGCTTCCGCCGGCCGGACTTCTTGTACTCCTTTTGGTACTCCCGGAAGTAGTCCTTGTTCTTCTGGTAGTAGTCGCGGCCGTACGCATTTCGCCGCGGATCCTCCCGCCGCTTCCGAAGGTCGTCTTCGTACGCCATGCCCATGGTGGCCAAGCGTACAGCGGACGGCGGTTAAGCGGTCACGCAAAACCCGGAGTTTTCAAAAAATCGGCGCGGCGGATTGACTAAACTACTGTCTTTGCTCCGGGGGGGTAGGGGCCCCGCCGGAGCCGCGAGCGAAGCGAGTGCCGCTGCCGCGTGTCGGGCCGCCGGTCACGGTAGGCTCCCGGTACCCTCCGGCGATACGGTCGCGGGCCATGGCCAGGCCGGGTCGCGGGAAGCCGCAAGCCTCGGCCGGGCCTTGGGTTACGTGTTCGGTGGCGGTTCGTATGCTGCCACCCCCCCTCGCCGGGTGCGTCGGCCTGGTGCCGGGCGAGCCGGGCCGGCCGGCGGTGGTGGCGGCGGGGTCGGTGGTGGTGCATCGCCCGCCCGTGCGGCCCCGGCCGTGCGTGGTCGCCTGTCGGCGGTCGCACTGGTGCCGGGGCCGCGTGTACGGTGGCCGCCGGGGCGGGCCTTCTTTCGGCCACGGCCCCCGGCGGCGTGTCCCCCGCTGCGCTGGCGGGGGATTCGCTCCTGACGTTCGGCGCGGCCACCCCTCGCCCAGTGGCGATTCGTTCGGCCGTCCGTTCGTTCCCCGGCTGGGGATCGCTCGTCCGCGGCCGGTGATCAGGCGGCGGCGGGTCTGCTGCGGAGCGTGTACGGTGGCGGCCCCGGGTTTCCCCGGGGCCGGTCGGCCTGGATCACCCCTCCCGGCTGGGGCCGCGGTTGGTCGCGGGTTCAGTCGGCCCCGGCCGCGCTCCCCGTGTCGGGTCTGCTGCGGCCGGGGCGGTTGGTCAACGTCCGTAGTATCGGGCCAGTTCTGCCCGGTACGCCGTGAGGTTCACTCCATCAAGGTAGGTGACCGGCGCGGCCATGTGCATCGGCTCTCCGGTCGGGCGGCGGCTGGCGTGCAAGCCCGGGCATCCCCGGCCCGGCGGCGTGTAGCCGGGGCCGCATTGCGGGACGCTTGGCGAAGCCTTGGCGGCGTCTTCGTCATCAAGCGGCCCCCACCCCGCCGCTACCAGGGCGAGCGCGGCGGGCGTCATGCCCCTGGCCCTGGCCCGTTGGGCGAAGCGGGGCATACGCTCGGCAAGCGATTCCCCGGCCTCGGCCATGGTGGCCGGGTTGCTGCTGGCCGGTGCCTTCCCCGGGGCCACGTCGAACACGTGGTCGGGCTGCGACTCGTCCAGCCCCGTCCGGCCCACCGGGCGGGCGTATGTCTGGGCCTTGGGCTGCGTCTCACGGAGCAGCCTTCCGATCCCGTACTTGGCCACCAGCCGTTTCATGCCTACTGCCGCGGCGGTGGGGCTAACCGGGCATACCTTCCGGTGGGCCTTGGTCATCGCCTTAAACGTCCACTGCTGGACGGTGTCGTCGGCGTCCGGTCCATAGACGCCGTGACGGCTGAGGATCCCGCGGAGGATCCGCTGGGCGGCGGTCCACTGGTCGGCGGTGGCGTGGGGAAAGTTCATGGTATCGGCTCCGTTGGGGTTCCACGGTGTCGGCCGTGGTTCTGTGATTGTAATCGGCTCGGGCGGGGGTTGCAAGTTAGTATTTCGTTAGTCTCGGCGGAATCTCTTTGTGACTATGGGCGTTCCATGGTCGGGCGTGATTCGCACATGCAACTGTGTCCCGCGGCGGCGGCTGATCCGCTGCCAGTGTGCATCCATGATCTGGAGCGTGTCGGCCATGGTGGGCAATCGGTGTTGGTGGTAGTCGGTCACAATGCGGCCCTGCGGCCCGTGGTAGTCGGCGGAGAGTTCTAGGGTAAAGGCCATGGGTGGGGATCCTGTGGGGTGAGGCGGCCGGGCCGCCGGGGCTGCGACATTGCAACCCCGGCGGCGGCTGCGGTGGGTCAGGCCTTGTAAAAGGCGGTCAAACCGACTTTGACCACCTGCCCGTTGATAGTGATGGGCGTGGGCTGGTTGCCGTGCGTGGTGGCCACAAGCCGCGTTTTGCCGGTGCTACTGAGCGGGGCGTCGGCGTTCACGGGGATCGTCACCACAAGCGTGGCGGGGGCGGTCTTCGTCGCGGGGCGGAGTTCGTAAGTCGCGGACATGGTTGGGTTCCCTGTTGGTGCCCCGGATCGGCGGGGCGGCCGGTCGGCCGTTCGTTCGGCCGACATCTAGACTCCCGCGCCGCCGCCGGGAAAATCTTCCGGGCCGCCGCGTTTTTTTTGGGCGAGCGGCGCGGGACTATTTAAGGCGGCCAAATCGCTCGGCGCCGCCGCGGCCGTTTTCGGCCGTTTTCCCCGCGTTTTCCGCAGTTTTCCGGCCCCGCAGTGTACCAGCGTACACTGCCGGGCCACGGCCAGCCCCCCCACGGTTTCCGTGGGTGATGCGGACAGCGATGCGGGCAAGTGTGATGCGGACAGCCAACAGGAGTTAGCCATGTCATACAAGATCGCCCAGATCATTCAGGACGGTGACAGCAATACGAAGATCAGCCACCACGGAGAGGAATACAAGGTCTATACGATCTCCCTGGCCTCCTCTGACAGCTCTGGTGTCAATACCTGCCCACGGGCCCTGAGAAGGTCTGTGATGCAGCAGATGCTGGATGATGGCAAGGATGTCTATGAGATTGGACAGTGGGCCAACCGCAGGGGATTGTCCATGTGTTCTGGCCCCTGTGTCACCTGGGAGGCTGGGCATGGTCAGTCTGACTTTGTGCGTGCGGCCCGGATCAACCTGACACGGTGGCTCAGTGAGAACCCCCGGACGTTCGGTGCCTACCTGCGGCGTGAGATGGACAGGATCACCCGCAATGCCAGTGACTACATCATCGCAGCCCGTGCCAATGTGGACTCCGATGTCAACTGGCAGAAGTTGTTCCCATGGATGTTTGACTATGGCTGGCGGTTCTGGGACTACACCAAATGCTCTGAGCGTCTGGGTTCTGTTCCAGCTAACTACCACCTGACATACAGTTACAACGACGGCACGCAGGCCAAGGACTGGGAGCGTGTCTACCGCACCGGATCGAACATCGCCGTGGTGTTCGACACCGTGTGGAACCCGTGGGGCAGTGAGTTCGGCTACCTGCCTGCCACCTGGACTGACCCCAACGGGAAGGTCTGGCAGGTGGTGGACGGTGACCGGCTGGACCTGCGGTTCCTGGACCCCCAGGACATCTGCGTGGGCCTGCGACTGAAGGCGTCCGGCGACAAGCGTGAGGATGCCTGTGAGTCTGAGTTTGCGGTGCCGACCGGCATTGACCTGGTGGGGAGCGTACACCCCGCCGAGGCTGAACCTGAGTACTACCTGGCAGCGTGAGGTGCGTGATGGAGAAACAGTATCGCTATACGGCGTCAGTGCAGGTGCGGCCCCGCGGCTCCATTGGTGCGTTCTACACCACGGAGTTCCCTGTCGTTCTTCCGGACGTGCGAGCCACTGCCGGGCAGGTGTTTGACAGGTGGCACGCCATGGCGGGCGAGTTGTTTGAGCCTGGTGCGATTGTTCGCATCAACGGCGAGTTCACTCAGGGCATGGGCGTTGACTACGGCTTTTCAGGCGAGGAGGTGACACATGGACTTTGACTACATGCAGACCCTGACCCTTCAGCCTCCCTACGAGGTGCGGTTCATCAAGGAGTGCGAGCGGAACTATGTCAGCCAGTGCTGGCATGCGTCCCGTGCCTGCGGGCAGCACCGCAGTGAGCGGCTGGCCTATGTGGTGCGGCAGTTTGTTCGGAAGTACCCCCAGTACGAGGGCCGCAGTGCTGGGGTCTACAAGGACGTGTGCGGCATCCTGGAGTGTGCGTGATGGACGCCGAAGACGAGCGTGCCCTGGCGGACCTGGATGCCGGCCGGGCTGTGGTGGTTCTGAACGACGGCGAAACCTGGTCCAACCTCCGCGGCTGCGTAGTGCGGATCAGCGATGCGGATGAGCGGTGGGAGCAGACACCGGAGTTCATGCCGCTGGGATACCGGGTGATCGGCTTGGATCTGCTGGTGCGTCATTTCCTGAAGACCCACAAGAGAGGTGCTACGTGAACGGCTACACCAACGTCGAAACCTGGCTGGTCGCCCTGTGGTTTGACAACAACCAGGCCGACCAGGAGTTCTGGAAAGAGCGGGCAGAGGAGGCCCGGGATAGTGGCGAGAACGACTGCTTCTCCCAAGGGGCAGCGATCCGATACCTGGCCGACGAGATGAAGGAGTCTGTGGAGTACGACGCCGAGAAGGCTGGCCTGTCGGGCCTGCTGTCCGACCTGCTTGGGGCGGCCATCTCTGCCGTCAACTGGAGTGAACTGGCCCGCAACCACCTTGCCAACCTGGAGGATTCCGATGCACCTGCCTAAAGCAATCGCTGCCCTGCCCAAGTGGGCTGACGACGAGGCCAGCCGCTACCAGCTGGGCTGTGTCCGACTGAAGCGTGCCGATGGCACCGTGTTTGCCGAGGCCACGGACGGGCGGCGACTGTGCCGCCTGACCTGGCCGTGTGATGGAGAGCCAAAGGAGTATGGGCTGCCGTCCAAGACCCTGGCCAAGACCCTGCGGGCAGTGGGCGTCACCCCTGACGGCTACTCCGTGGGGCTGAACGGCACGGTCACGCTGTACGGGAAGAACAGCATGACCACTGTGCCGCATGAGGAGCTGGAGCAGTGGCCCAAGACTGAGCAGGTGCTGTACCCCAAGGAGGGGCAGGGGTGGTGGCCGATTGCGGTTAAGCCCCTGAGGGACGAGGCCCGGAAAGCCCTGAAGGAACAGGCAGACTGCGGCGCCAAGCCGTCCCTGGAACTGGAGATCTGCGGGGCCAAGGTGAAGTTGGATGCCCGGTATGTCCGTGACATGTGCGAGACGGCCATCCAGTGTGGCTTCGATCAAGTGCATGCCACGGCTACCGACAGCCAGAGTGCCGTGCATTTCAGCGCCGAGTGTGAAGTGAAGTTTGAGTCCGTGATCATGCCCCTTGCCCAAGACTAAGGAGGAACCCTGATGATTCGCTATCTGAAGAACCGTTTCCACGCCTACATCCAGGGCATCATTGCCGAGAAGGTGGATGCCATCGCTGCCCTGGCAGCCTTGCGTGTGCCAAAGCCGGACATCCTGGACCTGGCCAGCAAGGTGCAGTTGCAGATGGACACGGACCCCATTGCCGAGCGGGTGGTGGATCTGGTGAAGACCGGCCACACCCTGGATTACGAGAGCCTGGCCGAGGCCGTCAGCATCGAAGAACTAGCCCAGCAGTTCGACGTGGCGGACATCGCCGGAGAGGTTGACCACAGTGAGATCGCCAGTGCGTTGGACACGTCCGACATTGCCGGCGAGATCAGCGTGTCCGACATTGCCGGCGAGCTGGATCTGGAGGACATCGCCGGGCATATCGACATGGATTCGGTGGCCGAGAACATCGACTACCGGAAACTGGCCGTCGCCCTGCTGCACGCCGTGAAGTCAGGAGCCCTCTGAGCGAACGGCTTGCTGTGCCGTGAGGCAGGTTGATAGAATCTGAGTGACTGTGGGTGGGCCTTCGGGCCCGCTCCTGTTGGGGCCCCGGCAGGGAAAAACGTCTAAGTACCTGCCGGGGTTTTTTATTTGTCTTCCCCATACCTGTACGGATGCACACCATGAAGACCATCGTCCATGTGAACCAGCATGTGATCCGCAAGAACCAGAAGACTGGCGAGCGTGACCCCGTGCTGACAGTGAAGACCTACAAGGACAACCGCTATGCACGCTCCGTGCGGATCGACGGTCCTTGCGTTGTGCGTTATGAGCCTGATGCCCCGCTCTCCTGCGGTGCCAGGGTGTGGATCGAAACCGATAGCAAGGTGGAGGTGGAGTGATGGCTACGACAACGAACATTCTGGATGGCATCAACGCCGATGCGGCGGCCTTCCGCCAGGCACGTTCCCGGTACGACAAGGCGTTCCGAATGCTCCGCATGACAACCCCAGCGGTGGAGCCGGAACACTTCTGGCCCATGGCGGATGCGTTCCGGATGCTGGTTCTGCGGACCATGCAGCACCGCACCGAGGGTGTGTCCGAGGCAGCGGCCGATGAGTTCATGCGGCAGGCGGCCTGTTTCGGCTCCTCTTGGCGACTGCCAGCGGCTGTCCACTTCGCCATCTCCTATGGCGACTACCAACGCAAGGCCTACGCTGGCGGTGACGGGTGCCGCTTCAGCTTTGACCGCGGCGACGATGGGTACGGTGACCTGATGGATTCTGTTGTGCTGCTGGGCCGGGAGTTCAATGAGCGACTGCATGTCGGTCGGTTCTACGACCTGTCAGATTTCAACAAGGCTGTCGATGAGCAGTGCCATGCCAGCGTGACTGCCAAGGACTTCCCGTTCCAGTATGCGGATGACCCTGTCGGCAACCGCGCATCGCTTGGCAGCAGGCTCCGCAAGTTCATCCTGCAAGGGGAGAACTACTGCGGCATGATGCTGTGCGATGCGGCCCAGAAGTGGATTGCGTTAGAGTCACCGCGTGGCACTCAGGAGGATGACGAATGACCTATCACAACATCACCCTGAACGTCTGCATGCGTAACTGCGACAACGCACAGGACGCCTTGCGACAACTGATCCGCCTGATGGTCCGCTACCCGGATGAGTCCACGTACCACATGGAGTCATGGTCCGTGGATGCCATCCACTCTGCGGACGAGGCGTACGACCGCAGTACCTGTGAGAATGAGCGTCTACTGGAAGCCCTTCAGTCCCTGGCCGAGGTGAACGCATGAACCGGACCTGCCCCTGCGGCTCAGCCGAGCCGTCCTGCGTGGAGTACGACGCCCGCGGCATCCCCTTGACGCGGTGCTGCCGGGCCTGCCGTGCGGAGAGGTTGTCTAAGTACCGGCCGGAGGTGCTGACCAACCCGCAGTATGAGTGCGACGAACCCATAAAGGAGGACCAGTGATGCTGACCGGAGACAAGCGACTGGCGAAGCAGGGCATGCGAGCGTGCAGGGCATTCGCCACAGATGACGAGATTACCAACGACCAAGGTGCTGTGATGGAGACTCTGGTTGTCAGCATCATGCACCTGTGCGACCAGGAAGGTGTCGATCCGTACGAGTTCATGCGGAACTGCATGCAGAAGTTCTACGAAACCCTTGTGGACGAGGAGGAGGACCAATGAGCCTTGACTGGAGTACGTCCGATTGCGCAGAGCCACTGCCCAAGGATGAGGACGAGAAGTGCATCCGGCACGCCCTGATCTGGGCCGCCATCGGCCTGGACCTGGGCAGCATCACGGCGGAGAACGTGGACGAGTGGGTCTTCCGGCTGTGGCACCAGCATCGGATCAAGCTGGACTTCATGTGGTTGGGGGAAGACCCTAATCCCAAGGAGTTGGAGGGGTGGGTGCGGCGGTGGGTTGGCTTGTCCACCAACGTGACGACCCGGACCCGCTCAGCCTGGCTGAAGCGGATAGGCGAAGTGATGGAGCGGGACACGCTGAACAGCATTCGGTATTACAAGGCCCCTGAGGAGAACGCCGATGCCAACGATTGACTGGACTGCCGACGAGGCCGAGGAGGTGCGGCAACTGATGCTGGACCGGATAGATCGCATGAAGGAACGGTCTGAAAAGGCCACAGATCCGCAAGACATCAGCCAGTGGACCTACTTCATCCATGAACTGCGGGGCATCCTCGCCAAACTGGAGGCTGCATATGCCAACGATTCGACTGACCGACGCCGGCCTGCGGTTGCTGATCCCATTGCTGCGGCAGGCCATTGACGCAGAAGACAAGGCGATGGATGACCTTCGGGCAGATGACTCCGACAGGGTTTTCTACCCGCCATACATCGATCACCTGACCCGCAAGTGGCACTACCAAGCCATGCTTCACCAAACGGAGAGACACAATGCCAACGATTGAGCTGACCGACGAGCAGGCCGAGGAGTTGCGGACTGCCCTGTTGTGTGAGTGCGACCGGCTAGCCGATGACATAAAGGCAGCGGAGAGGATGGGCGGAGCCGACGATGCCGACGCCATCCAGTATCGCCATGAGAAGTCTGTCCTGTCCGACATCCTTCACCTACTGGAGATTGCGTGATGCCTAACTGCATTCGGTGCGGCTGGGAACTGATGGACGATGACGAAGAACTATGCGGGCCGTGCGAAACCACGGTCGAAGTGCTAGAGCTTCTTGGCGAGGAGGACGACTGATGCCAAAGGTTGAAACAACCGAAACTCACAAGCCCGGCAAGGCCACGCTCTACAGAGTGTGCGTATGCCGGTACGACAATGGCGGCAAGCAGGTGACGATGCAGCGAGAGTTCCGTGGCCTGCGAAACAAGAAAAGAGCCGACGAGTACGCCGCATGGCTTGAGCATCTGCTGATGCTTGAGGCTGCCGCTGCGGCACGGCGAGGACGAGTCGATGACACCAAGCAGGAGTGCAAGCGATGCCATACCGAGACAGTGAGTACCCCAGCATCCTGCGGGGGAGAGACAAGAGAGAGAGCCAGAGGTTGATGGCTGCGGCGCCGGAGTTGCTGGCTGCTCTCAAAGAGATTGTTGCATACGACGAAGGCAGCAATGACCCAGAAGATTACGGTTACGAAGTCTTGATGCGGTGCAAGGCCGCCATAGCCAAAGCAGAAGGGAGGGAGTGATGAGTAAGCGGCATGACGATTGGTATGAGTTCGCCCGCATTACCGACGAGAGCGGCGACTTCAACGTGGACTGCGAGGTGAGGCCAGCGAAGGCCATGCTAAAGGCCGGGCTGTTGGACTCGTACGATGGCGACGACGATCACGGCTATTGCGTTGAGCATTTCTACACCGTGTCACAAGAGAACGAGCAGGCCGTGCTGGACTGGCTTGCCAAAGCAGAAGGGAGGGAGTGATGGATCACAGTTCATACAAGTACAACGCCATGGCTTTCTGGCTGGATCACATAGACGACGACCCGCCCGGCGCAACAGAGGAAGAGCTGAGCGTGATGGCAGATGAGCTGGACGCTACTGCCCAGGATGTTGCTGGCTATTGGCTTGAGCGCGGCGAGGCTCCTTGGCTGTGCTGCGCTGATGCTCTTCCGCGGCTTGACATGCTGACATCTGCCTGCGAGATGCTGCTTGTCTACTGGAAGAACGGCACAGCCGTGGACGGCGGAAGCGAGGTAGCAGACAGGATCCGCGCTGCGTTGGAGTACGGGAGAACAAGGGATTCATCAAAGGAGTAGGTCATGGATGACCGCATGGTAGAGGTTGTGTTGCTGGTGGTGAGGCTGATCCTTGTACTTGTGGGAGGTGAGAGATGACACGCAACTGGTCCCTTGGTCCGGCCGCCTGGTCCTGGCCGGATGACGTTGACGAGACGGGGTGCGAGGGCCGCATGGCTAACCGCTACCTGCCGATTGAACACACTGCGTACGGAGGCTCTGGCTGGCAGGTCGCCCAGGTTTTTGTTGACGAGGGCGACGACGAGATGCTGGCTGATGCCCGCCTGGTTATGGCCGCACCGGATTTGCTGCGGGAGTTGAAGTTTGCAGTCAGCGTTCTTCAAGACAACCATATCGCCCGAGGAGTTGCCGCTGCGCTGGCGGCCATTCGCCTGGCAGAAGGGGGTGCAGGATGAAGCCACGCCTAACTGACAAGGTGAAGCATGGGCTGTGGCTGATCGTCGCCCGGTCGGCCACGGTGATGGAGGCGGAGGCGGGCGGGCTGGACAAGGAGGAGCGGGAGGCGGTACTGGCAGCCAGCCGGTACGCCGACGCTCACTGGAAGGAGGTGCAGGATGACGCTGGTGATCGGTGAGTACGCCATGCCAGACCCGGACCGGGTTGGCTATGCCGAGTACCGCGCCATCCATCAGGTGCTGGCAGACAAGGTAGCCAAGGCCAAACCAGATCGGGCCATGGCCGTGGCACTGGAATCGCTGGACGAGTTCCAGGCCTGGACAGAGAGCGTCAAGGAAAAGCTGGAGTACATCCACCGAGTTCTGTAGCGGCTAGTTTATCGACGGGGTACTGTACGCAAGTACGGTACTGATGCCCATTACCCGGGCGGCAGCGTGCCGTCCGGGTTTTCTTTTGCCCTGAGGAGGTTTCTATGACTGGTCTGATTGTTCATGCCGGCGGTGCGGTGGTTGATCGCAACCAGATTGACGACGCCCCCACTCCCACTGGCACCCACACCTGGACCCCGGTTCCCCACGGTGACGTTGTCAGGATGGTGGAGCAGTCCATCGTCACGTCTGGCCTGGAGATTACCGACTCCAACTTCGCCCTGTCTGCGGGCGGGGCCCGGATGTTCGGCGTCGTTACCCTGGCCGGCGGCACGGACTACGCCACTGTCATCGGGATCCGCAACTCCCATGACAAGTCGTTCCCCGTGTCGTTCTGCCTGGGTTCCCGGGTGTTCGTCTGCGACAACCTGGCCTTCTCGGCTGAGGTGGTGGTCAAGACCAAGCACAGCCGCCTGGTGCTGGACCGCCTGCCCCGGCTGGTGAATGAGGGCGTGGCCCAGCTGATTGACAAGCGTGGCCACCAGGCCAAGCGGATCGACGCCTACAAGGAGGCCGAGGTCCGCGGCCTGCCGCACCTGCATGACCTGGTGCTGCGGTCCTACCGGGCCAAGGCCATCCCGGCCCGTGCGATTGCCGAAGTGCTGGAGGAGTACGAGGCCCCCAGCCACCCGGAGTTTGAGACTCCCACGCTGTGGTCCTACTTCAACAGCGTGACTGAGGTGCTGAAGAAGTACGGCGACCTTGCCTACCGGACGCAGCGTCTGCACGGCGTGGTCGATGCTGAGGTGGGGGCCAAGCTGCTGGCCCTCTGATTGTTCTGTTCCCGGGGGGCGGCAACTGGGCCGCCCCCCTGTTCTTCAAGGAGAGAAGCAATGCGTAAGCTGGGATTCGACACCACTGCCTTCATCGCTGAGTACAAGCAGGCCGCTGAGGCTGGCCTGACCTTGCGTGAGGTGGCTGACCTGATGGGCATTTCCTATAGCCAGATCTGCCAGCGGAAGCACGCCCTTAACAAGCGTGGCATCCGCCTGCCCAGGCTCCCCAACGGGAACCTGAAGCGTGCGGCCAAGCCGATCCTCCGCCTGGCCGGGCCGGTGGAGTGCGTCGTTGAGCCGGTGCCCATGACCTTCACCATCGAAGTGGGGGTGGGCCATGCCTGAGGCAACCCTGGTACTGACAGCCCAGGAGCTGGCGTACCTCATCAGGTGCGTGGAGAGGGAGCTGACAGAGTATGAGGAGGGCAGCTGGCGTGAAGAACAGGATGACTACGCCATGCTGGAGGCGACGCGCGGGGAGATGGTGTTGCGGACGTTGCGGAGGGTGGAGCAGGATCAGGTCCTGCCCCACTGAGTTGGTAGACTGGTTCCCAAGAGGAGGTGCCGATGGACTTTGATAAGGTGGATGCCGGTACGTGTCCGCATCAGGCCGCCATGGACGTGGCAGACGCGCTGCGGTCCCATGTGCATGATCTGTACGCTCACCAGCATCGAAGAAACCAGGACATCAACGGTGGCCTGAGCAACTCCGTGCTGGCAGGGCTGACGGTCGTATGGCTGGAGGCTGTGCATGCCTGCTGGAATACCATGCTCAGCGAGTCGGCCATCAGTGTGCTGCGTGGCATGAGCCCGGACGACCGGGCGACGAAGCGGTCGATGAAGCGGGCGGCGCGTGACTTCCTGCGGCGGAGTAGATGGTGGGTAAGGGGGACCAAATGAGTTACATGTATCTGATCCTTGCAAGGGCCGGAGATCCACACCAAGGACTACGGCTGATGGATATCCCGGTCGCCTGGGAGTATGGGGCGTTCGTCCCCCGCGGCCCGCTGGAGGACAGGCCTGCGACACAGGAGGCGCTGTGGGAAATGCTGGACGACGAGGCCGCTGATCACTACCCGTTTCCCTACACCGCCATCCCAGAAGGGTGGAGCGTGCTATCCAACTTCTGGCAGCCGGCCAGGTACGTGCCGCAGTCCAAGGAGGTCACTGACCAGGGTGTGCGTGACGCCGTCCAGCACATGCGTGACCTTGGCCTGGCAACCGACGAGCAGGCGAAGCGGCTGCTGGAGGACAACGATGCTTGACGTGCTGATCGGATGTTCGGTTTTGTTCTTCATCTTCTGGGTATCGGAAAGGGGGCGGCATTGAACAGGCTATGGGGCTACGTGCGGGTCAGCACCGATGACCAGGAGAACAGCGTTGAGAACCAGCGGGAAAAGATCCAAGACCTGGCGGCCAAGGAGGGCCTGGCAGTTGCGGAGATCTTCGTAGACGAGGACGTGACGGCCAGGATCCCGCTGCGTGACAGGCCCAAGGGCCGGATCCTGTGGGACTCCATGGACCCCGGCGACACGCTGGTGTTCAACAAGGTGGACCGTGTCTTCCGCTCCGTCCGGGATGCGGCTGCCACGGTTCACATCTGGCAGGAGAGGGGCATCCGGTGCATCATCATGGACCTGGGGATCGACCTGGCTACCCCCGCCGGCCGGATGTTTTTTCACCAGCTCGCTTCTTTCGCTGAGTTTGAGCGGGAGATGATCGGCCAGCGGACCCGGGAGATTGCCGCCTATCTACGCAAGCACGGGCGGCCTTACGGCGGCGCTCGCCCTTACGGGTGGCTGAAGCAGGGGAAGGGGCGGGATGCTCGGTACGTGCCTTGCCTGGACGAGCGGGCTTTGGCTGAGCGGGTGGCGAGGATGGCGGACGAGGGCCATTCTTACCGGCAGATCGGCTGGACCCTGATGCGGGAGCGGGTGACGAAGCCCGGGAAGAAGCACACCGACCGGGGCAAGGGCGTCTGGTACTCCCTGTCAGAGATTCATAACTTGGCTCAAGCCGCTCGGCTGGGATTCCCAATCGTTGCCCGATCTGCCTTGCTAGGCGACGTGACGCCAGGGATGCTGAGCGTATATTCAGCTGAAACTCCGCCGCCAGGTCTACGATCCGTCGCTTCCTGACGAACCGGCAGATGGCCATCGCCTTGTCTCGCTCATCCATGCCTGCGATGGCCTCTGCCAAATCGTCTCGCTGATCGTAGACGGCCACCTCCTGCTCGGCCACGTCCATCCCCACCCTCTCGCCGGGTGTGCGTGTCAGCTTGCGGACGTTCTTTAGCATGGCGTTGAGTATGGCCCTGGCGAAGTAGGCCTTGGGGTAGGGGAGGAGCGCCGGGTTGTAGGTGCGGGCGGCCCGGCACAGGGCCAGGTAGCCCTCGCCCTCCAGCTCCGGGATCAGTCCAGACCTTTGCCATGGCGGCCGGTTCTGGACGAAGCACCTGGCCACCACAGTGACCATCTCGGCGTATTCAATGACTAGCTGCTGCTGCTTTTTGGAGAGCTTGGATCGCCTGCTCATGCCGCTCTAGTTTCAACTGGGACTCACGGACCAACTCCGGCAATCCCTCCATTGCGTGGGCGATGGTGCTGACCTTGGCGTGGATGCTCATAGCCCACGGAACCACGGCCGCAATCACTGTCGCCAAGAGAACTAACTGGTCAGTCGGCATCATCAGCCACTCCCTCCGCTATCAGTTCCAAGATCCCGCCGGCCGCCTCCTCTGGCAGCTTCGCTTCTCGCATGTCCTGCATCACCCGCTTCACGGCTCGCCGCCACATATCGTTGGGGAACTGGTACATCCAGGTATGCTTTCCGTCACTGGCCGCAACCCGCATGACCCGCTCCGTTATTCGGCTCTCTCTGTGCATGGGCAGGCCGTCCAGGTGTGTCCGTCCCCCGTCTTAATCTGGCCCGTGCCCTTGCACTTGGGGCAGTTGGGCAGCGGAGGCTTGGGCGGAGCGGGGGCCGCGTCCCGCAGCGACATGATCGCTGCCTGGGTGGCGATGATCGCCACGTAGTCCGGGGTGTATTCGTTCCAGATCATATGCGGCCGATGCTCCCCAGGTCTGGCAGGGCACGGGGCGGATAGCCCTGCACATCGGAGTACACCCAGCAGTCCCCGCCGTGGACACAGACATCCCAGTCGTCGGCCTTGGTGACGATCATGCCTGGCACCTGAAGCGGGTAGTCGCTGGGCCAGTTGGGCACTGGGGTATTCCACCGGCCCCAGCTATTTGCAATGAAGAAGACATCGAATGGCCAGTGTGTACGGCTGAAGTCCATACCAACTGTGGCCATATCATGCGCCCATCCCGGGGAACTTCTGCCATGGATGTTCTGGCTGTTAGGCTTCGATGACCAGGCCGCCATCTGTCCGGAGTGGATCCCGTACCCATTGAACAGGGCGTCTCTTGCCTGCTCCACGCTGTTGATCAGCGTGATGGTGCCTACCTTGTTGCGGCGGCACAGCTCCTGGACGTTGGCCGGAGTCCCTCCCTGCCGGCCCCACTTGGCGCCGAGGTGCCCGTCGTACGTGGTCAGGTCCACCACCCCGTCGTACTTCTCCCGGGCGCAGAACCCAGTGTCCCGTTCAAACCGGCTGGCCCGGGCAGGTGACATGCCCTCCCCGCCGTGCCCCCGTGCCCCGTAGGTGGGCTCCGTGGCGGTGCGGCGGTGCCATGAGAACGGATCACCGTTGACCAGGAGGGACACCGCACGGGTCAGGTCCCGTGCGTTCCGACTACCATGGCTGACACAATCGCCTACCGTCTGCCTCTCAGAGTACGCCCCCGGGTCCAACGCCAGCGTGTAGCCCCAGAGGAGGGCACGCTTTCCCGCACCACTGGTGGGGGCGACGAAGGCGCGGACGGGGTTGGTTGCCAGGAACTCCTGCTTGTCCCGCTCTGAGGGCTGATAGCCCTGGAATCCGCCGGCCTCATAGGCCCGGACCAGGTCTTCGGGACTGTCGAAGAGGGGCTCATCTGGCATCGTTCGCCACACCCTTCAGGGCCTGGACCAGCGACTGGTGCTTGGCTGGCGGGAGCGGGACATCGTCCGTCCCGACAACTGCCTTCAGCCGGTCGTTGATCGCCACGTCCAGGCCCGGGTATTTTCCCGGCAGGTCTGTCCCCTTGAAGGCGGCGTCCAGGCTGCGGGCGTGCAGCTCCCGGAACGAGCCCACGGTCGGAGTCAGCTTGGCATCACGCTCCACCACGTCGGCCAGGGCTGAGTAGAAGGCGGCCACGCGGGCCTTGTCTTGCCTGCTTGCAGGTGACAGGGCAGCAGTGACCGGGCTTGTAGGCGTCACCACCACAGGGGTGACGGGGCTGGCTGGCATGAAGGACCACACCAGGGCCACGGCAACAACGGCCGCAAGAATGTGCTTCATGGCTTCATGCCCAGCAGGGCCTCCATCAGGGCGTTGCAGCGGGCAGTGACCTCAGAGTTCTTGTAGGCATCCCGCACGGCAATGATGTTCCGCAGATGAAGCAGCATCTCCGGCTCCCTGCGGACAAGACCCGCAGGAACAAAGTCCTTCAGGTACATGCCGGCAACGATGACCGCAGACGCGACGGCGATAATCTGGGGCAGTGTCATAGGATTTTGCAGACCCCCTCTTGCAGCATGGACGCGGGCGAGATAAGGCCCCACCCATAGTCATTGTCCTTGCCGGGCGGGCCGGCATCCGTGCTGGTCTGGGCAATGATCGCCCGGGCCTGAAGCCCCAATGGCCTGCCGCCGCAGCTGGCAGTGGCCAGGGCCAGCACCCCCGCCACAAACGGGGCAGCCATGCTTGTGCCGGACAGCGTGGCATAGCCGCCGTGGCACCAGGCAGATCGGATCTTGTGGCCCGGCGCCGCCACGTCCACCTCCCGGCCGCGGCAGCTGAACTCGCAGACCTGGCCCCTCTCGTCCACCGCACCCACGGCGATGGTGTAGCCGTAGGCGGCCGGGTATGACACTCGCCCCCCGTCATTCCCCGCCGCACAGACCACCGGCACGCCGGCCTTGGAGGCAGCCAGGACGGCCTTCTCCAGGTGGGAACTTCCCACCGGGGCACCCAGGGACATGACCACCACGTGGCAGCCGATCTCCACGGCGAAGTACAGGGCTCGGGCCACGGCGTCCATCGACCCGGCCCCGTCGTTGCCCAGCACCTTCAGGCTGAGAATGTCGGCCTTCGGGGCCACGCCCATCATCGGACCACGCCCCGCCACAATCCCCGCCACGTGCGTTCCGTGGCCGTTGGTGTCGAAGGGCGAGCAGTCCTTGGTGAAGTTGCGGTGCATCAGCCCCGCCCCGTAGAAGACCGGGTGAGCCTCGCACACGCCCGTGTCCAGGACCGCCACCTGCACCCCCTCCCCCTGGGTTTTGGCCCAGAGGGAGGGGATCCCGTACCCGGACAGATGCCAGTCGATGCCGGAGGAGGGGACGGCATGTGCGACGGCGTCAACGTGGTACGGGGGCAGGTGGACGATCTGGCTCATTCGTCGTCCTGTCGGCTCAGGAGCAGGCGGACCAGCGACACAACGATGGGGGCGATCACGTTGATCAGGATCGGGATCGGGATCGCCAGGGCCTCCACCTGCCGCAGCTCCTCCTCTGCCTCCTCCGGGCTGACAGGCAGTGCCTGGGCCTGGAACAGGGGGAAGGATTCAATGACAGGCAGCAGGGCCTGGGCCACCCGGTGAACGATCTCCAGCTTGCCAGCCAGGGTCGCCGCGTCGGACCAGCCGGCAACGATGGCAGAGATCTCCCGCAGAACCTGAGCGTGGCTCAGCAGCCACCGGACGACGATAAACTTGTCAACCATGCAGTCTCCTTTCGCAGGCAATGGCCACCACAGCGTGGCCGGCAATGTCCATGAGGGTCTTCTGTCTAGTAATTGTCTCCAGTGGGCCACGCATCCGGCGGGTTTTTTCCCCGATGCGGGCAACCTGGTAGGTGACCGGCTCCACCCCGTCCTCCGCCACGCCCAGGGCGTTCTCCAGGGGGTCCTCGCCGCACCCGTAGTAGTCCCGCTTCCGGGTCAGCAGGCGGTACAGCTCGTCGCAGATCTCCCGGTACGGGTCACCACTTGTGTTCTCTAGCGGCCATGACGATTCTTCCGTACTCGGCCCAGAAGGAGGGGGTGTGGGGGTCTTCATCTTCAGTGCATAGGTGGACAGTTCGGGCATGGGCTAACTCCTCGCATAAGGTGTCAAGAATCACATCCGCCACCGCGTTGGACGCGACGGCGATCACTCCTCTCTCGTTCTCCTCGTCGTACTGAAACATCCCGTGCATCCCCGGCAGCCGCTTCGGGTCCCGGAGGTAGTACCGCAAGGGGTAGTTCACTGGGAAGCGGCTCTCCGCCCAACGCTTGAAGCGTCTGACCAATGGCCTCCTCCAGTCTTTGGACGAACTCATACAGCCGCTCCATCGGTACGGTGACCAGCCACTCCTCTCGGCTCCGCTTGTGAAGCACCACCGGCACAGACACGCCGCACTCGTCCCTGGCCTGTTTCATCCAGGCCCGGACAGACTCCCGCTCCACAAACTTGACCTCCCAGTGAATGCCTGGGATCTCCACTTCAATATCCGCAGAGCCGGCACCGCCCTTGTATTGCACGCCCCGCCGGGCCTTGACGCCCAGGGCGGCCGTCACGGCCTTCGATGCCAGGCGTTCTCCTCGCTTGCCTTTCTGGCGTTGCGATCTGCCCATCACTCACCTCTGATAAACAGCGGCCCGTCCTCGCCCACGTAGGCACAGAAGGTGTTGAAGTCCAGGTACTCCCAGGACTCCTCCTCCGTGAGCCCGTCCCGCATCAAGATCTCCACGCACCGGATGGAGTCGTAGACCGCCACGCTCTTGTGGTGGGTGTTGATCACGTATCCCAGGTAGGCGTCTTCAAACCCGTCCGCCAGCAAGGCCTCCGGGTTGACCTCGGCCAGCTCATGGAACGGGTCGTCTATCCGATGGCAGATCATGGCTTCCTTGCCTTGCTTAGGTTTCTTTGCCGCTCGTCCAGATACCACTGGTCGGGCGGGGTCGGGTCGTATCCCAGCCACTTTCTTCTCCTGAGGCTGGCCAGAAACTCCGGGTCGAAGTTCTCCGGGTCGCTTTCCTGCTTGGCCCACAGGACTGCACTAGTGTCCAGGTCGGGATAGTTACCCGCAAGCCGTCCGGAATGCAGAACCTCATGGCAGCGAGAGCAGAGCCGGCAGTAGTTGCGAACGTCATGCTTGCGAGCCGCGCCGCCGCAAATGTGGTGGACGTGCAGCTCTCGCCGCCCATCGCTCTCAGGCCACCAGCAGATGCCGCAGCAGCGGTGAAGCTGGGCCCATTCCCAGCACTCGGCCTGCTCATGCTTGTTCATTTTTGCCATGCGGCTAGACCCCTTCCCTGCCGATATGGGGGAGGAGCCCATGTCGGTGACGCTGTGTGGCCACGGAACCAGGACGGCTTATTGGGGGAGGCCTCTCGGCCCATCGGCGTAAGACCAGGACGTAGGGGTGATTGCGGCATCGATTAGCCGCCCGTTGCCTGGAGTTTCACCGACTGGTTCTGACTTGTGCGGACTGGCCGCTCCGGCATGGGCCGGCTTTTGCTTTAGGCTGGCGCTGTTTTGATTTCTATAGCGGGGCTAGCGGCCAGGAGATGACGCGCCCGCTTTGTGCGGTGGTGGGTCGGGGATGCCATACATGGCGTTCCCCATGACCCGGATGTCGGATGAGTCGAAGTGGTTGACCCGGCCGTCTTCAAACAGCCAGACCACCCAGACGCTGTTCAGGTGGCAGCCGTAGTCGATGACCATCAGCGTGTCGCCCTCGCCAAGCGGGGTGGCTACGTGGATCGGCGGGTTCAGCTGGAGGATCACTTAACCCTGATCTCCTTGCCTGCGTACAGAGGCCTGACGGTTACCTGCTTGGACCACCAGAAGCACTCCTTGGCAGCCTGGATCGCCTCCTTCTTGGTCCGGCAGATCTCGGCGTACTCGGCCAGGCCGCGCTGCCGAACCAGGTATCCCACTGGTCGCCTCATTTAACCGCCATCCAAAGGCCGATATTGCTGACGCTGTACCCGGCATATGCCAGGGCCATGCCGTCGTTGCCCTTCAGGAGCTGCTCCCAGGCCACGTAGGCGTAGATGCAGCCAGTGACGATGATCAGCGTGCCGCTCATGCCCCGGTCCATGCGTGGACGATCACACCGCAGCCCGTCTCAGAGTCAGTCACCTCCACGGTGACGACCCGGGGGAACTGCGTGGCGACGATGCGGCAGATGTTGTCGTAGGGCTCTGCGTTCAGGATCTCGGCGTGGTCATCGGCCCACCGCTGGATGGTGGCGTGGTCCGCGGCAAAGCCGGGATCGTCGCCCTCGCAGACCAGCACCGCGTCCATCACAAACCGCTGCTGCACCACCCGCACCTTGTTCTCACGTATTTCCATGATGCCGCTCCTTGGTGTCCTGAGTGTACGTGTGTTCCCCGGGAACGTCGCCCCAACTATCAACCAGGATTTTTCGTAGCCTTTCGACCTCCTCTTGGAGGTGACGGATCGCACTTGTCAGGCGGCCGTTCCTCGCCTCTGAACGCTCCCATTTCTCCCTCCACGTACTGGAGGCCTTCTCCAGCGAACAGCATCCGGAGCAGCTGGTCGGCGGGTCGGAGGCAGCAGCTGGGGGCGACGAGGGTTTTGCAGGTGAATCCCCGCATGGTGTCGTACACGTCCTGGAACACCCACTGGTCGTCGCGGTCAAGGCAGCTGGCCCAGACCCACGCTCCCGTGGGCTTGCTGACGAAGACCCAGGCGAATGGCTCGGGGCCTTTGGACAGGCCGTTGGCGTCATCTACGAATACCGTTGGATAGGGGAAGTCGGACGGGGACGTGAACTTGATGCTGCGGACCTTGATCTCCAGCTGGACCAGGGCGACCGCATCGGGTGTCGGGCAGAAGTCCTTCCGGGGGTCATGCTTTGGCAGCACAATCTTCCTGCCGTGGGCCACGGCGGCACCGCTGACGCGGGCTGAGTCCACCCAGGCCTTCTCGGCCTTGTGCGCGTCCGACAGGACGTTCAGGAACTTCTCTTTTGTCCAGCTCATTCAGCCTCCTGACCTCAGCAGCACGGACGGAGATCTCGTCCTGCGTCATGGTCTTCTCGGTGATGTCCTCCCACAGCTCCGTGGAGAGGGGTTCTGCCCTGCGAATGGACGACGCCCGCAGGACAACAGCATTGACGTGATCGACCGTGGTGTGGAACGCAGCCGCAATCTCGGAGTACGTGCGTTCCGGGTAACCCACCGACAGCAGGATCAGCCTGTCCCGTGAGGGCACGCCGTGCCGCTTCATCAGGGTCAACATCCGTGCGGACAGATCCACGGACAGGCCCAGTTCACGGGCCGTCTTGCGTGGCGGCTGCCGGTTGACGATCACCGTCCTGTACAGGTCGGCTGCGAGTGCCAGCGGAACGCCCGAAGCACCAGTCCGCAACTCTTCGCCACCAGCTATGACCCTGGCCTGTTCTCGCTGCCGGTACGTCCTTGTTTCCTTCTTCCTCATCGCTCTCCTCCGTAAACGGAAACGCCTCCTTGATGCGGAACAGCTCCGCAATCTCATCCAACGTGCTTTGCAAGAGAGCGTCGTCTCTGGCGCTCTCGGCTGAAGTAGCTCCGCTGCCATCCCTTGATGCTTGGGGCGCGGAGTGCCCATTCAATGAATCCATCGTCTAGCTCTCCCATAGTGCGGCCGGCGAACCGGCCTCGGATCGGGACCTTGTATTCAGAGATGCACTTCTTCTTGGCGACCGTGACCTCCTGGTCCTGAAGCGACCCCGCCGCCCGGCCGTGCAGCAGTGCCAGCCCCTCCTCCAGGAGCTTGGCCTTGCGGAGTTTCTCCGCCGCCTGAGCCAGCAGGTCCGCAGGATCCTCCGGCTCGCCGTCCTCGTCGGCCGCCTGGTTGCGGGCCTCCCGACGAACCTCCTCTGGCGTGTCGTCCCGGGCGAACATGTCCACCGCCGTGACGATGCTGTGATCGTTCAGACTGTCGGTCATGTCGATGATCAGGCAGTCAGGCTTGTCGCTGGCAGCGATGGCCTCATGCCGCTCGTCCTCCGTCTCCAGCCCGTCAACCACGCCGGGCAGGGGCCGCATCACCCGGCCCCAGATTTGGAGGGCCAGCCGGCGAGAGCGGGTGGGGCGGAACATGAAAACCGTCCTGGCCACTGGGGCATCGAACCCCTCGGCCGCCACCATGCAGTTGCACAGCAGTTCGATCTCGCCCTTGCGGAACTGGTTCATGATCCGGTTCCGCTCATCCTCCGGCTGGATCCGGGTGTCGCCGCAGACGAACTCCGCCTTGATGCCGTACTCCCTGCTGGCGAGCTTGGCCAGTTCGATGGCCGTGTTGACTCCCGGCAGGAACGCCAGGGCAGGGCCCTGTCGATGCTTGACGACCGTCAGGCACATCTGGTGCAGGGCCTTGGAGCAGCCCAGGATCATGTCCAGGTCCTCGGCCGAATACTCCTTGCCCACCACCCGCACCTGGTTCAGGTCCAGGTACTTGCACTTGACGATCTTGGCCCGGATGGGCGTACACCAGGCCTTATCAATCCCCTGCTGCGGGCCCATGGAGAAGGCGTGGTGGTCGTAGAAGTCCATCAGCCGCCGCCCGTCCATCCGGAACGGCGTGGCCGTGAACCCAATCACGTGGCCGCCATGCTCCTGGAACTCCCGCAGGATCTTCAGCATGGCCTCCGACATCTGCCGGTGGGCCTCATCAACGATGATGATGCGGTGCCCCAGGAACCGGCGGTGCCGGCCCCGCATGATGGTGGGCGTGCAAGCCACCGTCACCCGCCCGTCCTGGGCCCACCACTGGGCCATTTCCACCTGGGCGTCTTCGCCAACGATGGCGTCAATCTTGTCGGCCGCCTGCCAGACCAACTCCCGCTGGGGCCCAAGGATCAGGACCTTGGAGTTGCAGCACTCCCGGGCCAGCAGGGAGAAAATGACCGTCTTCCCGGCGCCCGTGAACAGGTCGCACAGGATCGCCTTATGGCCCTCGGCCATGGCGTCGATGATGGCGTCCACGCACGCCCGCTGGTAATCCCTTGCCTGCATCTTGTCCTCCGTGTCGGCGGTGCCGGCCGGGGGCATCCCGCCCCCAGCCGGCCAATCCGTTCGCCGTTGGCCTTCCTTAGCCAGTGCCCGCCCTAGAAGGGCGTGGCAACCGCCTCCTCACGCTCCCGTGCCCCGCCAAGCAGGGCCAGGTTCTTCACGTCCAACGTCCAGATTTCCTTCTTCTGGCCGTCCTTCTCGTACCGCTTGCAGCGAAGCTCGCCGCTCACGGCCACCTGCTTGCCGCGGGTCAGGTAGCCACCGACGCCACCCGGCCTCCACAGATCGCAGTTCAAGAACATCGCGTCCCCGTCCTTGCGGCCGTTCACCGCAATGGCGAACGAGGCCACTTCGTTCTCACCGATGGTCTTCATCTCAGCGTCACGGGTCAGGTTCCCCGTGAACGCACAGCTATTCAGACTTGCCATTAGCAACCTCCTTCTTCTTGGAATCCGCATACGCGGTGACACGCTTCAACGCATCCGGGCTGGCGACCTTCTCGCTGACCCGGAGTTTCACTAGCGACAGGACCTTGGCGATCTCCTCGTCGCCCTTGGCCTTGTCGATCTCATGCTTGGCGGCCTGTTCGATCTCCAGGCCACGGTCCCTCCCGGCAGGCCGGCCGCCCGTGGGTGCCGCCGCCGGCATCGTCCGCTGACCGTCGTCGTCCTCCTCAGCCCAGCCTCCCACCAGGCCCAGAAGCAAGTACTTCTTGGCGTAGGTGTAGGCGGAGCCCAGGGCCTGCATGTCCGCCTTGGGCGTACCGTCCTTCTCCTTGCCCAGGTACAGCGGGCACAGGCTGGTGATGAACTGCCCGCTTTTGTGGCGGAGCGTCCCCACCGCAAGCCACTCCCCGCCGGCCTTGGTCAGGCAGATCTGCGGCAGTGCAAAGCCATGCTTGGTCAACGGCTTGACCAGGCTCTCGCAAATGCCGGCATAGGTCAGGTAGTGGTACTTGCCAAACTTGTTCTCGCCCGTCTTTTCGATGGCCGGGAACTCTGCCTGGGCCAGAGCCAGGTCCTTTGCCAAATCAGCCGTGTCCGGGGAGCAAGTCACCCCGGGTAGTCCATGGTCAACAATCATCACTCTCCTCCTCTCGTCCAAGCAGGGAACTCCAGTTCCATGCACTCCTCGTCCTCAGGGCTGCGATACAGCCCCAGCTCTCGCCGCAGGGCAATCTGGTCCAGCGTGACGCGGACCCGCTCCCTGGCGTGTTCGATCAGGTCCTGCGGGAACGTGTAGACCCGCACGCCAAACGGCTTCTGGCTCTGGGCAAAGACGAACCGCAGGCGGTGCGGCTCCCAGCCGCAGGCCACAGCCCCTTCCTCGTACCAGGCGTCCTGGACGAGGTAGCCGAAGTTCATGCAGCTGCGGTACAGATCCTTCCAGCTAGAGCTGGTGGTCTTGAAGTCCCACAGAAACGCAGGGGTCACCCCGTCTGCGAGGCTCTTTCGCTTGTGGCCCGCGTCGTCAGTCCACCGGAAGCATGCCTGGCAGTCCTCTGTTGCCTCCAGGATCTCCCGGGCGGCGGGGTGCCGCCACACGTTGCCGATGATCTTCGTAAGCCGATACCAGTCCGGCCCGGAGATCTCGGCCCGGTCGCCAAGCTGCTCCTTCCAGTCGGTGTAGGGCTTGCCCCGCCGGGCCCCGTTCGACAGGACCTCCTCCGGAGCCACCGCATACAGGCTCTCCAGGTCATGGCCGCAGATCGTCGCAGGCACGGCCCGGTCCACCAGGGTGCCGAAGTCGGTGGCGGCGTTGCCGCTGAACAGACGTTCCCCATTGTCCAGCATCTCCTGGCCCAGCCCGCCGTACTCCATGACGCTGGTCACGTAGGAGCGGGTGAAGTGTCCGTCTTCCAGCCGGTACAGACGGTCGATTTCCGCCTGGTTCCGGAGGGTCTTATGGCCGTCCTGAAACAGGATGCAGCCGGGCGTATAGTCACCAGTGGCGGTGTCCACTAAGGGCCTCCCTCAAGCACGTCAGTGACGCCTGAGGAAAGCCCATGACCAACAAGGTCAGGGCCGCTGCGGCCAGAGTGGCCGCCGTGAAAAGTGCCATCGAACAGCTATTCAACTGAGCTAGCTGCCCGACGCACTTGACACGCCTCATTTTGGCGGGAATGTCAGGGTGCAAAGATGTTACTCCAAGAATTTGCCAAGCGATACGCCACCCGGATTGGGGCCAAACCCGGCTATTTGGAGCAGCTCTTGGTGTTCACCAAGCGGCTCCCCTGGAAGGTGGAGGAAATGACCACCGAGATGGTGGACGACTACCTCACCGAAGCCCTGACCAACCTTGCGCCCAATACGGTCGCCAACCACCGCAGAATGCTCACAACCCTCACGGCCGAAGCTCGTCGCCTCGGCCTGAACTGTTGTATAGTTGAACGCTTCCGGCGAGTCAAGGTGCCGGCGCCGCTTCCCGTGGCGTGGTCGCTCACGGAAATCAAACACCTGGTAGAGACGGCTCGTCGCACGCCGGGTCGTTTCCATGACCTCTCCAAAGCATCCTTCTTGGAGGCCTGGTTCCTCACGGCTTACGCCACAGGCCTCCGCGCCGGCGACCTCATCGACATGCGATGGGATCAACTTCGCGGCCGCAAAATCTATGTGCGGCAAAACAAAACGTCAACCCCGCACGTTGCGGTTTTTACCGACGAGGCGTTGTCCGCGTGCAGGGCCCTGCCGAAGCGGCCCCGCATCTTCGGTGACTTCGCTGCGATCAATACCATCCAGCAGTGGGTGGCAGCGTGCGTAGAGCGGGCAGGCCTGAGCGGGTCAACGAAGACGCTCCGTAAGAGCTGTGCGACCTATGCCAAGGTCAAGGGAATGTCGCCCAAGGCCAAGCTGGGTCACCGTACCGATGGCCTCGCAGAGCGTCACTACGTTGACCAGCTCTTGTATGAAGAAGAGTGCGGGATCAACGGCGAGCCGTTGCCCAGCGTGCTTTAAAAGTACGGCTCTTCTTCCGCGAAGCTCGGCTCCACGCCCGCCCTGGCGGCGCGGGCACGCTGGATGCGTCGAATCATCTGCTCCAGCCGTCCGCTACGTTGCAGCTCTGCCATCTCTGTTGCGGTAAGGTGCGTTCCATCATGCCGGCCGTAATCGCCAACCTCCCCGGAGCGGTGGGGCATGCCGGATCTGTGCATGGCGTAGCGGTCGCTATCATGATCGTCGGGCTCATCCGGCAGCGCTCGCAGATCCCCCAGCGCGTACGCATCTGGAATGTAGCTTTGCTTGTAGGTGCTGGGTGTGTCGATGTCGGTCAGGTATTTGCGTGCGGGCCCTGGCATGTCTTTCTCCTTATACAACGCCTAGCATTTCCATCGGATCCATGACCGCCTGCTGCTTCTTCCGCTCACGGGCCTCACGGGCTGCCCGTCCCTGCAAGACGCGGTACAGCAGGTACTGCCGCTGCTCCTGCGGGCTGAGCTTCAGCAGGTCTTCGTTCTTGATGAACAGGTTCTCGTAGGTGCCGATGTTGGGCGTCTGCGAGAGCAGTTCGTTCAGGGCACTGCGAGCCGCTAGCCTCACCGTCCTGTCCTGGTCCACGTCCTGGAACTTCAGGCCGGTGAGCGTGTTGAACAGGATCTTGCCCGCTCGCTCGGTGGGGCTGATGCGGTCGTCCAGGATCTGGCGAGTGAGCCCCATCACTCGGCTGCCGCCTGGGGCGTTGCTGACGAGCTGATCCACCAGCCGGCCGCCGGGGATGCCGTACTTCTCGGCCATGCTGTACAGGTCCGACAGCTGCCGGCCGGAGTAGAACTGCCGGTCCGTGAGCAACTCCAGCGGGCCCTTTAGGGCGGGACTGGTCTGGCCAAGGAGGTTCTGGCCGGTCTTCATCAGGGTGTTGGTAATCTGCTGCGTGAGCGTGTTCCCGCTGCCTGGCGTGAACAGGTTCAGCAGGCCCTCATGCGGCAGGTCGATGTTGGTCAGGAACCGCTGCACTCCGGGCGTCTGCACGCCGAAGAAGGACGAGGCGTCGATTGGGATGGCCGCGCTCTGTCGCAGGTACTCCGGGACGAACCGATCCTCGGACGGCTCGCCGGCCCGGTTGACGGCGCGGATGCTCTGGCCCATCAGCCCGGCCGGGCGGTTGATAAGGTTGTCTGCGACAAGCGGAACGATGCCCTTGGAGTATGAATAGAAGGGTACGATGCGCTTGACGACGTCGCGCTCAAAGGAACTAAACGCCTCGGGCCGGTACACCACTTGCGTCAGGTCGGCCATGCTCTTGGCGGCCTCGGGCGTGTAGCCCTCTCGGACGGCAGTGAGGTAGGTGCCAATGCGATTCCAGGAGTCGCTCGCCGTGGCGGCGCGGTCGCCAGCATCCAGGAGGAAGTTTGGGTTTCCGCTGCGGCGGCGTTGGGCCCAGATGTTGTAGGTGGCCAGCTTGCGAGGGTCGATCTTGTCTCGCACGCCCTGCATGTACGGACCCGCAGATCCCGGGAACAGGTCCGGCGTCGTTAGGTTGCTGGCGTTGCGGGCCAGGTCGTCTGCCACGTTGAAGTCTGTCAGTCGTTCGCCGGCAGACTCCGACAGGAACTTCATGATCGCATCTTCGTCGCTCAGGCCTTCGTATCCAGGGGCGGCCTTGCCAAAAAATCCGCCTCGCAGCTGGCGAGCCAGCGGCTTGTAGTTGCCCCTCCCCACCTGGAAGCCAGCGTATGAGTCCAGCGGATTGAACAGCCCCTGCGTGGCCGCAGCAAAGGACCCTGAGTAAGCGTCCCGCGTATAGCGACTTGGGAAAAGCAGCGCCAGGCTCTTGAAGGACTGAAGGAACTGGTCGTATTTCTTCAGCAGCCCCTGCGCCTCCGTGGGCACGGTGGCCTTCTTCACACCCTGAAGCAGGCTCTCCACCATGTCCTGCGGAACGCGGAGGTTGTCGATGTCAAACCTATACGCATCGTCCCGTCCGGACTGGATCCAGTTCTGGCCCTGCGGGCGGTAGCGTTCCAGCGCCTCTTGGAACAGCCGCTCGGCGTTGCTGCGTTCGACAACCTCGCCCGCATCGTCCAGGACCTGGCCCTCCTTTAGGTTCAGGCCGAACTTCTCCAGGGCCTCTTGGGCCGTGTACGAAGAGAAGCTGGGGGTGCGGCCGGCGTTGACGGCGGCCTTTGCCAGCTCGTCATACAGCGTCTGCCCCACCCGCTCCGTGCGGCCCCGGCCACGCACGTAGTTGGTGAAGTCCGACAGGGGGTCGCCGTAGAAAGGCAGCCCCTCGTCGGCGTAGTTCAGCGGGAGCGAGGCGATGGAGTCGGCCAGCTCTTCGTACAGGCCGGTCGCCTTCGTCAGGGCCTCGGCTGCCTCCGGGGTGCCCTCCTCCAGTCCCTTGCGGAGGTAGGAGTACGGACCCGCCAGGCCGTCCCGCTGGGTCTGCGTCCAGTAGTCGGGGGTCTTGGTGCGGAGCCAGTTGTCCACAAACTCCATCACGCTCTGCGGCTCAGCCCGGGGGTTGATGCTCCGCAGGGCAGTCTGGAACTCCGTGTCGCCTGCCATCTTGTTCAGGACCCAGCGAGGGAAGGGCCTCGTCCAGTCCTTGCGGGATGCTTCGCCCGGCAGGCCGAACAGTTCCAGCCCGGAGTCCAGGTTCCGGCTTGCCGCGGCCTCGTAGCCTGGCGCCATCCTGGGGCTTTCCGGGAACACCTTCTGGCGGGAGAGGTAGCCGATGTCGAACGGTAGTTGCGTTTCCTGAAGTGGCAGCCCAAGTTCCCTGGCCCGGAAAAGGGCGTCGTCCTGGAACTGCCGGGCCGTGTCCACCAGCATGCTGCCGCCGCCGCCATCGAACAGGGCGCGGATCTCGTCCGGCAGGTTGCTCCAGGCCTCCGTGCCCTGCTGGTTCTCCATCGCCAGGCCGAAGGCATCTGAGAGCTGCCGGCGGAAGTCGGTCTTCTGGAACCGATCCATGCCGATCTCGTTGGCAATGGACGGCATGACCTCGCCCAGCCACCGATTCGACGCCGCCTCACCTAGCCGCCTGGCCTCGCTGGTGGCCCGGGCTCGCCACTGGTCGGCCTCCCTCACTCGCCCCAGGGCCGGGCCCCAGGTGAGGGCCCTGGCTCCACGCAGGGCGTCACCCAGGATGGGAGTCTGCTGTGCCGCCTGGCCCAGCCAGTCAGCGGCCTGGGTGATCCGGTCGCCGGCGCCTGGAATGAGGTTGTCCCAAAGGTCGGTCGCCCCGTCGTAGATCCCCGGAATGGAGATGCGGTTGCTGGCCGACATTTGCTGCCGAAGCAGCTCTTTCGCCTGGTCGCCGGCCACGGTGCGGAAGTTGCGGGCCAGCTCGTCAGCTCGGGCGGGGTCCAGCTTCCGCAGCAGGTCCAGGTAGGCCTCGGGAGTCTCCCGCTGGAGCATCATCCGGCCGAAGCCCTGCGGGCGAAGCCCCCGATCCACGGCCTGCTTGGCAACCAGCCCAAGGTCGCCCGTGAACATGGCCGCCTTCTGGGCAGCCTTTCCGGCGGCCGTCTTGGCCACGCCGCCCAGGAGCGGAGCCAGTCCCAAGGAGGCGTAGGTCAGCGGGTCCAGCAGTACCTCAGCCGCCAGGCCGCCGCTGAAGTTTGCCCAGTTGTCATCCTTGCCGGCCAGGCCGTACTGCCTCGCCAACTCACGCCCCGTCACCCGGTCGTCGCTCGTCTCCCACAAGGCCGAGAGGGCCTTCATCGGCCCCTCAGAGAGCAGGCCACGCACCATGGAGCCCGGCGTGTCCAAGAGCCAGCCAATACCCGTTAGCCCAGAGGCTCCCGCGTAGGCCAGGTTCTGGAGCATGGAGGCCTGCTCCTCCTCTGACATGAGGTCTTCGACGCGGGGCTTCCGCCTGACCGGGACGATGGCGAACGGATCTTCTTCTAAGTCCGTGCCGATGGAGTTCGACAGGTTGCCGTACGGATCGTACAGGTCGAAGAGAGGGGAGCGCGACATGTCTGCGGCCTAGAAGGACATGTCCCCGCCGGGTGGCGCAAAATCTAGGCCTGATGGCCCGCCCTCCCCGGGCGGCGGCGGGGGAGGTGCCGCCGGCGCGGCGCCAGCCCGCGGGCGTCCGCCCGGCGTGCCGCCGGAAAGCCATCGACGCTTTTCGGCAAGCCGGTACGCCGTAGCCTCGGCTTCCGCCTGCGGCATGTTGTAGGGCGGCTTCTGGAGTTCGGCAGCGAGCGCCATTTCATTCTCGTAACTGAAACCAAAGTACGTGTCGTCAAATCGCCCAGCCAGGGAGTTCAAATGCGCGACAGCCTCAGGTGTCTGCGGGTTGCCAGCAGCAATGTCGGCCTGGCCAGCAAGCTCCGGCATATTTTGGCGCCGTTGCATGTCCAACATCGCCTGTGCCTGTTGCCTCTTCAGCGGATCCATGCCTGCGATGGCCTCGTTGTTGAGGAACCGCAGCGCGTTCTGGGCGCCCACGGCATCGACGCCAAGCGGTGTGGGCCCGCCAACACGGCCGTTCGTCAGCCGGTCAAGCAGAGCAATCTCACGCCATCCAGGACCCAGCTGGTTGATGGCCGTGGTGGTGGCGCGGGTTCCGAACGGCCCGCCGGTTGGCTGGCCGCCAGCCATCATGGCCTGGTCGATGCGGTTCTGCTTGCGGCGATCAAGCTCAGCCTGGCGGCGGGCGTATCGACCCCTGAAGGCAGCCCGCTCTAAGTCCTGGATCCCAGCGTCAGGGCCAGGTTTCGGAGGCGTAATGCCAGCATCGACCATCAACTTGTCTTCGTAGAACCTGCCACGCTGCGCCTGACGCACGCGGTTCTCGGACTCCGCACGGTCTGCGCGGCGCGTTTCCTGGTCGGCCGTGAGGGGCGGCAATCTAAGCCGGGCGCGGCGGCCGTTGTCGTCCGGGCCAGTGCCATACGTCGTCATGTCGTCCTGAGCCCGGTCGCGGATGTCGTTCCGCACGCCCTCTCGGAACTCTTCGTAGGCCTCTGGGTCGTACAGAGCCTGACGCTCCGTGCCGGGCGTCTTGTTGGCCCACTCCTGAAACCCTCGCTCAGCGCGGATCTGTGCGTCAGTTGGCTCGGCGCCCACAGGGATGCGGGTGCCGTCAGGCATCTCGGAGAACTGGCCACGCCGCTCGCGGATGCGGGCCCGCATGGCCATGTCAGTGCGTCCGTTGGGCTCCAGCGGGTTCCGTTCGCCACGCTCGCGGAGGAAATCCAGGTCGCCCTGCGGGCCGAAGACGGGCGTGCCCTCCCGCAGGCCGCGGATGATGGCGTCTGCCGCCTCCCGCTCCCGGCCCAGCGCCGCCTCGGCCTCCGGCAGCGGGCGGTTGGCCTCCTGGACGGTGCGGCCACTGACGGCCCCGTACTCGTCCATCGGCAGCGACTCGGGCGAAACGCCCTGGCGGGCGGCTCGGGTGCGATCCCGGTCGGCCCCAGCCTGGGCCGCCGCCGCCTGGCCGGCGCGGCTGCGGTCGCTCATCTCGCCCAGCTGCTGCCGGGCGATCTGCCGGGCGAGGTTGATGTCGCCGCCGTAGACGTTGTCGGTGTCGTCGGCCAGGATGGCTTGGGCGAGGGCTTCAACGCCATCCGCAAAGGGCGGCAGCAGCTGGTCCGGCGCGCCGTCAAGACGACTCTCGCCGCCGCTTGTCAGGGTCAGTGGCATTAGCGTCTGCCTCCCGTCACCATCCGGTACTCGTCGGGCGACATGGAGTTGCCCTTCAAGATAATGTCCCGTGCCCGCCCCTCAGGGATCCCGCCTCGCATCAGAGCCCGGATGGATCGGAGCTGCGGGCCCGGCAGGTCTTCCAGCTCCTGGTCCTGCGCCACCTGCGACTCCGGCCCGGGGGCGGCGGCTACAGACTCTTCCGGGCTGGGCGGGCGGAAGTCGGAGGCAAAGTAAGTGTTCTTGCCGCGGAACGGATAGTCCTCGCTGGGGCGGAAGTCACCTTCGGCGGTGCGGGAAATGAATGGGGTTTCCAGGAAGGAGTTGCGGGCCTCGTCCGGGCCCGGGATGTCCGGGTCGATCACCACCGGGGCGTCGTCGGAAAGGTCGATCTCAGAGATGGACCTGTCCACGGAAGCCATGAGTGACCTGGCTGCATGGGTCTTGGCCTGCTCGGCCCTTGCCACCTCGGCCGCCTGATTGTCAGCCTCTAGCTGCTCCGCCTCTCGCTGCTGACGTTCGCTTTCCCAGGCCCCAAGCAGCACCTGATCCTGCTGGTTCTGCTGGTTCTCCAGTGCCATCCGCGTCCCAAAGGCACCAGCACCCAAGGCGCCTGCGGCACCCAGGGCCATGGCAGTGTCGCGGTTGCGACCAGACAGGATGTCGGCTGCACGCGCCGCCGCCTGGTCAGCCTCGTACCGCCGGCCCACAAGGCCAAGAGAGCCCGGCATTTGCTCCGGGGCGAGCCGGTCAAGCCGGCCCTGCACCAAGGCTCGGGTGCGGTCGTTGCGGGCCAGGGCGTCAAGCATCGGCTCGCCAGGCCCGCCGGGCATCATGGAGCCGATGGACTGGTTGTAGTCCGCGGCCTCCAGCCAGCGGCGAGGGGCCCCGGTGGCGCCAACCATGTCGGCAATCTCGTCGCCACCAATGCCCGCAAACGGGTCGTCTGGCTGCACGCGGCCGAAGTGAACGTCCAGGCGGCGAGCGTCGGCGGCGGCGTCTGCTAGCCGGGCCTGCTGCGCCAGGTCGTCCAGGTAGCGGGCCAGGATGGGGCTCGTCACGCGGACCTTGGGGGCACCGCTGACCACCTTGCGGCCAAGGCCAAGTAACTCAGCCATCCTTCTTCCTCCGCGTCGGCTCTTCCTCAGGATCGATTGGCGTGGGCTTGCCCTTCTTCTCTTCCTTCAGGTCGGCAAGGTCGCTGGACTCCTTCTCGGCGGCCTTGCCCAGCTGGTCCAGAATCTCTTGCTCCTCGCTGTCGGTGGAGGACAGGAGCTTCTCCACCAACTTTTCCAGGGCGGAGCGGTTTAGGTCGCGGAGCGAAAAGTCGATCTTCATAGTCCTTACCTTGGTTACCCGAGCAATCCGAACAACGCGCCCATCTGCTGGAGCATGGCCATCTGGTCAGCGTAGGCGTTCTGCTGCTGCAATCCGCCAAGCGCCTGGCCAAACCGCTCCTGTGACACCTGGGAGTTAAGGTCGGTCATTGCGTTGTATTGCTGATCATCGATCTGGCCCTGGTACGCGGCGGCGATCCCATTGGCCATGTCTTGCGCGCCCTTGATCCCGGCCTGGTTGGTCTGCGCCCCACCCCGGGAAAACCCGGCACGGTCGTACTGCTTCATCTGATAGCGGGGGTCGCCGGCCGCCATCGCCTGGGCCATGGAGTTGTTGAACGCACCAGACTGCTGGCGGGGCGTGTACCCCTTGGGCAGCCGCTGGTTGTCGATAGACACCTGATTCATAGGAGGCCCTCCAGCAGCATCCGCATCCGGCCCGTCTGAAGATCCCGTTCGTTGCCGCGTGCCTGATACATCTGCGACAGGCCATTCAGGGCCAGCTCACGCTGTGCTTGCGAGGCGGCCGACTCATACTCGTCCCGCTTCTTCTGTGCGTAGCGGTCCATGTCTACGGACTGGGCCTGCATCTGGGCATTGAAGATGTCTTGGTGGTTCTGACCCGGATAGGGAGAGGGCTGCTTCGCCATCTCCGGGTATTGCGGGGTCGGGAACTGGGCGTTGGAGTGATAGTTAACCACGGCCTGCACCTCTGGCGGGTCGGTTAAAACTGGCGAACAGATCCGACAACGCCCCGCCTGTCGGAGCCGGGGCTGGCTGCGGGAACCGGCCCATCAAGCCACCAAGCCCGCCCAGGCTCTGCGTGAGATTCCCAAGGCCCTGCCCCACGCCGGCAGCCTGAGTGAGGCCGGAACGGAAGTCTCCGCTCATCCGGCCGCCCAGGTTGCGGAGGTCGCGGGACGATGAGAAAAATCCATCCCGGGCGTTGTTCACCATGGGGGCGAAGTTGGCCCGGTTGGCGTTGACGTTGCCATAGAACTGATTCATGCCGCCCATCAACTGGCCGTACCCGTCACCCGCAAGCTGGCGGAAGTTGCCGAAGGAGTTCTGGAACATGTCCATCGGCATGCTGCGGGACGAGGCGTGCTGGGCGTCAATCGCCTGCGACCCCTGATCCAGCATTCGGTTGGTGTCAGCAAAGCTGCGGTTCAGGTTGGTGTATCCCTCGTCTACCTGGCCGCGGGCCGCGTCGTAGCTGCGTCCAAGACGGTTCATCCCCATGGCGTTGCCAGACGACAGGTCCGACAACACGGAGGAGTCCATCACGCCTCCCTGAAGGCCGCCCATGCCGGCAAAGCTGCGGTTGGCGATCCCAGCAAACTCTGGCCCGGGGCCACGGTAGGACGAGCCACCCATGTCGCCACCACCGCCGAAGCCGCTGAAGGATCCAGAGGCCACCTGACCCGAAGGACTGGAGGCCCTGAACCCGCCACCGCCGCCACCAGAGCCACCGAAGCCCAGGTTGACATTGGACACCTGGCTAGCGCCCCCCAGTCCAGTACCCAGTTGGGCCATGGACCCACCAAGCCCAGCCAGAGCCTGGTTGCGAGACTGGCCAAGCTGGGAGGTGGCCATCTGGTTGGAGCCCTGCATCGCCGCCAACGCTTGAGCATTGGCCCCAAAGGCGTTCGATGCCGCACCGCTGACGTTCGCCACAGCCGGCGCCATAGCCCCGAAGGCGGCGGCAGCCGACTGGCCCATGTTGGCTCGGGCCTGGTTGTACGCCTGCTGATTGCCCAGCCACGCGCTCATGGCGCTGTTGCCCAACGCACCGTAGGAGGACAGGGCCTGGTTGGCGATGTTCCCAGCGGCGAGCTGACGGGCGCTCTCCGACTGTGCCATGGCGGCCATGGCTGCGGCCCGCTCGTTGGCCTGGGCGTTGGCGATGCTCCCCATGGAGCCGGCGTAGGCCCCGTAGTTGTTGGCCGTAGCCCCGCCCAGGCCAGCTAGGGCAGCGGAGTGCTGTCCCGATGCGTTGGCCATGGAGCCGCCCAGGTTGCCATAGGCACCAGCAATTCCTGCAATGCCTTGGCCGTAGCCCTGGCCAATGCCAGCCATGGCGTTTCCGGCCCCCATGGCTCTTCCCGATTCAGCCTGACCCGCCGCGGCCGCCCGGGCGGCGTCCACCTGCGCAGCGGCGTTGATTTGCGCAGCCTGGAGGGCGGCGGCATTATTGGCCGCGTTGGGGTTATGGATGTGCCGGAGGACGCCGCCACCGGGTAGTTGTCGCTCACGGATCTGCATGCTGTACTCCTACGGACTAATGTCCGAAAGGCGGCTATGGGTAACCGGCCTTGGGCTTGAGCGTGTAGAGGATTTGCCCAAACACCTCCGGACCCCGGTCGATGTTCAGTTGCACGTTGACGTTTTCTTCCACCGTATCCACGCCGTCAGGGACCAGCTCGCAGCTGTCGGCGTCAAAGCGATATTTCGGAACATCCACAGAAACAGTGGCCGCCTTCACGGTTACGTTCTGGACGAGGTTTACCTGGAAGCGGCCGTCCACCTGGCGGAGTTCGTAGCCGCCCCCAATCCCGGGCAGGCCGGGCAGGCCGGGAATGCCGGGAAGCCCAGCAACACCCGCCGCGCCGGCGGGGCCAGCAGCACCAGCAGCACCAGCGGCACCAGCCAAGCCCGCCGCACCAGCCGCGCCCGCCGGCCCAGCCACGCCTGGGGCTCCGTCCGCTCCGGCAGCGCCCGCCAGACCGGCGGCACCAGACACGCCGGGCTGGCCATCCACGCCGTTAAAGCCGTTGATGCCGTTGATGCCATCCGAACCGATGACGCCGTTGATGATGGTGGTGGGGAACAGGTTGGTGTTGTAGTTGGCGTTGGTGTTGAACAGGAACTCGTCGCCAGCGAAGTTGTTGTTCAGGGTGTTGAAGTAGTTGTTGTACGTGGGGATGTCGATGAAGGAGTTGTTGTTGAACACCTGAGAAACATCAGTGAACTGGTTGATCAGGTTTTGATTCCACACGCCGCCATCGCTGTACACGCCTGGCCCGAAAGAGCCTCCGCCGCCCTGCCCGCCGCCCAGGCCCAGCTCGTTCTGTGGCGTCCTGGTAGTGGGGCGGATCGCAACTGGCCCCCGGTGTTCCAGGGGCTGGTTGCAGTTGCCCAACGCCTGCATCATCCGCCGCACGGCCATTTGGGGCATCACGCCCTGCATGGCCTGCGCTAACGCCGGCATGGCCTGGGTAAGCATTACTTGACCCCCATGATGCGGACGCCAAACAGAGCCACTGGGTCGGCCGCCTGCGTGCCGGCGACCTGCACGGCAAGATGCTGATCTCCGCCGGCGCTTCGCTCGCTCTTGCGGCCAGAGTAGTGCGCCACTGCCGTGCCGGTCGCCTCGCCCAGAGCAGACCGCGTCCGCTTCAGATTGATCGTCGCCGGCCCGCCAGCGGTCACCGTAAAGCCTGTGCCAGTGTTGGACTGAATGGCATTCTGCCGGGCGGTGTCGGAGTTGTTGAAGTGCAGCGACACGTTCAGGTTGCTGTCCCCCGTGGTGGGCTTGTACTGCACGGCGATGCCCCGGTCGGGCTCGTCGGTGAGCGACATGTTGCCAGTGCGGAGCGAGTAGGAGACACCCGTCCCGCCGTCCTGCGTCCCGGACTCCTTGCGCCACGCGCCATCGCCCCCGCCGGAAGTCAGTCGCAACTGCCCGCTGATTGTCGGCACGGAAGTTGCCGTGACTGCCGTGGCGTACGACTCTTCCCACCAGGCTTGCGTGGCAGTGCAGTAGCACAGTGCCCGCACGGGCTCGGAGTCGGCGGAGCGGCAGTAATAGAACCGCACCGTGCGAGTCAGGGGGTCGCAGGCAACGTGGAACTTGTCCGACTTGGAGAAGTCGATGATCCGGTCCCGCCAGTAGTTATCGACGGCGACAGAGATGCTCTGCTCGGAGTTGCCGTCGAAGGCGTACAGGCCCACGGAGTCCACCAGAAAGGCCACCCCTGACAAGACACCCCAGCAGCGGCTGTTCAGTACGCCACGGTGCGCGGCCAGCAGGATGGAGGCATCCAGGACGGGCTGGGCCACGTACATCATCTGGTAGATGTGCGAAGTCTGGCAGATCAGCAGCATGGAGCCAAAGGGGACGAGGGCCACAATCCTGTCTGGGAGCCCTGTGTTTTCTTGCAGCACCAGCTCATTGGCCGCTGGCACGCTTTCTGGCTCGTCAATCTCGGAGTAGTACAGGCTGTTGGGGGCCTGGCCAGAGGTGTCCACGGCGTACCAAGTGCGGTCCTGGAACATGACGCCCACGGCAAACTTGCCCGATGGCACTTCAAATCGCCGGGCGTTGATCTGCCCGCTGGGAAGCGTGACCGGCATGAGGCCGTAGCCTTCCCGCTTGGGGTCGGTCAGGTCGGGGTCGCTCAGTGTGTCGGTGTAGGTGGTGGCCCAGTTGGGGTCGGTCTTCTGGATGGTGGCCACGCGGAACAATACCACCGCCTGGTCGCCCGATGTCCTCCACAGCTCCATCGCCGTGACGCGGTCGTCCACGTAGGGGTGCGCAAACGTCCACAGCACCTGCCCGGATCCCGTCCCTGCCTCTAGTTCGACCAGATGGGAGATAGAGGATGCGAACGGCCCGCCCACCTCGGGGTCAGTGTTGTCGATGTAGCGGATGGCACACAGGTACTTCCCCCGCATGGGCTCGGCCACGCTGGCCTGGGCGCGGGCGTGCGTGTCGGCAATCAACGCCGTGGGCGGGGCCGTGTACTGACCTCCCCGGGCCACGGTCACGGCGGTGACCTGGCCGGCCGTGTTGACCGTAGCCTCTAGCTCAGCGCCGCCTCCGAAGGGATCGGTGGCGGCAGGCCGGACGGTGATGAACGGGGCAGTGAAGAACCCGCTGCCCGCGCTGGTCGCAGACACGGACACCACGGAGTACGTGACATCGCCGGCTGCCGCAGCGCCGGACCCCGTCCCCGCGCCGATGGTGAAGGTCGGCGTGGTGGTGGCACCAGAGCCGGGGTTGATTACCTGGATGCTATCGACCAGCCCGTCGCCGTTGACCACCACGGAGCCGACGAAGCCCGTTAGGCCATTGCTGGTGTTCACGGCAATGGTCGGGGCCTGGGTTCCGGACTGCACGTACCCAGAGCCCCGGTTGGTAATCCGGAGGCCAGAAATGACCCCATTGACCCCCACGCCAAAAGCAGCCCCAGAGCCCAGCCCGCCGGAAAACGACACGGTCGGGTTGGACTGGTAGCCAGAGCCAGGATCGGACACCCGCACGCCCACCACGGAGCCGTTGACGATCAGGGCCTGGGCCGTGGCCGGGCGGGTGGGCGTGCCGCCAGAGATCGTCACCGTGGGCACAGAGGAATAGCCCCGCCCACCGTCTACCATCTGGATGGACGACACTCGCTTGCCGGCGGAGGTGGAGCCCGCCGTGACCACAGGAGCCCGGGCGGGCTTGTGCAGACCAATGGGCTGAACCGACGCTGCCCCACCTGGCCAGCGGATGCCCCGGCCCATGCCGTCCACGCCGTAGACCGTGCCAAACCGCCCTTTGAAGAAGCTCATGGGCCGCAGGGCGCCCGTGTGGGCGTATGCCACCGCTGACGCCCCGGAACCCAGGTGCATGAGGGTCGCCGCGCCGGTCGTTGCCGTAGTGGCGGCGGTGAGTTGCGTGGTGTTGAAAAACACCGCATTGGCCGTCACGCCACCGCTGATGAGCTTGGGCCAAGACAGGTCTGTGACTGCCGACGCCAGCGTCACCGTCACAGAGGCGGTTCCTGCCGTGATGGAGGAGATCGTCACCCCGGCGGACGGGACGGTAAACGACACAGTCGGGCTGGCCGTGTGCCCAGTTCCGCCGTTGGCAATGATCACAGAGTCCAGCCGCGTGCCAGCCATCACGGCTACGGCAGAAACGCCCGTCCCGCCAGCACCGCTCACCACCACCCCGGGGGCGGAGGTGTAGTCCTTACCCCCGGTGACGATACGGATCGACGCCAGTTGCCCCGTGGTACGGTTGCCGATCAGCATCAGGATGGCCCCTTACCGACACGGATGGCACCCGCAGCGTCCTGGTAGACCAGGCCGTTTTCGTCGGGGTATCGCATCGCAGACCGGATGGCCGTTGTGCCTGCGGTGATGGAGGTAAACGACACGGCATTCAGTCCCGGCCTGCCGGTAAGCTGACCGGGGGATAGCACCTGGAGGTTGACCTGCGTCACCGCCGCCCCGGGAGGCAGGGTGTACGGCGAGGCATTGGTCACCAGGCCCATCCACTTGTCGATGACGATCATCCAGCATCCGCCTGTAGGGAGCTACGCCAGCCGCCGTCATGCCACACGTAGCGGGACCGGCCAGAAAGCGGCGCAAGCTGGTCCTGTTCCATGGCGAGCCGGAGGTCACGCTGGTACATGGAAAACGCCTTGTCCTCTCCCGTGCCCCGGATCCGCGCTAGCCAGTAGTCGCAAGCAGAATCCATGGCTCCAGCCATATGCGCGGCGACATCGATGGGATCGGTGATGAGGTACTTGGTGGGCGTCAGCAGCTCCAGCGAACCCTGAGTGGTCAGCTCTTCGTTGTCGTTAACGGACAGGATGAGCATCTCGGCCGTATACGGGGTGAGCGACTCTATCGGCCCCGGGTGGTTTGATGCGTCACCGATTCGCAAAATGGAGCCCGCCATGCTGGCTTGGAAGTTGGTGCCGGCGCCGTTAACGTCCAGCACGGGGGCGACGTACTGCGAGGTGATGGTGCCCGCCCGGGCGTTCGCCTCATGCCCGCTCCAGCGAATCGGCCGTGCCGCCCGCCGGTAGGTAAAGTCCAGGGTCTGGGTGCCGGTTGGATACCCAATGACCTTGATTGCCCAGCCGGTGGAGTCTGGATCTTTGACGACCGTCCAGTGGTAGGGCTCACCAGAGGAGTTTGACACCCGCTCCAGCTTCATGGCCTGGTCGGGCGTCACATACAGACCGCTCCACCAGTTGTATTCGTCGGAGGGCTCGTCCAGGTTTCGGAAGTCACTGGGCAGGGGGTAGACCGTGCGGTACAGGATGTACGGAGAGGCGGTGACATTAGCCTTTAGCGACAGGGCGGAGTCCAAGACGATGACGCTGTTGGACGTTCTGGTGGCCACCCGGCAGATTTCCTCGCCCACCTTCAGGTAGGCGCCCGTGGCCGCCCAAGAGGGCCAGGTGCCACCCGTGAGCGTTACGGTGACGCCGCTGGAGGTGACACTCCCAGTGTCGTACGGGGCCTGAAGAATGACCCGTCCGTGAACGTGGTAATACGCCCAGTCGCGGATGGTCGTCAGCTCGTCGTACGCCCGGTGGATGGCCGTGCGAATGTCCCGCTGCTCGGCGTCCTGGGGCCCGCCGTAGGAGGAGACGATCAGCGATTCGACAAGATCGAAATACGTGGTGTATGCCATGGCTCTAGGGACTAATGCCCTAGAACGCGGACCTGAGAAACACCAAGGCCCCGGCCAGGGCCAAGGCCAGAAGACCGGCCGACAGGGCCATACTGAGCATAAAAAGCCGCAGTTTCATGTGTCCAGCAACTCCCCGTCGATCATGCCCCGTATCTCTTCCGCCAGCCGTGCCGTCTCCTCGCTCGGGTCGCCGTGCTTGAGCAAGCTGCGGCACCGCTGGTCGATGTCCCAGAGAGCGAGCAGTGCCTTGTGGCCCAGCCGTGCGGCGTCGAACTCGCCCTGCTCGTCGGGCAGGTCAAACTCTAGGGTGGCTTTCATTTGCGGTGTGTATCAGGAGTGATACGTTTCGCTGCACACAACATGCGGTTTTCTGCAATCTTCCGTAGGCTCTTTATCTAGTGCCGTGCGTTATCACGTTCCGCAGAAACACTGGTTCTCATCTTGACTTCCACCGCATGACTTTTGCTTCGCGCTCCCGACGCATCGCGTCTAGT
>Ga0208855_1000026_pt1 | contig 57416 bp, 57 predicted proteins | sample LakMenEpi17May12_FD_150708 | JGI IMG/M metagenome (GOLD analysis project Ga0208855, IMG submission 150708) | Freshwater microbial communities from Lake Mendota, WI - 17MAY2012 deep hole epilimnion (SPAdes) | ecosystem: Environmental > Aquatic > Freshwater > Lentic | place: Lake Mendota, Madison...
TGATGTGGCCGAGCGGGCAGGTGCCCTTCTCGTGCTCGCGGCGGGAGATGCGCACCAGCCGCACCCGATCGCGCAGGTGGTGCTGCAGGGCCCCGCTGATGCAGCGGCGCAAATAGGGCCCAGCGGGCTCGCCTGCCCTGCAACGGGGAGCGGAGCGAACCAGTGCCTCGCGGGCTACCTGGATCAGATCTTCCCGCTCCACCAGCGGGAACAGGCGGCGGGCGGTGGCTGAGGCAATGGCATCAGCCAGGGGCAGGTGCTCCAGCACCAGCGCATCGCGGGCCCGCAGGGCAGAACGGCTGAGAGCTGGGGACTGCTGCTTGCGGCGTGAGGGGAAAAGCGGGGAAGCCATCGGGGGACGGCGGAGAACCCCACCCCCACCGGCTGGCCGCAGCGCCGTGACAAGGACGCCCGACATCGGAGGGCGCATGGCCCGATCCTTGACGCGGCGTGAGGACCGGCCGAAGGGATGCGGTGGGTGTGCGCCGGCTTGGTGGGGACTTGCCCCAATGCCCCCGCTACGGTTGAAAGATCCCAGCCCCCCGGTCCTGCCGGCATGGCCTGTAGTGAATGACCTACTGACCCTGCCCCTCTCAGAACGGCTGGAGCTGGTCCAGACCCTGTGGGACTCGATCGCTGCCGAGCAGAACGGCCCTGAGCTCACTGATGCCGATCGACAGCTGATCGATCAGCGACTGGAGAGCTTCCTGGCAGACGGCGACCCCGGTGTCGATGCCGATGCGGCGCTCGATTCCATCGAGCAGTCGCTCTGAGCAAGGTGCTGCGACTCCGTCCAGCAGCCCGAGATGACCTTGACGCTGCGGCCCGCTGGTACGAAGCCCAGGAGACTGGCCTGGGCCGTCAGTTCCTGGCCGAGGTGCGGCTGGTCTTCCAGCGCATCTGCTCCAACCCGGCGGCGTATCCCGCCAGCTATCGCGGCACACGCCGTGCCTTGATTCGCCGCTTCCCCTACGGCGTCGTCTACCTGCCCGTTCCCGAGCAGGACAGCATCGTCGTGCTGGCGGTGCTGCATTGCGGCCGCGACCCCAGGCTCTGGCGGCAGCGCTCCAGGGCCTGACTGCAGGGATGTCATGACGGCTGAAAAGGGGGGCCGGAACGAGAAGCGTGGCCATGGCGGACCTGAGCGCAGGGCCTGGCTGCCCCGCACCCTGATGAAGCCTCCGCGGAAGCCATCAACGGGATCCGTGGCTCAGGCTGCTGTCCCTGTTGTGGAGGTGGCAGCCGGCAACGACCTGTGCCACTGCTCCAACCACTGCTGGGGGCGGTAGCGATCGCCATGGAGCCAGAGGGTGCTGAGCTCCTGGGGGCTGTAAGCGCGAAAGCCGGTGAGCACGGCATAGAAGCCCTTGCGGTGCTTCTCCCCCGCCAGGGCCATCAAGGCAGCGAGGGCCGTGGCTGGATCGAGTGGTGGGCGTCAATCACGCTGCGCAGCTGTTGCCGCCAGCGGTTGCTGAGCAGCGCGGCCAAGCGTGGGCCGATCAGGTCGAGCTCTAGGGCGTTGACCAGTTGGCTGCGCACCTGTGCCGAATCGGGCCTTGCTGCAGGAAGGGAAGTGGTGCTCATGGGGCTGAGTCTGGCAAGGGCGGAACGCCTAGCAACCAGGCCTCCTGCGAAGAACGACCAAGCAAGTGGCTGCTGTCATGACATTGTCTGGCGGGCGGGGCTAGGGTGGCTGGAGAAGGTGAAGTGATGACGTCATCCCCCTTGCGGAGCGAGAAGCTTGACCTCCGGTTGACGCCAGGGGCCAAGCAAACCCTGCAGCGGGCGGCGGCGGCGGCACAGCGCAGCGTGACCGACTTTGTGCTCGAAAGCGCCCTGGCCAGCGCCGCCGAAACGCTGACAGATCGGCAGAGCTTCCAACTTGATCCGGGGCAGTGGGAAGTGTTTGTGGCAGCACTTGATGCCCCACCCCAGGTGTATCCTCGTCTGACGCGGTTGCTGCAGGAACCGAGCGTCGTTGAGCAGGTGCCAGCCGGTGACGCGGGGTGAGCGGAGTTCGGATTGAGCCTCTTCACGCCAGCCATGACGTGGAGGCTTTTGATTGTGGCGACGAAGCCCTGCATCGCTTCCTGATCCGCTTCGCCCTGGCCAACCAGCGGGCCCGCGCTAGCCGCACCTACGTGGCGCTGGCAGGCGATGCCGTGGTGAGCTTCCACACCCTGGTGGTGGGAGAGGTGAGCCCGGAGCAAGCACCCGAACGGATCCGCAAAGGGTTGGCGCGCCACCCGATACCGCTGATGGTGCTGGCCCGGCTGGCTGTGGCAGTGGAGCACCAGGGGCAGGGCCTGGGTGCCGCGCTGCTGAAGGACGCGATTGGCCGGACATTGGCGGCTGCCGATATTGCCGGCATCCGTGCCCTGGCGGTGCATGCCAAGGATGATCGGGCGCAAGGGTTCTACGAGCATTTCGGCTTCCGGCCCTCGCCGAGTGATCCGCTGCACCTGTTTGTGCTGCTGAAGGACCTACAGGCCATGACCGGGAAGGCACCGGGTTGACAGGTTGTGGTCATGGCGTCAGGAATGTATTCAGCCTCTCGGTGATCAACCGCCGCCGCTCTGCCAGGAAGTCGCGGTAGCGCTCGGGAGCGAGCAGGTTGTGGTGGCGCTGGTCGATGCGCTGGGCCTGGCGGTTGAGGTAGGCGTCGAGGCCGAGGGTGTGGCTGGCGAGGACGCCGCGGCAGCTGGGGCTCCACTGCGCGACGCAGAGCCTCGCCGGACAGGCGGACGGCCTGATGCCATGGCAGAGCGTGGCAGGTACGCCGTTGTAGCAGTAGTGCGCTGGTTGGAGCTCACCCGATAGAGGAAGAGTGCTGATAGCCCAGACCGCTGCGGTGACCTCTACTCGGGCATGCAACTATGACTGGCTCAGGGTAGGCACCCAAGTCGTTCTTGTGTAGCCTGATGAACAGGTGGTTCTTGGACCCGCAAACCACGCCTTCAATCAGGCCCCGTTGCCCCTAACCCTATGCCAACACTGGATTTAGCCCGAGCATTTTGCCGACACTGTGATTGGTTCGCGGAAAGCCAGGCGCCATCGCCTGCGGTTCTCGGAACCTTCCAATAAAGAGTTAGGCACCAAAGACATGACTCCTGCTGACCTCGACGCGATCAGAAGCCGGATACAGCGGGCCTCCGCCGCAGTGCGGGACGCATCAGGCTGTGGCTATCAGACCTCGTACTGGGCAGAGAAGACTGACTTCATGACCAACTTCAAGGCAGTTGGAGTCAAGGCGCCAGAGCAACTTGAAGACGAGTTTCTAAACCTCTTCGTCTGGACCTGGAGCCTCAAGGATTATCTCAAGTCATGCTTTTTGGCAAAAGGTCTACAAGCCAAAGCTGTCGAAGAAGAAGCAAATCGATGCCAAGCCCTCACGTTCGTTGCCGATATTGCCAACAGGGCGAAGCATGGTGATCTACGCGAAAGCAGATTAGGCGAATTTGCTGAGCTGGTTGATGTCGGCCTTAATGCCACGCAAGAATGCATTGAACGTATTACTTTCGCAGGCCCAGACGTCACCCTTCAGATCAAAGACCCACAAATGGTTAGCATCCACGCCACTGTGGCAACCAGAAGCGGAGGCCGACACGACGCGCTGGTTGTCCTGAATGAGGCTATGGAATGCTGGGAAACCAAGGTGCTTACGCAGATTGGGGCCTAGCAACATCATTCACCTAACCCAGCGCATAGGTTCTTCTTGGTTGCCATCGCTCCTGGAGGCGGGTGATGATGAACGTTAGGCATCACGAGATAATACGGAGAAGGACGAATGCCAAACACCGAAATAGGCGACATCCAGCGAATCTTTGTCACCCGCCTAGATACGCTCAACCACATACTGAATGTCGCTGAGAGGCACCTGAGGTGGACTGGTTTTTCTGGACAGCCCCCATCGTTAACCTCTCAGGCGGGGTACCGCCCCTGAATGGGGCTCCCACCGATGAGCAAACGACGCACCCACAGCCCCTTTTGGGCTGGAACAACCTGGTGGCAATACGCACTTAATGCTACGCAGTAGTGGTGAGCGCTCGGGGTCGGACCACCTTCAAGGGAAGCCGCGCAATCCGGCGCCGGGGATAGTGCCAACCCGTCACAGCAGGGCGCAGACGGCCAACTAGGCGGCGGTGGTAGTCGGGAACAGTCAGGGCCAGCAGTATCAGGCTTTCCAGGGTGGGGGAAGGCATCAGGGGCCAGCGGTTCCCCTCAAGTGTTCCCACGACCGGACAAGCGCAGATAGACCAGAGAGGATGGACCTGTTCGACGCGAACCAATGCGCCTCTCTCTAATTGCTACTGCTGCCCTGGCCAGCCTTGCTCTCGCCCCGCTGTCAGCCGGTGCCAAGGTGCTCGCCGAGGGCAAGCCCACCCCGGGCGGCTTTTACTGGCAGAAGGTTGAGAAGAGGAATAAGAGCATTCAGTACATGTGCAGATCTAAGAAGGAATCAGGAATTCAGAAGGAGGCCCAGTGGCATGGAGCCAAGGCCGCTAAGCCTTGAAACGGTCGGAGGTGTAGGTTAATGGACTGGAGTGATCTTCCGGCAGTATCTAGGGAGTGGTGAAGCACACCTTCAAAAACTAGACGTGAGTTACTGAGTCGTTACCTTCCAACCAATAGCTGGACAATGCAATGGCTGGCCCTCACCGGATCTGACTTCTCGCCAAGGTCAAGGAGCTGGGCGAAGTACCCAAATCTGGCCTGGTGCGGGAGGCGGGTTATTTCAGCACCAAGAAGGACGGTGGTGAGCGTCTGAACTTCACGGCTTTCTATGAAGCGCTGCTCGAGGCCAAAGGGATCAGCCTGGGTGATGGTCCCGGCAAGGGCAAGGGCAACGGTGGCCGCAGCTTGAGCTACATGGCCACTGTCCAGGGCAACGGCAACCTGCTAATCGGCAAGGCTTACTCCGCCCTGCTGGACCTCAGACCCGGTGATGAGTTTGAGATCAAGCTGGGGCGCAAGGTGATCCGACTGATTCCTGTGGGTGGGGCTGACGAAGAAGAGTGAGCCGGGTGGCCTCGGTGACGGCGCGCTCAGTTCAACATCAAGGTTTACAGGTCTCCAAAATGCTGCTGACGTGATCCCACCACAGGCATGGAAGGCCGCCACACACTGGACCCTTCGCTGATCCGGAAGGCTGGTCGGCGGACTGTGGTGGCGGCGGGCATCAGCAAAGCAACCAAGTACCACACCCTGCGCCATTCCTTCGGCACCCACCTTCTGGAACGTGGCCAGGACATCCGCACGATCCAGGAATTGCTGGGTCACAGCGATGTCAAGACCTCGATCATCTATACGCATCTGCTGAATTAGGGCACACGGCGTGCCCAGCCCAGCAGACTTTATGTAGCTTGATGAACAGTTGGTTCACGGACCCGCCTATAAATTAGGGGTTGTCGTTGGATACCCGTGGCCTGGAGAAGGATCTGAGCACGCCCAGATCCTCCAGCCGGCTCTCCAGCGTGGCGGCATGTATGGCATTGCCGTTACCGGCATGTAGGGTCAGTCTCTACTGGCGACCCTGGCTTATCCCCTCTCTGAAGTAGAACCAGCTCCACCGCACGCCTCGCCTCCACGAGCACCTGGTAAAGCACCTGCGGGCTCTCTTTGAGCAGCTCCACCCAGTGCCCGAGGTACGCCGCGTGGTTTTCGATCGCGCTGCCGATCTCCAGCTGGTCCCCCAGCAGCACTGAACCAAGTTCCGCTACGAGCTCCTCGCGGGCATAGGCCTTCGAGCCGAACCGCCCGCTCAGATCCCGCTGGAGCCTGCTGGCATGACCCGTGGAGTGGATGACCTCGTGGGCCCAGGTGGCGTAGAAGCCAGCGGCGGAGCGAAAGGCAGTTCGCTCCGGTAGCTGGATGCGATCGATCTGGTGGAGGTAACAGGCACGCTCGCCGCCAAAGCTGACCGGGACCGGCCAGGCACCGAGTACGGCTTCTGCTGCCGCCAACCGCTAGGGGCGCTGCGTTTGGCGAGCCCGGCTGCTGCTTACCGCTGCTTGATCAGAACTGCCAGTGTCTGGCCTTAGACGTCAGCAACGTTGAACACCACCACAGTGCGGAAACTCACCCAGACGCGCTCTGCTGGACATCCATCGGCACCGGTGGGCGTTGTTGCCGCCGAAGTGGCCGCAGCCCTCAACCTGTTGCGGCTCGCTGGATTTCAGTCGATACAAGCCAGCATGCAGGGGGTGATGCACGACATCACGGCGGTGCTGGCGATGGCTCAGAGCCTGACAGAGGGGAACCCAGGCTAAGACTCTGAATCAGCCCTGCCCTTCCGGCCCACTGTGCCATGGAGACATTTCACTATCCGTGAGCCAATACCGTGGTGTCGACAGTCGGTCATTACCCGGGTGGCCCCGCCAGTCGACGTCAAATTCTTCACCAAGCCAAGTGGGCTTCGAACCAGCTTTCAATTCGTCGCCCGCGCAGCCGACAGGCTGACTTTGTTAAATGTTATCCGAGAAGTGACCGTAGGCACGCCAAGGTTCCCCGTAGATTGCACAATCGCGACGAATACGTAGGGAGTATTAGAAAGCAGATTAAGCTTTCCCGTTTGACTCAGGCTAGTATCCCTGTGGCTTTGAGCTTGGCTATTTCCCGTCAATGAGCCTAAGTGAAGGAAGTCATTGAAAAGGGGCAAGAAAACGCTAGTGGGAAAGGAAAAATCATTGTACATCAGAAGATCCATAAGGGGAACGACCCCGATCCTTGCAATGGCCTGACCATCGCAACTATCGTGGCAAGCGACCATGATTTCGTAATCGACTTCAAATTGAATTGTGAGAACCTGAGGGCTAGGGCCGTTCAACTCAAAACATTGGCCGATTCCGGCGAAAGAACTATAAGAACCGTTTAACGTGTTTCTCACACAAGAAACACTTTTTATGGTCGTATCCGTCGTGCCTTCTAGAGCACCCGGTTGGAGATACGGAGTCCCACCGGACCACTCATAATCCCACGTCTTTAGGGTCATCAAATCAATGGTACTGTCCTCATTTAGTCCGATAGTCTGAGGGAGCCAAACATGTCGCTTCTCCGCCATCTTCATCCAGACAACGAGGAACTGCGAGGTAATGTCGATGCAATTTTGAAGGATGGGACCGATGGCCGGGTCAACAATCTGTTTCCATTGTGCACCTAACTTCGAGGAGCTCCAAGCCGCCGTTGTTGGCTTACCGAAAATCGAATTCGCATATTGAAGAGCTCTGTTACCCGCTTCTGTGCTGTAGTCATTTGGGTCGTCCGAGAGTATGCTTTTCTTATAAGGCCATATTGCCATATTCTTGCCATTATTGTTAGTCCAGTCGATGATATAGCTCTCAAACCCCGCGTGATACCCGATCGGGCTGGAAATATTAGTAAAGTTGCCCGCGTGCATTGGTTGGGACGTGTCTGTCAGATAGTGGAGCGATAAGCCGAGGTCGTATCCGGCACCTGCGAAATTCCCGTTCCAGTACCTCCTGAGAGAGTCTTCGAAAAACTGTTTACATTGGGTGAGTGCCGTCGGGTCCGTTTGGTTTAGATAATTCTTTCCGGTCTGAGGATTGTAGAAGTGTGAAGCGTAGGTGTTATTATTATTGTAGATCAACTTATTGTCCGCGTCCCACAGGCCCTGCCGAACCCAACTGGCCTGAACGCTCATGAAAGTCTTTATGTCATTGCCGAACGTGGGCTCCTGGGAGGCGACTTCTGTTGATCGATTTACGAGCCACAGGTGGGTGTTCTTCGTTTCATCGTCCTTGTCTGCCATATCAAACATGGTGTGATATACACCGGGAGCGAACAAGACGTGTTCATGTTGATCGCCCATGGCTGCCTGTGAGTGGGGGAAAGGGGTCAAATTGATCATATGGTAAAAGGTTGTGAAAATCAATCTTCCCCCTTTGTTTCCTGGTCTCCGTGAACGGGACAGCGTCGCCGCGGAGACGAAGGTAATCGCTGAATTATCAAGATCAGCGGAGGGGAAATGTTGTGTGTTTGTGCACGGCCAACATGGCAACCGTCAGTATGGCTTTGATCTGAGACCCCGTTTGCAATATGGTCAATAGCAGTCTGAACCGCCGCTGGCTACCTCGGTCTCTGGGGATCTATAACGGCCACAGGTTCTACATGCCTCTCGGTGGCCTCAGCCCACAGCAGGTGCCGCCACCCGCGTAAGCACCACGCTTCAGCGGTGTCCAGAGTGTACGAACCCACCGCAGCCGGGTTAGCCCCAGGGCCCATTAGAAGTGTGTCCCAGTAGCGGTGGCGCGGCGCTGCCAGCCCCGGTTTGGTGCCCAGGAACCGCTCCTCTCCGTTGGCCACGCCGCTCCAGAATCCAGCTGCTGCAACTGATCTGATCAGTTTCCTCAAGGCACTGCCCGATTGCCGCATGCGCCGCGGAATCCGCTTCCCGCAGTGGTGGATGCTGCTGGTGGCGATCCTTTCGATCCTGAGCGGCCAGGGTTCGCTGCTCGGCATGGAGCGTTTTGCCAAGCGCCACCGCAAGACGCTCAACGAGCTCTTGGGCATCCACGTCGCCAAGCCGCCGTCGGACTCGACCTTCCGGTTGCTGCTCGCTCAGCTGGACGTGGAGGGCTTTGAGGCTCTTCTGCAGCAGTGGATGGCGGCGCAGCCTGGCGTCACAGAGGCTGTGGACACTCTGGTGACAGGCGGCAAGACCCTGCGGGGCTCCATCGATGAAACCGCCTCCGGCGCAGCGCGTTTCATTGCCCAAGTCAGCCTGTATTCCAACAGCCTGGGCGTTGCCATCGCCCAGAGCACCTACGCCACCGATGCCGGTGGTGAGATCGCAGCGCTGCGCCAGCTGCTGGATCGCGTGGAGCTTGAGGGGCTGCTGGTGCAAGCGGACGCGTTGCATGCAAACCGCCCTTTTTCCTCTACCTCGAGCAGCGTGGCGCCGACTTCTTGATCGCGGTGAAACACAGCCGCCACAAGGCATTTCAGCTGATCAAGGATCGGCTGACCTACGGCAGGAAGGCACCGCTCCAGGCCAGCAAGCATGAGCGCGGGCACGGCAGAGACGTCACCTGGACGTTGCGGGGAATGCCGGCTCCGGAGTGGGTGGCGGAGAACTGGCCCGGCAGTGCCATGGTGATCACGGTGCGCTGCAAGGGCACCCGCGATGGCAAGCCAACCGACGAGACCCGTTACTACGTCACGAGTCTGCGCACCAGCGCCAAAGCGTTGCTGCAGCACGTGCGTGACCGTTGGTCGATCGAGAACTCCTGGCACTGGCCCCGCGATACCCAGCTCAAGGAGGACGCTCACCGCTACCGCGAGGTCAACGGCGTTCAGATCCTGGCCACGCTCAGGAGCCTGTCCATGAACGCACTGCGGCTCGATGGGTTCTGGTCCATCACCGAGGGGCTGGCCGCCCTGGCTCACGACATCAGGGGAATGCTGGAGCTCCTGGGCTGGCGAGAACCGGTTCAGGCACTGAGCTCCGCATGACTTCTAATTAGCCCTGGCCTATAAATCCGATCAAGCTGCTCAAGTCTCCGTGATCTATTGGCCTGAAATGGATCTACGGTTCCATCCGACAGGGCACTGGAGTCTTATGCGGTTAGATGGTGGGCTTGAGAGAGGGTTCTCGGACCCGCCGAATCAGCGTTAGGCCGCTAGGTGCCTAGGAGATCATCCATGAATCAAGATACCCGCGTCTCAATAAAGGAGCGCAAGACTATTCCGCCTCTTAACGAGAGCATCATACAAGATCGCTGGAAGTTCATCGGGAGCCAAGTTTTAAGCCACATTCCAGGCACCAAGCAATTTCAACATCGTCTTCAGATAAAAATAGTCCGAGAAACAAGACGACGTGCACGCTTCTTGAAGAAGATAACCCTTCCAGTCGCCACCCAAAATCAGTCTGCTCTCACTCGTCTTCGGAGACTTGAAAGGCAGTTAGTGTTAATTGATATCCAGAGCGATACTACTAAACGCTATATAATGTTCTTTGTGGTTTTTGTATTCTTTTTATTAGGGTTTTTAGGAGCGCCTAAATTCACTGCAATATTCCTTGGCCTAAGTTTTAGTGGAGTGGTCTGGATAGGGATATACTTCTTATATTTTCTTATTTCTTTCCTTATGCTACTTATTGTCTTCATTAGGACTTCTGTGCCAAGTTATATACGAGACATTATTCCTCGCTCCGCTATTGCTTGGGAGCTGCCAGTCATGCTTGTTTATACGGTGGGAGCCTATAAACTGTCCCAATTGCCGGCGTGGAGCTCTCTATATTTTCTGGTACTCTCAGCCTTGGTTGGCTGGGCTGTATATTTCATCCCGTCTTTCGCATTAATTCTGCTTATGGATTGGATAGCTAAACTACAAAAGACAAAGGCAAGAGGCAAGTACCCAAATTCAATCATTGTCGATGAAATGCTACTAATTCTATGTCGGGTAGACAATAAGTATGCTCAATGGGATGAACCATGGTTTAAGAAGGAAATAGTAGCACGACTAGAACGCCTTGCTACATACATTGAAGAATATTTCCCACTCCAAATGAAATGCAAAGATCCGTTTACGGATTTTTGGCTTAAAACGCAGACGCATCAGATGGCCGCGTTTTTTAGGGCACTCAAAACATGGATTCTTGTTCCCAAATCCGATACTAGGCTTCAGTTTAAGGCGCAAATACAACACAGCCTTGTTTGCGCATTAAACGGTGAGTGGGATGGATTACAACGAATAGAACCAGAGAAGATCTCGCCATTCAAGGCGTGGAAAGCCAAGTTGAATATTATCTTTCGCGCTTTGATTGCAGGTGTCATTCCACCGCTGGTCCTGCTTGTTATTCAGCGAACTCCACTAGCAGTCAAGGGAATGCTTGCAGACTATCTGGCATTTGGCGTCATTATCTGGATGGTACTTACTTTAATATCAGTGCTCGATCCATCCTATTCCGAAAAGGTCTCGACACTAAAGAACATCGCTTCGGTGCTTTCTGGAGCAGGCAGAAGTGGCAATCCGTAACCTTCGCGGCCCACCCCCGCCATCAGCCGACGCTTCGCCTGTGGCTCAGCTCGGCTGATGGCGACCGTTGCACGATCTATCCATAATCGTTAGGCCCACCTGAAGCCTGGTTGTTGAGACGAAGTTGACGGAGGGGGTTTCCGTAGCTACGATAAAGCGTGCAGTTCCACTTTGACCCTGGCAAGGACGCGACCAATCTGAGCAAACACGGGCTCTCCTTAGCAGCCGCAGCTGAGCTCAGTTGGGATGCAGCACTCGTCTGGATTGATGATCGGGCTGACTATGGTAAAGTAAGGATGGTTGCCTTGGCTCCAGTTGGAGACACACTCTTTTTTGTAGCCTTTATAGGTCGTGAGCCGACAAGGAGAATTATTAGTCTACGAAGACCCAATCGCCGTGAGGTCAATCACTATGCCAAAGCCGTTAAAGAAGATCAGCCTGAAGATGCCGACACTTGAGGAAGATCAGTTGATTACAGCGGCAGCGGAATCAGATGCTGATGCCCTTCCGCTTACTGACGAGCAGATGAGTGCGATGGTCCCCATGCGAGTGCTGCGTGGTCGTCCAAAGTTGGCAGCCAAAAAGCAGCTGGTTTCAATTCGATATAGTCCTGAGGTTATTGATTATTTCAGGGCTTCTGGAGCTGGCTGGCAAGCTCGTATGGATGCTGTGCTCAAGGAATATGTCGAAGCTCACTCCACTGGCGATGCGAAGGGGGCCTAACATCAAGATTCAGAAGGCGGGAGCGAAAGCTATCCCCTTTGCCAAAGCGACTCCCCGCTTCTGATCTTGAGCGTAGGGCTCCTCACAATCCCAACCCAATCTGCTCAACCTGCTGGGCTGCAGTCTCGCCTGCCTGGCTCACATTGGGTGTACGCCCCCGCCGCTTCCCCCCACCACCGGCCTTCGCGGCCTGCTTAGCCCCCTTGCTATGCAACCCCATCGCAACCTCCTGCGCATACCGCTCGGCATTCAGCGCCAACAGCCGAGCCAGCACATCATCCCGTACTGAATCGGGCCAGCGGTAGCGCCAGGGCAGCTTGCGGCGGCCGGTGATGGCGCCGTAGGCCTGCAGCTGGCCCTGGAAATCGAGGGCTTCGTTGGCATCCCAGTAGAACAGCTCGCCGTTGTTGATGCGCTCCTGCAGGACGTCGGGGAGCTGGGCATCGTCTTCGGTGTCGAGGTAGTCGAGCCCGAAGCCACAGGCGGTGGGCGCATCGCACCAGCCGTAGGCGGCCAGCACTGCCTGATCCATCTCGCCGTGGAGGCGTCGCAGCTCCAGGAGGTCGTTGCTGGTTTCGGCGGGATCGTGGAAGTGGTTGTAGGTGCTGGTGAGGCCTTCGTTGTTGCGCAGCATCAGCTCGGATCGGAACTGGTGGTAGCGCTCGCCGATGGCTCCAAGGCTTAGGCAGGTGGCTTCGTGGGATGGATCGTTGGCGGCTGAATCGAGCAGGACAGTGGGGAAGGGGAAGGTTTCGAAGCAATCGGTTGGGGAGTAGTTGACGTCATCCTTCATTGATGATGCGAAGGTGCGCGCCCAGAACTCATGGACTCTCGACTGAACAAGTGGCAGATTCTCGGCACGAGGAAGTGGAAATACATTTAACTTGTGCGAGAATACTTTCGGTGGATGCAATCTGGCAAAGCCAAGCGTGTTGCTTATGCAAGGCGTGACCAGTACGTGCTCGCACATGGCAACGGCTGCGTCCAGTGCAGGTGTGGCTCGTCCGAACTGCCACCAGCACATCCAGGTCGCTGCCTGGCCCAGCTTTCCCCTGCAGTACAGAGCCGAACACGCGCAGGTTGCTGCCTCCATGAGCCTGGGTGAGGGCCTGGAGCTCGGGCGCCATCTGGCGCAGCCGGTCCATCGTGAGCGTGGAATCAGCCATACAACACCTCGCCCTGATCCAGAGCCTCGCGAATGACTGGATCACCCCAGTGAAAACGGGGCTCAATATCTTCCAGTCGCCAAATCACAAGATCAACCCGAAAATCAGGCTTGCAGGCCCTGCGGATTTCGCGACACTTGGCGAAAGGCCGCCCTTCATAAGGCATCACCACCAGGATGTCGGCATCGGAATCCAGACGGGCATCTCCTCGCGCCTGGGAGCCAAACAGGATCACCTTTTCAGGGGCGAACTGATCAACCAATCGCTGCGTGAAGGCGTCCAGAGCCGCGCGGGTCACCAGGGGGGCAGGGGTGCTGTTGGTGGTCATGCGCTGTTCAGGCCGCCTGAGCCCTCTGTCAGGGTGAGGAAGGTTCGCAGTCGGCTGCGGTTGACAGCGCCGGGCTCAAGCTGGACGCGGGCGGAAAGCACTGCTGCCTGGTAGAGGCATTCATGGCTTTCAGCCTGGCGTTCTCGCGCCTCAGCCGCTCGATATCTTTCTCGATCAGCTCTGTGTCTCTCTCGATCAGCTCGATATCTTTCTCGATCAGCTTTGTATCTTTCCTGATTTGCTCTGTGTCTCTCTTGATTTGCTCTGTGTCTCTCTTGATTTGCTCGGTCTCGTTCTCGGTTTGAGGCATCTCGCTCTCGATCCGCTCGATATCGATCCTCAGAGCTCTCATGCGCTGCTCGTAGTCGGGATCGCATCGCCAGTTGAGCATCGACAAAAACTGTCGCCACCGAGGCAGCGATGAGAGGAATTCCCCATTGCTGCTGGAGGGAGATTCGCGTTCCGAAGACGGAGATGTGGTCATAGGACGTGAGCAGGGTGATCAGGCCGATGGCCATGCCGCCCAAGGTCTGGGTGAGGCCCAGGCGATCGAGCCCCGACCAGGGTCGTGGTGCGTTCATCGATTCTGGCGCGAGCAGCTGGATCTGCGCCCGATCCACAAGTGCCACCACCGTCACACCCCCAGCGGCCACAGATAGATCGCCCCAGCCGGCTCCACCCGGTAGGTCTGCAGCGCGAAGGTGCGGCCGATGCGCTCGGGTTCGCGCTCCAGGTCGGTGTCGATCGCCTGCAGGCACTGCTCCCAATAGCGCCAGTTGTCGCTCACCTGGCGGCGCACGGCTTTCAACTCCTCGGCATCGGCGATGTCGCCCAGTTCGAGCAGCAGCTGGTCGGGGTTGTCTTTCACGCGATTGCGGCTGCTGAGGATGCGCTGGCGCTGCTCCTCCAGCACCCTGGCGAAGCGGGCGGCCTCCTCCTCGGCGCGTTTGCCGAGCTTGCCTGCGGCATCCTCGCGGCGTTGCTCCACCACGCGATCGAGGGCCTCACACAGCTGCTCCACATCCGCGGCCAGATGCCCCTTCAGGGAAGCCGTGATCGCCTCCGGCGCCTCCAGCCGTTGCTGCAGCGACAGCTCCAGATCCTCCAGAGCCTGGCGGCTCTTCTCCTCACTCAGCTTGCGCAGACGCCGGCTCGGATCAGCCGGATCCCATTCGGCCACCACCGCCAGCACCTCGTCGTGCAGCCGCGCTGCCCCGTGGCCGTAGAGGCTCAGGCGGGCCAGCACGATCAGCTTGGCCGTGTCGTCGGGTGTTCCAGGTGCAGGTGCACCCGGTCGGCATTCACCTCCTGCGGATCGCGGAACACCACCGGCTGCAGGGCCGTCTCCTGGCGCCACTGCCACAGCTTCTGGCCCGGCTGGCGCGGTGGCCGCAGGGCATCGAGCACATCGCCCCACACGGCATCGCCGCCAGGCAGCTCCTCAGCGTTGGGAAACTCCCAGATGGCGCGATCGGGATCGGCGGTCGCCTGGGCAGGATCACGGGGGCGCAGGGCCAGGGGTTCGCCGGCCTGGCCGTTGTTCTGGCCCGTGAGCTGCAGGCTGGTGTTGAGGGCGCTCCGGAACAGACCGCTGCTGAAGTTGAGCCACTTGCGTGAGCGCTCCAGGTAGCGCTCCAACGTGCCCACCTGGCTTTCCAGCTTGTCCTTGCGCTCGCGGCTGCCCTCCAACTCCTCCTCCAGCAGCAGGCGCGTGCGGCGGAAGGCCTCCTCCTGATCCAGTCCCTCGATCTCCGCCAGGGTGGCGGCCAATGCCGTGGGGTTGATGCCCTTGGCCAGTAGGTCGTTGAGCTTGCGGATCACCACCGGCGGCAGGCAGCCCAGCTCCTGGCGGATCTGGTCGGTCTTGCGCACGACGGTGTCGAGCACCGTGTCTTCCGGGCGCTGGGGCAGTACGAAGTAGTGGCAGTACACCTGGGGCGCCCGCTGCAGGGTGCGGTCGATGCGGCCGTTGCGCTGCTCCATCCGGCCCGGGTTCCAGGGCACATCGAAGTGCACCAGGCGTTTGCAGTGGTTCTGCAGGTTCACGCCCTCGCGCGCGGCGTCGGTGGCGATCAGGATCCGCAGCGGGTCTTCCGCCGGTGGGCTGTTGAAGCTGCGCTTGATCGCCTCGCGGCGCTCATCGCCGATGCCGCCATGGAAGGTGGCGATCCGCGCCTCGGCTTGGTCGCTGCCGGCGATTAGCTCGCGCACCCGCCGCTCCAGCCAGTCCTTGGTGTCGGCGTACTCGGTGAAGATCAGCAGGCGCTCGCCGGCCCATTCCGCGCCGTCCTGCCCCAGGCGTGGGCAGAGGTGCTGGCGGATCAGCTGCTCCAGACGCCGCACCCGGCTGTCGGGCTCGTAGCGGGCCGCCTGGGCGATCTCCTGCATCTGGCGGAGCAGCTGCCAGTCCTCGTCGCTGGCCTGCAGCGCCGAACACACCGCCGCCTCGTGCTGGGCATCGGCCTCCTGCAGCAGCTCCTGCTCGTCGCCCTCCGCCCGCTCGTCGTCGCCATCGATCGACTCGGCGAGCAGATCCAGCGTCTCCAGCCGCGGCGGCCGGCGCCGGCTCGCCTGGGCGGAGCGCTTCTTCAGGGTGGTGCAGTGCACCTGCAGGGTGCGATCAAAGGCGGCGATCGAACTCAGCAGCCGCTTCTGCAGGTTGGCGATCACCAGGTTCTCGGCCGCCCGCTCGCGCTTGCCGGCGGCGGCCAGGCGCTGGTTGCGCTGCTCGCGGTAGCGGCTGAGCAGCTCCGCCAAGCGCAGTTCCGGCGTGTCGGACGGCAGGCCATCGATCACCTCCGGCACCACCAGCCGCTCGGGCAGCTCCACGCCGATCTGGCGCAGATCTTCCTTGAGCCGCCGCACCATCACATCCTCTAGGTCTTGCTTGCGCACCGCCACGCCGCGGCAGAAGCGGGTGGGATCGAGGATCTCCAGCAGCGCAGAGAAGCTGTTGCTGTGGCCGTTGTGGGGTGTGGCCGAGAGGAACAGCTTGTGCTCAAAACGACCCGCCAGGTCCCGGATCGCGCGGGTGAGCTTGGAATCGATGGCGAACTTCGAGCCGCTGGCCGGCGCGGCGTTGTGGGCTTCATCGAGGATCAGCAGCGCCTGCTTGCCCTCCTCTCCCAGCCAGTCGCGCAGCGGCCCGGCATAGGCCTCATCGCGCACCAGCGCCTGGCTGAGGATGAAGCGGGTGTGGGTGGCCCACGGGTTGATGCCCCAGCCCCGCTGCCGGCGCATCTCGGAGATGTAGGCGCGGTCCATCACCGCGAAGCCCAGCCCGAAGCGGCTCTCCATCTCCCCTTGCCACTGCAGCACCACAGAAGGCGGGGCGATCACCACCACCCGGTGCACCTTCTGGCGCAGCAACAGCTCCCGCAGGATCAGCCCGGCCTCGATCGTCTTGCCCAGGCCCACGTCATCGGCGATGAACAGGCTCACCCGCGGCATGCGCAGCGCCTTGCGCAGGGGCTCGAGCTAGTACGGCTTCACGTCGATCCCAGCCCGCAGCGGCGCCTGGAACAGGCCCGGATCGGTGCTGGTCACACAGTTCCAGCGCAGGGTGTTCAGGTAGCTGCCGAACACCTGAGCTTGATCAAAGCCCCGCTGGCCCACGGTGTCCCAGGTGGTTTCGCCCAGCACCTGCGAATCCACCTCCCGCTCCCAGAACACCTCCAGCCGCTGGCCGTTGGCGTCGTCGTCCAGGCAGGCCATGCGCACCACCGTGTCGCCGTCGGGGTGCTCGGCGGGCTCCACCTCCTCCACCAGCCAGCGATGGCTGCGGCAGTGCACGACGCAGCCCTGGCTTGGCATGGACGCGGTAGACATCGCACCTTCAGGCATCGGGATCAGCCCTATCGCAACCCTGCATCAATCTGCTGTGTTTGGCAGCCATCTTGCAGGCTCCGAAACACAGATCAGCACTGGATTCCATGCGAATCCTGCATTGTTTTCACCCTGGCCAGCTGGAGGCGCAGGCGCCGCAGGCAGAGTCGGGCGGCTCGATTGGCCACAATGTGCTGCGGAAGCAGCAGCCAGAGTCGCTCCTTCAAGGGCGGCTGCACGTTCAGCAGCTCCAGCCGGTTGGTCTGCAGCCAGCGGCGGCCGAGCAGCTCGGCGCACAGCGGCAGGGCCAGCTGGCGGTCGCGGGCCCGCTTGATCCAGGCCTCTGGCTCCTGGCAGGCCGCCGGCTGCTGCTCCACGGCGTAGCCGTGGCCCTCCAGCGCCTGGTGGAGCAGGGGCATGGCAGCTTTGCGGGGCAGCAGCACGCTGCGCCCCTGGCCGGCCGGGGCCACCAGCTGCAGGCTGAGCGAACCCAGCGGCACCACAGCCATTCCCGCCCAGGCCGGCTCCTGGCCTGGATCCAGCGGCTTGGCCAGGGAGAAGGAGCTGAGGATCGCCCCATCCAGCAGGCCGTGCTGCAGCAGCGCCACCCAGTGCTCGGCGCTGCGGAAGCGCGGCGGCACCGCCTGCACGCCGGCCATGGCAACCAGCAGGCCGTGGTGCAGCACATCGCTGCCGATTCGCAGCTGGCCCGCCATCAGCCGGTGTTCGCGATACGCCAGCCGCAGGTATTGCAGGCAGGGGTTGTGGCCGTGGCGGCAGATCGACGAGCCGGGAGCATTCGCCAGCCGGAACTGCTGCTGCATCAGCTGCAGGCTGCGGCACACCGTGGTCTGGTGGATCTCCAGGGCCCGCGCCGCCTTGTGCTGGGAGCCCGCCAGCTCGAGGACGTCGAGAATGTGCAGGTCCTCCAGGGGCCTGGGCGGGGCGTAGGGCGCCGAACGGGCAGGGGGACTTGAACGGGCCACAGGATGCAGGGTCGTGCTGCGTGCAGCCTCTGCGCAGCGGCACCGTTTGGGCGCATTGTTCGTGCGAAAGAGTGGCGAGAGCTGCCGGCGGCAGTTCGCTTAGCCCGCCAGCGGCAAAACTACCCTGGCCAAACCTCTGCCCCCCTGCTCAACACGCTCGGTGAGAAGCCGGCTGAGCTGCTCTCAACCGCAACAGCAGCCGATTGGCTTCCTTGCAGTGCTCGTCATGGAGCCATGGATCCAACTCCAAGGCAGCGGTTAGTGGCGATTTCAACGTTGCCTGTAAAGGACAGGCATAGCAGGGTTGCCAGCATGCTCAGTCTCAGGCGCGGATTAGCGAAAGACTTTCAACAGACTCCTGGGAGAAGGAGGAGAGCTGGATGCCCCAAGAATAGCAGTTTGCTTATCGATTCATCTTCCATGTTTGATCCTTATTCTGTTCACGGTTGCCATAGCTTCAGGAGTTCCCCCTCGTCGGCGATGATCCTTAGAGCCTTTCCGGAGACGAACCACGCAATTCCGAAAGCGGATAGGGCGATCGCTTCTCCCCAGCAAACAATCCGCAATTCGGCGATCAATTCCGCAGGAATGAAGAAACCTGCAGCAGCAATCCCTGCCATGCATGCAATCATCGTTAGGCCACAGGCGAGATAGATTCTCCTCCTGAGAAACTTCTTGCCTCCTTTTCCGAGGAGCTTCTCCCGGAAGGGTCCAAGACAGAAGTAAGCCAGGGAGGAAAACAGCACCGTGGCACACACGAAGTGGACAATAGTGGTCGAGCTCGTTTCGCATGTTTTGCACCCTGTCGGGAAGACGGCAATTCCAGCAGCGGCTATGGCTGCGATCTTGCTGATGATTGACTGCATTGTGGTGTGACCGTTATAGGACAACAGAAACGCGCCGACGACAAACAGCAGTCCGACCATCCAATCACGTGCATCTGTGTAATACGAAGCGCTTATGGAGGTAAGGCGTTCGCCGGAAAGCACGCTCACGACCAACGGAAGCGAGAGGGCAATCAAGCCCACCACCAACCGGTGTGTACGATACTCGAATACCTCGTTATCGTTCGTATTGCCCATGGCCGAATAGAGAGCTTAGGTCGAACCATAGAAACAAGAGTCTAATATTTTGTCCGAGTCTTTACATAAAGAAAGGTGTGATCGTGCTCTTTGGTTGGGCGACAGGCTGGATCGGTGAATACGCTTCGTCCAAAATAGAACAGATTGGGGCGATCACCCGCAAGCCTCGGGCGCTCCTTTCGCTGGTTCCTGCGCTCCCTTTGGGCCGCAGCCCAATTTTCGGTGGGCACCGCAAGGGACCGCGGCACGGCCTTCGCCATGTCTGACGTGGTTTCCGTTCCACTGATCAATTAATCCATCTCCATCTGTAGAGATGGTGAACGAGCTGGCTGATCCCATCACCTCTGGGCTGCCCCTGCCTGCCGCAGGTGCTGCATGGCATGACGACGTGTCACAGCCAGCCGATGCAGTGGTTTCAGCTGGTGTGTTGGGCTGAGCTGATCTGTGATCGGTGCGGTGCCTGCCTCTTGCCCTGTGAAGACTGATCTCAATGTTTATCCCGATACAGACCAACCGCGCAGAAGCGCCGATGGTGACCTTCCAGAACGAAGGGCGATGCAGCGTTTCACCAGCCAGGCCGTGCTCTCCCGTTACCGCCTGATCGACAGCGGCTGTGAACCGCACCGCCAGCTCGATGGCCAGTACACCAGCCTCGAGGAGGCGATCGCCGATGCGATTGCCTGGGTGGAGCCCCTGGCCGATGCCCACCACGCCGCCCAGCTGATCGGGGTGGATGTGGCCACCGGCGATGGCAACTGGCGCACCTGCCGCCTGCCGGCGCCACTGCTCTGCCCCCTGCTCTGCCAGCTCCCCAGCTGAAGCACCCCGCCGGGGGTGGAATCACCTTCATGGCTTCGGCCCAGCGACCAGGGTCTGGACCATCACCAGCGCATCGACATAGCCCAGCTGCCGATGGCGGAACGCTCCCGGCAGGGTGCCGACCACCCGGAAGCCGTTGCGCTGCCAGCAGCGGATGCCGGCGGTGTTGGTGCTCACCACCAGGTTGAACTGCATCGCTCGAAAGCCCAGTCGCCGTGCTTCTTGCAGGGAGTGCTGGCAGAGGCGGCTGCCGATTCCCTGGCGCCGGCCGTGCTCGGCCACCACGTAGCCCGCGTTGGCCACATGGGCTCCCAGCGCGAGGGAATTGGGCCTGAGGTAGTAGGTGCCCACCGCCGTGCCGGCGGCCCCATCCACAGCCACCATCACCACCTGGCTCTGCTCCACCCACGCAAACTGGGCCTGCTCCTGGGTGATGGCTGGGTCGTGGGGGAAGGTTTCGCCGGCACGAAACACCGGCTCCAGCAGTGCCCACACCGCCGGCCAGTCGGCGGGTTGATAGGGACGGATCTGCAGGGGTGATGCCACTGGGGGCCAGCTGAACGGAGATGCTGCCGCATCCTGGCGTCCGCCATGAAGGTCCCTTCATGAAGACCCATTGCCGCCGGTAACGAATGGTGCATAAGTCGCTGCAGCCCTTGCCGGCCCTGGCCGGCAGATCCATCGTGGTTGCAACGGGATTCGGAGGCTCCACAGATGGACGACACCCCCCCTGAGCACCAGCCAGGAGCGCGCTGACGATCCGGCCCCTGCTCCAACATTTTTGACCAGATGTGACGTTCCTGGCGTGTAGCCAGAGTCGCCGTCCACTGCACCGTCCTAGGTGCCCCGGACCCAACGGAACGTCCTAATCGCCCCCCCTGGCCCCAGGTGCCAGCGCCGGCAGCTCCGCCCACAATTGAAGACCATCTGATCAGGCAACCCAATCACGGCTGTTGCCAAGCCAAACCCAAAGCACAGCTGCGCCCGATCCCCCTGGGACAACACCACGGCTGAGCAGACAAATGCCCGGGGCCAACGTTCCGGGCTTTGTTGTGGCTGGCGAATGGGTCAGCCCAGCCCACCCAGGCGAATGAGTCCGCCCACCACCACAAAAGCGATCGCCAGGGCAGTGATGCCGCGGATGTGCCAGGCCAGGCCGCTGAGGTTGTCGTCGGTGAGATTGGGGATCAGCCGCAGCCGGGCATGAACGGCCAGGGCGGCAGTGCAGGCGAGCAGCAGCAGCTTCACGCCCACCAGCATCCCGATCGGGTTGGCGGGGGTGAACAGGCCCTGGAAGCCAGGCAAATAGATTCACCCCAGCCATAGCCCCGTCAGCACCTGAATGGCCAGGGCCGTGAGCCCCAGCGGTTCAAAGACCTCCTCGAAGGCGCGGATCTTGGCCGCACTGCGCTCTCGGATCGCCGACCTCCGACCAGCCGCCAGGCGGCCTAAGCCAGGGCCTCATCGATGCCAGCCGGCTTGCCGCCCATCACGGCGGGATCGTGGCTGATGCGGGAAAGCGCGATGGGCCAAGGGTAAGAACAAGAGCCCTGTCTGCCTTGATCTGGATACGGTTGAAGTCGAGGTGAGGTGCTGACGCTCCGCGAATGTGTGCTGGCAATCCGCATCCCTCTGCTGGCGCTGGAGCATTGGTGTGATCAGCTGTCAATCTCGCTGCAGTGGTTGGCAGAGCCTGAAAGGGATGTTGTGTCTACTCCTTTGGAGTTGTGGTTATTGGCTGCAGGCCTGTGGTCGTTGCTGCAGATCGGCCGCAAAACAGTCTGTATTTGATGCTTTAGTGCTACGCCAGCAAATAACATGCTTGCTCAGCTTAGGTACCATCTAAGTTTCACGCATTGGTGCTCAGATGCCCCGGGTGACACTGTCGATTGCTGAGCGTGAGCACATGGCTTTAAAGTTATTGGCATTGCAGCGCAATCAGAAGATGGTTGCTTTGATTGAGCTCGCGATCAGGAAATATCTCGGTGATGAAGGTGCCTACGATCTTGCGATCCGCTCGCGCAGCGATCGCGACTGAAGGACGTACGATGAGCAAGAACCTGGACGACTTTGCCCTGGATTCCAATCGGTTTCCCAAGCGAATTGAGTTGCAGTTGCCACCTGATCTGGCCGACTGGCTTCAGCGCACCTCAGCTGCCACCGGGCGCAGCGAGGCCGAGCTGCTGCTGGAGCTGCTCGACCGCGGTCTGCAGCAGTTCTGAGGGAATCGACTCCTCGCCTGCACCTGTTGGCAGCACAGCAACGCCAGCGCTTGCTCCCTGGTGGTGTTCGCGTGGAGCTGTTTCAGCCTTGTAGAGGGCTTGTATGCCTGGCTGCAGATCGCCTACGTTCACTCCCTCTGCTGCCCTCCTGCAGAGACCGCACCTGCCCCGAGCTCTTCCAACTCGGTCCGTTGCCATGCTCAGTCTCGACCAGCTGGCTGCCCTCGATCTCACCCTCTGGCTGGGCAGCGGGGCAGCGGCGGCTGAGGTGCTGGACGTGAACCAGAGCACGGTGTCGCGCCAACAGGCTGCCGTGCTGCGGCTGTTGGGCCTGCGCTTGATCCGCCGCCCGGATGGCCCGAGGCTGAAGGGCGATCTCGAGCTGCTGCGGGCCGAACGGGTGGTGCAGCAGCTGGCGCGATTGAAGGGCTTCGCTCCCCTGCGCATCGACGCCAACTACGCCTCAGGACCCTGGTTTCTGAATCCCGTTCCAGGCGGTTGGATCCGCGGCCGCTTCGACCTGCCGGGGCTGCAACGGCCGTTGGCGTTGCTGCGGGAGCGGGTGCTGGATGCCTGGGTGTGCAGCTACCAGCCGGATCTGCCCTCAGCCGATGACCCTGAGTGGTGGGTCCTCGATCTGCTGCGGGCCCCGCTGCAGTTGCTGGCTTCAGCGGATCACCCGCTGGCGGCCGCGCGCCAGCTTCGCCAGTGCGACCTGGAGCGCTTTCCCAGCCTGGCACTGCCGACGGGCTGGTTTCCGCACACGGAAAGCCATCTGCGCCGGCAGGGACTCTGGCGGCAGGCGGTGCAGTTTCACCGCTACGACCCGGACGACTGGGAGGGCCGTTCCCGGGACGGAGTGACGCTCCTCTATGGCAACAGCCTCACGGAGGCATTGATGCCCTGCACCACCCGGCTCGACTGGGACCTGCAGCTGCTCGGCGGCGACGCGCTGGTGGTGCGCCGCGACATCGTTGATCAGCCGGCGATCCAGCAGCTGGCGGCCAGCCTGCAGGTGCGAGCGCGGCAGATCGCCGGCCAGTTCGCCGATGTCCAAGCCCTGAACTGAGCGTCAGGAGCCCACCAGGGCATCGCTGCTCTCGCTGATGCGCTGGAACAGATCCAGGCTGCCGGCGTTGAGATTGAGCAGCTCCACCTCAGAGCCGCCCTGACGAAGCTTGCGCACCACCTGATCCAGGGCCCGCATGCCCGTCTGGTCCCAGATGTGGGCCTCGGCCAGGTCGATCGTGACCCGGGCCGGATGCTCGTGCTGCTTGAAGCCGGCCAGGAAATACACCGTGCTCACGAAGAACAGCTGACCGCGCACGCTGTAGTGCAGCCACTCCTCGCTCCGCCGGGTGGCCGTGACCGCGATCACCTTCGCCACCTTGCGGCTGAACAGGATTCCGGCCAGGGCCACCCCCACCAGCACGGCAATCGCCAGGTTGCGCGTGATCAGGGCCAGCACCAGGGTGAGCAGCATCACGGCGGTGTCGCTCTTGGGCACCAGCCGGGCTCGCAGGAACGACTCCCAGTTCACCGTGCTGATCGACACCATGATCATCACCGCCACCAGGGCCGCCATCGGAATGCGCGCCAGCCAGCCGCTCAGGGAGATCACCAGGATCAGCAGTCCCACTCCGGCCGTGAGCGTGGACAGGCGATGGCGGCCCCCCGATTCCAGGTTGATCACCGACTGGCCGATCATCCCCGCTCCGGCCATGCCTCCGAACAGGCCGGCGGTGATGTTGGCCAGGCCTTCGGCCCGCGCTTCCGCCTCGTAGTCCGCCTCCTGATCGAGCAGGTCCTCCACCACGTTGGCGGTGAGGAACGACTGCAGCAGGCCCACAAAGGAGATGGCCAGGGCCGTGGGCAGGATGATCCCCCAGGTGTCCCAGGCGGCGAACACCGCCGGGATCTGGAACAGCGGCAGGCTGGTGGGCAACTGGCCCAGGTCACCCACCCGGGGCACCGGCAGCTGGCCCCATTCCGCCAGCCCGCTGATCACCAGGATCGCCACCAGGGTGGAAGGCACCACCCTGGTGAGCCGGGGCAGCTGATAGATGATCAGCAGGCCCAGGGCCACCAGGGCCCATACCCAGGGCCAGCTCACGCTCGCACCGCTGGCGGCCAGGCTGGGGATCACCTCGGCGCCATCGCGGCCCAGCCCCAGCTGGGGCAGCTGGGCCAGGAAGATCAATACCCCGATGGCATTCACAAACCCCACCGTCACGGCCCGTGGCACGAAGCGCATCTGCTGGGCCAGCCGCAGATAGCCCCAGATGATCTGGAACACGCCGGCCAGGATCGAGGCGGCCAGCAGATAGCTCAGCCCATGGGACTGCATCAGGCCGCCCATCAGCAGGGCCACGCCGGCGGTGCAGGCCGACACCATCCCCGGCCTGCCCCCCAGCAGCGACACCACGATCAGGATGCAGATCGAGCCGAACAGGCCCACCTGGGGTTCGACACCGGCCACGATCGAAAAGGCGATCGCCTCGGGAATGATGCCGAGGGCCACCACCATGCCGGCCAGCAGTTCGCCTGGGATGGCGGCACGGTGGGGCACCAGCTGCCAGCTGTTGGCCATGGATCCGGGAGTGACGACTGGACGGTCAGCTTCTCACCGCCAGGGGAAGGCCGCGGTCAACTCCCGGGGCCGGGGCCGGGGCCGGGGCCGCTGAGCACCAGCGACTGGGAATCCTGATGCTGGCGGCGGAACAGGCGGTCCTCCGCCGCCCGGCGGCAGGTGAGCAGAAACAGGGCCATCTCGATGCCGAATGTCTTCTCAAACAGGGGCACCACGCCGCGGGTCTGGCCCAGGCCACAGCGGCGGATCGCCTGGTCCAGGGTCTGGCGGGGTTCGGCACTGAGCACGGCAAACAGGCGATTCAGGCGGTGCAGCTGCAGGGCCTGAGCTGTGGTCATGCCGCGGATCCGATCGAAGCTGTATTCCAGGCAATCCTCACTGATCTCCAGTGCCTCGGCCAGATCGGGGATGGGCAGCGGATCACTGCCGTGGGCCGAGAAATAACGCAGGGCACGGGACACCACCTGCATCGGGTTGTCACAACCTCGGACCGGATCGGGGATCAGATGCAGGGTTCTCATGGCGTGACCTGGGCGGTTCTCAACAGTGGTTCCCCAGCGGTGGGCACCTGGCTGTTCAGCTGTGTAGAGCAGATGGGTTGGATTCCACGTTCTCGCCCTCATCCTGATGGGCTAAAGCCCGTGAGGCCAGGTACCCCTGGGAAAACGGCACAACGCTCAAACAAACCACGCAATGTTGTGATCTGTTGACTCAAAACCTCACAGGCTTCGTAAAGCTGTGGTGATCTGGTTGCTTGTCGAGCCCGTCTCAGCCGCTGCGTACGGTGGGGTGGGTCGCACGATGCTCCTGTCGCGCGATCCAGGGAGGAGCAGGCGCCGCTGCGGCGGCGCTTTTTGCTGTTCGATTCGGCTCAACCCTGATGGGCCCGGGCCAGCAGGGCCCGCTCGCTGGGGACGCGCAGCCTGCGGGCCCAGCCCAGCCCCTCCAGCAACCGGATGAAGCGGTAGGTGGGGTCGGGCAGGGTCACCACCCGGCCCCGGCGCAGGCTGAAGCCCTGGCGCACCGAGCTCTGGAAACCGTGGTGGAGGTTGTGCCAGCCCTCCCCCAGGGTGATCACGGCCACCCAGGCGTTGTTGCGGCTGCCATCGCCGGTGGCGAAGGGTTGGTCTCCAGCCAGGTGGGCCAGGGAATTCACGCTGGCCACGCCGTGAAACAGCAGGGTGGTGCTCAGGCAGTAGGCCCCCAGCCAGGCCAGCCCGCCGAGCTGCCAGGACAGCCAGCCCAGGGCCAGGGCCGGCACGATGTGCAGCCGGTCGATCAGGCGCAGCACGGGATCGGCCTCCACGTCGGCCGGCAGGCTGGCGGGATGGAAGCCGGGGCCGAGCAGCCAACCCACCTGGGCATGCCAGAAGCCCCACCAGCGGCTACCGCTGAGCAAGGGACTGTGCACATCTGCGCTGGTGTCCACATGGCGGTGGTGGGCCTGGTGATGGGCCTTCCACCAGCTCGGCCCCATCTGTCCCGCGGAGGCCGTGATCAGGCAGCCCAGCCACCACACCAGCCTTGGGGCCTCGTAGCTGCGATGGGTCACCAGTCGGTGGTAGATGGCCGTGGTACCCAGCATGCGCACCAGATAGAGCGCCAGAGCCCAGAGACCGGCCATCAGATCCAGGCCCTCGATCAGCAGCAGCCCGCAGCCCAGGTGCATCAGCAGGATGAACGGCGGGCCCAGACCGTGAAGTACCCGCCGGAGTGTGGGAACCGGCTGGGCTGGTTGAGCCTGGGCCGGTTCAGTCGAACCAGAAGGGCCGCGGGAGGGCTGGCGGGCCTGGCGTTGCCGGGGACGCGGGACAGCGCCGGGGGTGACCGTGAAACTCAGAAGGTTGTTGAGAATCCGTCACCCTAGGCGCTGCCGATTCGCTGTGTTGGCGCTGCTGGCTGTGCCTCAGCGCACGAACAGCATCTCCTGGTAGGTGGGCAGGGGCCAGAGGTTGTCGTCCACCAGGGCTTCGAGGCCATCCACCACCTCCCGCAGTTCGGCCATCAGCGGCACCAGGGTGTCCGCGCTGTAGTGCAGGTGCGCTTCAGTGCCATGGGGCGGCTGGGCAATGGCGCTTTCCAGTCGGCCGCTGATGTCCATCAGCGACTGGCAGAGCTCAGCCACCTGCTTGGAACTCTCCGGCGACACCTGGAGACCGAGCGCACTCTGCAGCTGCAGGGATTCGGCCAGTTCGCCGAGGTAGCGGATTGCCGCCGGATAGACCTGGGTGCGGGCGATCTGGACAGCCAGTTTCGCCTCCACATCGATCGCCAGGATGTACTGCTCGGCGTAGACCTCAAAGCGGCTCTGCAGTTCCACGGCCGAGAGCACCCCGGTGCGCTCGAACAACTCGCGGATGGCAGGCCGCTCCAGCACCGGCAGGGCATCGGCGGTGGTGCGCAGGTTTTCCAGGCCCCGCTCCGCCACGGCCATGTGGTGCCATTCCTCTGAATAGCCGTTACCGCCGAACACCACGGCGCCGTGGTTGGTGATCGTGGTCTTGAGAACGGCCAGGGCAGCTTCTTCAAGGCCAGCACCACTGCTGAGCTTGCTCTCAAGCTCACCGGCGATCCACTCGAGCGAGTCGGCCAGGATCGTGTTCAGGGTGACCAGCGGCCCCGCCACCGACTGGTTGGAGCCGACGGCCCGGAATTCGAAGCGGTTGCCGGTGAAGGCGAAGGGCGAGGTGCGGTTGCGATCGCCGGCGTCCTTGTCGAATTCCGGCAGGGTGTCGACGCCGAAGTTCATCACGCCGCCGATCGCCGACCCGCTCAGCCGGCCCTCGCGGATCTGGTTGAACACATCCTCCAGCTGGCTGCCCAGATACACCGAGATGATTGCCGGGGGCGCTTCGTTGGCGCCGAGGCGGTGGTCGTTGCTGGCGGTGGCGATCACGGCCCGCAGCAGTGGCCCGAAGAGGTGAACCCCGCGGATCACAGCTCCGCAGAAGAGCAGGAACTGGAGGTTTTCGTGGGGCGTCTTGCCCGGATCGAGCAGGTTGCCCTGGGTGGCGTTGCCGATCGACCAGTTGACGTGTTTGCCCGAGCCATTGATGCCGGCAAAGGGTTTCTCGTGCAGCAGACAGGCCATGCCATGCTTCTTGGCAGTGGCGCGCAGGATGGTCATCGTCAGCTGCTGGTGGTCGGTGGCCACGTTCGCGGCTTCGAAGAAGGGCGCGATCTCGAACTGGGAGGGTGCCACCTCGTTGTGGCGAGTCTTAGCCGGGATGCCCAGCTTGTACATCTGCCGCTCCACCTCCTGCATGAACACCTGCACCCGCTCCGGGATGGCGCCGAAGTAATGGTCGTCAAACTGCTGACCCTTGGCTGACGGCCGCCCGAACAGGGTGCGGCCGGCCAGCAGCAGATCGGGGCGCAGGGGCAGGTAGGCGTTGTCGATCAGGAAGTACTCCTGCTCGGCGCCGCAGCTGGAGTTGACCGGGGCGATGTTGGTTTCACCCAGCAGGCTGAGCAGCCTGTGCGCCTGCTTGTTCACCGCGGCGATCGAGCGCAGCAAGGGCGTTTTCTTGTCGAGGGCTTCGCCCGTCCAGGACACAAAAACCGTCGGGATGCAGAGGGTGACGCCATTGGGCGTCTCCATCAGATAGGCCGGACTGGTGATGTCCCAGGCGGTGTAGCCCCGGGCCTCGAAGGTGGAGCGGATGCCGCCGTTGGGGAAGGAGGAGCCGTCTGGCTCCCCCTGCACCAGCACTTTGCCGGTGAATTCGGTGAAGGCCGTGCCATCGCCCTGGGGGGAGATGAAGCCGTCGTGCTTCTCGGCCGTGGAGTTGGTGAGCGGGTAGAAGACGTGGGAGTAGTAGAGGGCGCCGCGGGCGGTGGCCCACTCCTTCATCGCCTGGGCCACCACGTTGGCTACTGACACGTCGAGCTTGCTGCCCTCCTTGATGGTGCGCTGCACCGACTTGAAAATTTCCTTCGGCAGCGCCGCCTTCATCTTGTCGAGCGTGAAGACATCGCTGGCCCACAGCTCATCGAGCGACTGGATCGGTGCGGTAGCGACGGGCTCGCGGTTGAGAATCTTCTCGATCGCATCGAGACGGGGCTGGGAGGGCATGGGGCTTCGGGAATGCCGGTACCCCAAGCCAAGGCCGTCACCCTGCCCTGCTGTTGCTGCCGTTGTTACGGGATTGCCAGACAACGGGGCCGCCGCCGCCCTGTTGAATCTGGGTAGAGATGCTTAAGCATGCTGCTTCGGTAGCTGATCAGGCAGCCAGCAAGGGCAGGGTTGATGCAGATCTGACCCAGCGCAATTGCGATGCCGGAGCTCCATGGCCCAATCCACCACGCTCAGTGAACTGGCCCAGGCCATCCGCCGCCACCTCTACTTCAGCCAGGCCAAGTCGGAGTCGCTTGCCACCCGCCATGACCACTACCGGGCCCTGGCCCTGGCGGTGCGAGACCGCCTGCTGCAGAACTGGGTGCAGACCGCCGAGGCCTACACCCAGGCCCAGGTGCGCACGGCGGTGTACCTCTCAGCCGAATACCTGCTCGGTCCCCACCTCGACAACAACCTGGTGAATCTGGGCATCCGCCAGGAGGCCGAGCTGGCCTGCCGGGAGCTCGGCCTTGAGCTGGAGGAGTTGCTGGCCCTCGAGCCGGAACCGGGCCTGGGCAATGGGGGCCTGGGGCGGCTGGCCGCCTGCTTCCAGGAGTCGATGGCCAGCCTTGAGCTGCCGGCGATCGGCTACGGCATCCGCTACGAGTTCGGCATCTTCCGCCAGCAGATCACACCTCAGGGCCAGCAGGAGAGCACGGATCCCTGGCTGGCCCAGGGCAATCCCTGGGAGGTGATCCGCCCGGAGTGGAGCTATCCGGTGGAGATCGGCGGCCACACCGTGATCGGCGTGGCCTACGACACACCGATCCTCGGCTACGGCGTGAACACCGCCAACACCCTGCGGCTGTGGTCGGCGGCGGCGCCGGATGCCTTCGATTTCGCCTCCTTCAACGCCGGCGACTACACCCGCGCCGTGTTGCGCAAGGTGCAGTCGGAAACCCTCTCCAAGGTGCTCTATCCCAACGATGAATTCGACCAGGGCAAACGGCTGCGGCTCAGCCAGCAGATCTTCTTCGTGAGCTGCTCCCTGCAGGACATGTTCAGGATCCTGCAGGGTCAGGGGCTGCCGGTGGATCAGTTCCACCGCAAGTTCGCGGTGCAGATGAATGACACCCATCCGGCGATCGCGGTGGCAGAGCTGATGCGGCTGTTGATCGATGTGTATGGCATCAACTGGGATACGGCCTGGGCCATCACCACGGCCAGCCTCAGCTACACCAACCACACCCTGCTGCCGGAGGCGCTGGAAACCTGGGGCGTGGAGCTGTTCGAGCAGCTGTTGCCGCGCCACCTGCAGATCATCTACGAGATCAACGCCCGCTTCCTGCGGATGGCCCGGATCCGCTTTGCCGGGCAGCCGGACAAGCTCACCCGCCTGTCGCTGATTGAGGAGGGGCCCCAGCGGCGGGTGCGCATGGCCCATCTGGCCGTGGTGGGCAGCCACTGCACCAATGGCGTGGCCGAGCTGCACAGCCGCCTGCTGCGGCAGCATCTGCTGGCCGATTTCGCTGAGCTCTGGCCGGAGCGGTTCACCAACGTGACCAACGGGGTCACCCCCCGCCGCTGGATGGCCGTGGCCAATCCAGCCCTGGCGGGCCTGCTCGACGAGGTGCTGGGGGGCCGCTGGCGCAAGGATCTGGCGGCCTTACAGGAGCTGGCGCCGCTGGCGGGGGATCCGGCTTTCCTGGAGCGCTGGCAGCAGGTGAAGGGCCAGGGCAAGCGGCGGCTGATCGACCACGTGCAGCAGCAATTCGGGCTGCTGCTGGATCACACCTCCCTGTTCGATGTGCAGGTGAAGCGCATCCATGAATACAAGCGCCAGCACCTGGCGGCCCTGTTGATCGTGGAGCGCTACCTCCGCCTGCGAAACGGCGAGGATCTGCCGCCACGCACCTTCCTCTTCGGTGGCAAGGCGGCACCCGGCTATGCGATGGCCAAGCTGATCATCCGCCTGCTGGTGGGCATCGCCGAGATCGTGAATCTGGATCCGGCGATGCAGGGGCGGCTGCGGGTGGTGTTCCTGCCCAACTTCAGTGTGAGCCTCGGCCAGCTGGTGTATCCGGCGGTGGATCTCTCCGAGCAGATCTCCACCGCCGGCAAGGAGGCCTCCGGCACCGGCAACATGAAGATGGCGCTCAATGGCGCCGTCACGATCGGCACGCTCGACGGCGCCAACGTGGAGATCCGCGAGCGGGTGGGCGAGGAGAACTTCTTCCTGTTCGGCCATACCACCGAACAGGTGGCGGAGCTCGACCGGCTCGGCTACCACCCGATGTCCTGGATCGAGCAAGACCCGATGGCCCGCGATGTGCTCTCCCTGATCGGCTCCGGCCACTTCAGCGATGGCGACCGCGATCTCTACCACCCACTGCTGGCCAGCCTCACCAGCCACGACCCCTTCAAGGTGATGGCCGACCTGGCCGACTACCGCCGGGCCCAGGATGCCGTGGATCAGGCCTGGCTCGATCCCAGCCGCTGGGCAGCGATGTCGCTTGCCAACACCATGGGCTGCGGCTTCTTCTCCAGCGATCGCTCCATCCAGGAGTACGCCGAGCGGATCTGGAAGGTGGAGCCGCTGCCCGTGCCCAGCCAGCCCCTGCTGGCCGACTGACAGGGGCGGGGAGCTCTGCTCAGAGCTCCTCTTCCACCTCCGGCTTGATCGTGCAGTCGCTCATCGGATAGCTCACGCAGAGCAGGGCGAATCCCTCGGCGATCTGGTCGTCGTCCAGGAAGCTCTGGTCGGACTGATCCACGCTGCCGGAGACGATGCGGCCGGCGCAGGTGCTGCAGGCGCCGGCCCGGCAGGAATAGGGCAGGTCGATGCCCTTTTCCTCGGCGGCGTCGAGGATGTAGGTGTCATCGGCGCAGCTGAAGCTGCGGCCGTCCTCAAGGGTGATGGTGAAGGTGGCCATCGGCGGGCTCCTGGCACGGAACGGTTCATCGTCCATTGCACCCGGAGGTGGCTAGGACTCCTGTGCTGCTCGACACCTCTGTGGGCGAATCCCCACCAACACTGCTGCCCCCCCTTTGGGCCGATCGCCGCCAGGCCGGCCTGGCCCTGGCGGGGCTGCTCGCCGATCTGCCGCCAGACACCCTGCTGCTGGCCCTGCCCCGGGGAGGGGTGGCGGTGGCCGCGGCGATGGCCGAGCAGCTGGCGCTGCCCCTGGCCACCTGGTGCGTGCGCAAGGTGGCTGATCCCGCCAATCCCGAACTGGCCATCGGCGCGGTGGCTCCGGGGGATGTCACGGTGTGGCGCAACGGGGCTGCGGCCAGCCGCCATGAAGCGGCGGCGCGCCGGGGGGGCTGGCTGCAGGCCCAGCGTCAGGAACTGGCGCGGCGGGGTGAGCTGTTCGGCGATCCCGACCCCGCCAGCCTGCGGGGCCTGCCCCTGGTGGTGGTGGATGACGGTGTGGCCACCGGCATGACCCTGCAGGCTGCCCTGCTGTCGCTGCGGAACTGCCTGCCGGCTTCCCTTCAGCTGGCGGTGCCGGTGGCCGATCGGCAGGTGCTGGCGCGGCTGGCGGAGCTGGTGGACCGGAGCACGGTGCTGGCGGCGGTGTTCGATCTCCAGGCCGTGGGCCTCTGGTACCGCCACTTTGAGCAGCTCACGGACGCCCAGGTGCTGGAGCTGCTGGCGGCTGCACGCCGCCGTTAATTCAGGCTTGCGGGGGGCATGGGCTGCCAGCTGCTCAGGGCCCTCTGCGCATACTCAGGCCTCAGCAGGGCCGCCGAAAGGGCGTAGATCCCTTCCTGCAGCCGCACCATGGGCTGGCTGTCGGGTTGCTGATCCGCGCCCATGCTGTCGATCGTGCGGATCAGCACCTGCAGGCCGAACAGCACCTGATGGATCGCCGGATGCTCCAGGTCGATGGCCTGGGGTTGGCTGAGCAGGTGGAGTGCCTCGTCGAGGTGGAGCGTGTCGCCGCTGGCCTCGCAGAGGTAGCGGGCCAGCAACTGGGGCGAGAGGTTGTAGATCAGTCCACTGGCCAGGCTGGTCTCCTGCTGGTAGTCCATACCCGGCAGAAACATGCCGCTCGATCCGGCACAGGCCAGGTAGTCGTGGCCATCGAGCGCGTAGCGGGCATGGCCCTGGGTGAGCAGAACCACGGCACAATCGCTGCTCTCGTCCACCCACAGGCGGGTGGGAGTGGCGGTGGCTGCTGCCAGGGCCATGTCGCCGGCGATGCGATAGCTCGAGCGGTGGCGGAACGTCAGAGCGGGGCCTACAGGGGCGATGTCCCTGACGGGCACGGCCAGGGAGATGTGCTCCGCCAGCTGGTCGATGTCGTCGGTGACGACGGCGTCGTAATTACCGAGAACCAGGGGCTTCTGCAGCGCCCGAACCCTGGGGTCGTTGCTGTTCGGCATCCGGGCCAGTTCGGTGGCATCACCCTAATGAACTTGTTGATGGGATTTAAACGCTTCCGATGGGGTGAGAAGTCCTCAGCCCTGCAGGGAAGGCAGATGGCTACGCATCCAATCGCCCAGCACGCTGTTGGCCTGGGCGCGGAAGGGTTCCACGGCATCCGCGCTCAGCAGCGGATAACTCTTGTCCGCGCTGGCCTCCCCGCGCAGTGGTTTCCAGTTGGTGCGCTCCTTCTGTTTGAGCTCCTCCAGAGGGGGGACGTCGTCGAAGCTGAGGCTGAGGCCAGCGGCTGCACCCTCCTTCGCCGCCTGGGCCACCAGCTCCTCCCGCAGCGCCACCAGCTCCCGGGCTTTGAGGGTGTCGGGCAGCCCCAGCACCGGTTGCAGCTCGTCGAGCAGGGCCAGTTCCGCGGCCAGCAGCACCGGCCAGGCCCCCTGTTCACCCGGATTGAGCTGCTGGGCGGCCTCATGGGCCAGCATGGCCTCGCGGTAGAACGCCAGCCAGCGGTAGTGGGATTTCTCCTGCAGCGGCTTCTTGAGGGCGGCCTTGCCGGTGACGCGCTTGGGCAGGGCCGCCTCGGCCTTGCGCAGGAAGGCGCGATCCTCCGGTTCGAGGTTGATCGCTCCCCAGCGGTGGCGGTAGTCCCAGAGGTCCGCGTAGCGGCGCACATCCTCCGCAGACCAGCCCATGGCCTGCAGTTCATCGGCTCTGCTGATCTCGTCCTTGGCCAACGTCGATCCGGTCGCGATGCAGGCAGCGTAAAGGTCAGCCCCGGGCCTGGCTCAGCGCACCACCAGCACCGGACAGCTGCTCTGGGTGAGCACCCGCTGGGTTTCGCTGCCGATCAGCAGTCCCTCCAGGCCGCGGCGGCCATGGGAGGCCATCACGATCAGGTCGCAGCCGTGGGTCCTGGCCTCCTCGAGGATGGCCTGGTGGGGCTGGGGATTGACCAGCAGGGATTGCTCGGCCTCCACCCCCGCCGCCGCCGCCCGGGCCATCGCCTCGCCCAGGATCGTCTCAGCGCGCTGCTGGGTGGCGGCCATCAGCGCATCCACCGTGCTCGGCTCCACCAGTTCCCCCACCCCCACCAGGCTGATCGGGAAGCTCACCTGCACGTGCAGCACCCGCAGCCGGGCACCGAGGGCGGCGGCCAGGCTCACGGCCTGCTCCACGGCCCGCTCGGAGATCTCGGAGCCATCGGTCGGAACGAGGATGTGGCGGTAGGTCATGCCGGCTGAAGCGCTCCCCTAGAGGATGGCGCCGGTTCAGGCCCGTTGCGCAGAGCTGCAATCCCTTTGTTGTGACTGGACTGCAGGTGCTGTGGTGTCAGCCGCCTTCCCGGTGGGGCTCAGTGCAGGGGGTCACTGATCACCAGGGTGGTACAGCTGAGGCGCTGCAGCAGCCTGGTGGTGAGGTCGCTGGCGGGAATCGGCAGACCCGCCACCAGCCGGCGCTGGGACCGCAGGATCACCAGGTCATGGTCCACCCCCCGGCGCAGGATCGTCGTTTCCACCCCGTGGTTCGGATGCAGCTCCACGCGCGCCTCCACGCCCCTGCTGTTGCCGGCCCCAGTGGCATTGCCCGCCCCTGCCGGGGCGGAACTCCAGCGCTCCAGGTCACGGCGCAGGTCGGCGAGGGCCGGGGCGCTCAGCCGGGGGTCGTGCAGGTGCAGCAGCGTGACGCTGGCGCTGAGGGCGGCGGCCAGGCGCTCGGCCAGCTGAAACTGCTCCAGGGCGCCAGCCGTGAGGTCCTTCACCGGCACCAGCAGCCGCTGCCACTGGCTGGGTTCGCTCACCAGCCGGGCCACCACCACCGGGCAGGGCACCTGCCGGCAGGTGGCCTCCACCAGATCCCCGAACAGCCAGCGTCCCAGGCGGCTGGGGGTGGCCAGGCCCATCAGCACCAGGTCGCTGCCCTGCTCCATCGCCACCCGGGCGATGCCCGCCGCCACGTCGGTATCCACCCGCAGCAGGGTCTGGCAGGGAATGGCCTGCTCGGCGCTGATCCGCCGGGCCTGCTCCAGCAGCTGCCGCCCCTGGCCCAGCTGGGCCGTGATGGCCGCGGCGCCGGCCTCGGGCTGGTTGGGGGAGACCACGGCCAGGGGCAGCACCCGGCCGGGGTGGTCGGCATCGCCGCCGATCAGCAGCCGGGCCAGGTTCAGCAGCGGCCGCTCGTTCTCCGGATTGGCCACGGGCAGCAGCACGGTGAGCGAGCGCCGCACCAGGGCCAGGCTGGCGCTGCCCACCGGCTGGCCCCCGCTGGTTCCTGCCCGCCCCAGACGGGGCATGGCCAGGGCTGTGAGTGAGGGGCCGAGGGTGGCTGTGATCACCATCATCGCCAGCACGCTGTTGAGCACCTGCTCGTCGAGCAGACCGGCCCGGAAGCCCACAAACGTGGCCGCCAGGGTGGCCGCCACCTGGGGCAGCGACAGGGACCAGAGGGTGAGGATCTGGGCACCGTTGTAGTGGTACAGCCTGCCGGCCCACCAGGAGGCCAGTCCCTTGCTGCCGATCAAGGTGGCGATCAGGGCCACGGCGAACAGGGAACCCTGCAGCGTGGCCAGGAAGGCCGGCAGGTTGAGCAGCAGGCCGAGATCGATGAAGAAGATCGGGATGAACAGGCTGGCGCCCACGAAGATCACCTGCTCCTTCACCCGGCCCTCGGGCAGCACGCCATTGACGGCCAGCCCGGCCAGAAAGGCCCCCACGATCTTCTCCACCCCGGCCAGTTCGGCGGCCAGGGCGGCCAGGAACACGGCCAGCAGCACGAGCACGAACAGCTGGCTGTCGTTATTCACCTTGCGGCGCACCAGCGGCCGGCCCAGCCGCTGGATCAGCACCAGCACGAGGGCCGCATAGGCCGCCACCCTCAGCACCAGGCCCAGAGCCCCGAGGGGCCCCATGGCGCCACGGGCCAGTCCCACCGTGAGGGCCAGCACCACCAGGGCAGCGATATCGGTGAAGATCGTGCCGCCGATGGCCACCACCACCGACTCCTCCCGCACCGCGCCATAGCTGCGCACGATCGGATAACCCAGCGGGGTATGGGAGGAGAGGATTGAGCCCAGCAGCACGCTGCTCAACAGGGAGTAGCCCGACCCCAGCCCCAGCAGCAGCCCGCCGGCCATCGGCAGGCTGAAGGTGAGCAGGCCGAAGCGGAAGGAGCGCTGGCGGATGCGGGCGAATTCCACTAGGTCGATCTCCAGCCCGGCGATGAACAGCAGATAGATCACGCCCACATCGGAGAGCAGGCGGATGGTCTCGCTGTCGCTCTGCAGCCAGCCCAGGCCATGGGGGCCGATCAGCACCCCCGCCAGCAGCAGGCCCACCAGGTCGGGCAGCCGCAGCCGGCGCACCAGCGGCGGCACCAGCACACTCAACCCGAGCACCAGGGCGAAAGTCGCCATCGGGTTGTTGGCCAGGAAGGCAGTCAAGGGCAGCCGCGTTCAGTGGAGGCTCAGCATGGCGAGCTTCCTGCCCTCGCGCCGCCAGACCGACACCCGTTCAGGGCTGCTCCGAAACGGTCAGAGCCCCCCCTGCCAGCCGGCCAGGTGGGAGGCCGCCTCGGAGCGGGCCAGGGCCCGGGCCGCCGGCAGGGCCGGGGTGAGCTGCAGGGAGCTGAAGGGGGGCAGGGAGCGGCTGCGCAGCCAGGCTCCCCAGCGGAATTCGTGGAAGGGAATCAGTGGGGCGGCCTTGATCACGCCCTCCCGTTTCAGCTTCCACACCAGGCTGCGGTAGGGGTCGTCCTCCAGGCCCAGCAGGGTGCTGGGCAGGGCGGCGTGGGCCATGGGGCCGAGGCCGCGGCCGTTGTAGAGGTAAAGCCAGCCCCGCTGACCCAGTTCGGCCAGCACCGTATTCGGGTCCGCTGTGTCCAGCTCGAGTGCCAAGTAGCCGAAGGCGGTGGCCTCGGGCATCAGTTCCAGCAGGGCGCGCAGGCGGTGGTGACGGTCCACCATCCACACGTGGCCATCGCCGCTGCGCACCAGCGGCACGGGTTTGCTGCCCAGGTAGTCGCGCCGCTCACGGTTGTTCTCCGCCCGGAAGTCGCTCTGGCGGCTGCGCACCTCGGCCAGACCCACGCACATCTGGGTGGGCCGCAGGCTGGCGATCGGCACCTCCAGCAACGCCTCGGCCCGGGGTGGGGGCGGCAGTTCCTGGAACGGGGGGAGGCGCAGACCCATCCCCCCATCCTCGCCCGAAGCGGGATGGATCGCAGCAGATAGGGTCAGGTGGTCAGCCGTTGCCCATGCACACCTCAGCACCTCCCGCTCCGCTGCTCGGGGAGCATGGGCCGATCGGCGTGTTGGTGTGCGGCCACGGCAGCCGCAACCGCCTGGCGGTGGAGGAGTTCGCCCAGCTGGCGGCGGCCCTGCGCGAGCGACTCGCTCCCCTGCCGGTGGAGCACGGCTACCTGGAGTTCGCCAGGCCGATCCTGCGGGACGGGCTGGAGGCCCTGCGCCAGCGCGGGGTGCGGCACATCCTGGCGATTCCGGCGATGTTGTTCGCCGCCGGCCACGCCAAGAACGACATCCCCTCCGTGCTCAACACCTACGCGGCCGAGACCGGCCTGCGGGTGGATTACGGCCGGGAGCTGGGGGTGGATCTGAAGATGATCCAGGCGGCTGGAGCCCGCATTCGCCACACCCTCGAGCAGGCCGACCAGGAGGCTGCCGTCCCCCTGCACGACACCCTGCTGGTGGTGGTGGGCCGGGGCTCGTCCGATCCCGACGCCAACTCCAACGTGGCCAAGGTCACCCGCATGCTGGTGGAGGGTATGGGCTTCGGCTGGGGGGAGACCGTGTACTCCGGCGTCACCTTTCCCCTGGTGGAACCGGGCCTGCGCCATGCGGTGCGCCTGGGCTTCCGCCGCATCCTGGTGTTTCCTTACTTTCTGTTCTCAGGGGTGCTGGTGAGCCGCATCCGCCAGCACACCGAGCTGGTGGCGGCCGACCATCCCGATGTGCAGTTCCTGCCGGTGCCCTACCTGGGCGACCACCCCCAGGTGCTGGACACCTTCGCCGAGCGGGTGGCCGAGGTGGTGCGCGGGGACACACAGATGAACTGTTCCCTGTGCAAATACCGCGCCCAGGTGCTGGGTTTTGAAACCGAGGTGGGCGCCCCCCAGCACAGCCACCACCACCATGTGGAGGGGCTCACCGAGAGTTGCACCCTCTGCGAGCGCGAATGCACCGGGGCCTGCCAGCCCGACGGGGTGCCGCTCCCCCTGGGGCACGACCACAGCCACAGCCATTCCCATAGCCACAGCCATGACCAGGGCCGGAGTCATGACAGTGGCCACTCCCATGGTCACCATCCGCCCTACCCCCAGGCCGACCATCCCCTGGGGCCCCGCAGCCTGCGGCGCCCCTCCGGCGAGTGAGAAGGGGCCAGCTACCCATGCTCAGCTGTCTCGCCGGGCTCCTGCTCCAGCGGATCTGGGGCTGATCAGCACAACTAATCATTGACGCTTCTCCCCAGGGCCAGGAATTTTTCCCCATGGCCTGCCGGGGTTTTCCCCAGCCGTTGATCCACCTCGGCAGACGGGGTGGCCAGGCTGGGGAAAGTTCTCGTCTGCGGATCGACGGCCCTCCCCCCCTTGACGTCACCTGGCTGCGGGGCCTGCCGGATCGGTGCGCAGCCCATTCCAGCCCGACCGCCAGTGCTGGCGCCCTGTCTCAGCCAGACGTGGGTTGATTTCGACCTGATGGCCCCCCTTTGACGCCAGCGGCCTGCCTGTGGCGTACTGGGCCTTCAGCAGCCTGTTCGCTCTCCCATGTCCGCCGATCCCGCCGGTTCTGCCATCAGCCTGGAAACCGAGGTGCCGGAGGTGCTGTTCGAGGGCATGCGCCAGTTCATTCAGGCCAATCCCCACTGGGATCAGTACCGGCTGATCACCTCGGCCCTGGCCAGTTTTCTGTTCCAGCACGGCTGCAAGGACGCCTGCGTGAACCAGCACTATCTCAACGGGCTGTTTCTGCGCTGAGGAGCGAAAAAAAAGGCGGGGGAGCCATCCCCCGCCTGTGTTCTCCCTTGCCCGACCCGTTACAGGTCGCTATGTGATTGTGCTGATCTCCCCCCGGGCGGTTTGTGGCCAATGACACCAGAACCGCACCTTCATCCGGGTGTGCACACCGAACGCTGCTCCAACCGAGCGCCATCGCCCTGTTTCAGCCGTTCGGCCGCCGCTGCACAGGCCCGCCAGCTGATCGCCATCTCGGTGAGCGTTGGGCTCTGCCAGCCGGCTGAGCTCCAGCAGGCGCCATCCACCACCAGCAGGTTGGGGGCACGCCAGCACTGGTTCCAGGCGTTCAGCACCCCATGGCTCTCCGTGGCGGCCATGGCCGCCCCGCCCAGCTCGTGGATGTAGTAGCCGGGAGGCGCGGCATCGGCCCGCACGGCCCAGCCCTGGCGCACCCAGGGCTCCAACAGGGGCAGCACGAACAGGTCCTCAAGGGGGCGGATCGTGCCGCCCGCCGCCGCCACCACCGCCTGCATGCGTGCCTGCATGTGGGCCACCATCGCCCGCTCGTTCTCCCCCCAGGCCATGGCGATATGGGGGGTGGGCAGACCCCAGGCATCCAGCAGGCCGTGGTTGAGCGTCACCCGGTTGCGCGGGTCGGCCAGCACCTCGCCATGGCCGATCAGGAAGCCGCTGGCCTGATCCGGATGGCGCCGCAGCGGCCGGGGAGGATCGAAGCGCTGCAGCGCCGCCCAGATGCCGTAACCGCGCCTGAAGCCCTCGGCCGTGGGGTCGCTGAGGTTGACGGTGTTGGGGATGAAGCAGCTGCCGGCTCCGGAGAGTTCCGCAGGCTCCGGCGCGGCTGACGGCCCGGGCAGGGAGAAGAAACGGCAGCAGGAGATGTGGTCCATCAGCCCCTGGCCCAGGCAGCCGGAGGGGTCGATCAGGCCCCCGCTGCGCTCCTGTTCGCTCGAGTGCAGCAGCAGCCGCAGGCTCTCGATCGTGGAGGCACAGAGCACCACCAGCGGCGCCTCCACCAGTTCCCGGGCGCCACTGCGTCCATCCACCAGCACCACGCCCCGGACCTGGCTCTGGTCGGCATCCATCAGCACATGGCTCACGATCGCCAGGCTGCGCAGGTGGGTGCGGCCGGTGGCCAGGGCCCGGGCCAGGCTGCTGCCGGGGCTGCTGCTCACCGGCCAGCCCGGGCCTCGTTTCAGGCCGAACCCCCGGGAATGGATGAAGGGAAGCCCCAGTTGCTCACGCACCACCTGCCCCAGGTGGGCCTCGGCAGGGGTGAAGGGCAGGGGGGGGGCGAAGCAGCCATCGGGGAGCTGGGGCAGCCCGTCCCGCTGGCCCCGCACTCCCAGCCACTGTTCCAGCAGGTCGTAGTAGGGGGCAAGGTCGGCGCTGCCGATCGGCCAGCCCGGGCCGGAGCCCTCCCGCTGGGCGGCCCTGAACTCGTAGTCGCTTAGGCGCAGGGTGATGCCGCCCCAGGTGAGGCTCTTGCCCCCCACCTGGCGGCCGCGGGTCCAGAGGAAGGGCTGGTCAGCCGGGGTGGAATAGGGATTGCGCCGCTCGTCGGTGAACAGCTCGGGGTTCTGCTTCCAGTAGCCGGGATGGTGGCGTTGCAGGGCCTGCTTGCCGCTGCTCAAGTTCACCAGCCGGCGCAGGCTGTTGGCCGGTTCGCGGCCGAAGGCCCGCTCGGCCTGCAGCTCCGCACCCGCCTCCAGCACCAGCACCCGCAGCCCGGCCTCGGCCAGCACCATGGCCGCCACGCCGCCGGTGGCGCCGGAGCCCACCACGATCGCGTCGAAGGCTGGCTGCATGGCAGCGGTGCAAACGCCGAACGCTAGGCCTCGCGTGGCGGCCGCAGCGGCAACCACAGGCTCACTGCCGCCCCGCCCAGTTCGGCAGACCGCCCGGCCTGCAGCCAGCCGCCGTGCTGCTCCAGGGTGGTGCGCACCACGAACAGCCCCAGGCCGCTGCCACTGGCCTTGGTGGTGTGCAGAGGGTGGCGGCCCAGATCCCTGCCGGGATTCCTTCCCCCCTCGCTCCCATCCTGGCCAGGGAGCCCGGGACCGCTGTCCGCCACTTGCACGCCGGCCAGGCCGTGGGGATGGTCGGCGCTGGCTGGCAGCCGTTGCAGCTGCAGTCGCAGCCGGCGCTGTTCCGGTGCCATCGAGGCGGCCGCCTCCGCCCCGTTGCGCAGCAGGTTGGCGATGGCGATCTGCAGTTGCAGCGGATCCCCGATCACGGGCAGGGGGGACTCGGCCAGGGGCAGTCCATTCAGCCCCTCGGCCTGGAACACCACGCCGAGGGATCGGCGCTGGTGGTGGGTGAAGGCGATCGCATTGCTGGCCGCGTCTGCCAGATCGAGGGGCTCCTGGTTGCTCTGCACATTGCTGAGCAGCATGCGCATGCTCTCCACGGTGCTGGCCACCCGGCCCGACTCCCTGTCGAGCTGGCTGAGCAGGAGCCGCAGCCCGGCAGAGGTGTCGCTGCGGTTGGCCTGCTGGCAGAGCAGCCGGATGGTGCTCAGGGGCTGCTTGATTTCATGCCCCACGGCGGCGGCGGCCAGGCTGGCGCGCAGGGCCTGGCGCAATTCCTTCTCCCGCAGTTGGATCGCAGCCACCATGGCCGTGAACCGCTCCTGAATCAGGCTGATCTCCAGGAACCGGTCGGCTGCAAGGGCCAGGTTCCGCTCCTGGGGGATGGTGCTGCCAGCGCCGGCTGGCTCACCGCTCTCCACCTGGCGCAGTTGTTCCGCAAAGGTGCGCACTGGATTGAACAGATTCGCGTGCAGCCGCCGGGTCTTGAGCATGAAGATGGTCATCAGCAGGAGGGAGACGGCCAGCATGGAGATGGCCAGCACCTGGCGTTGATGCTCCATCGGTTGAACCGGTACCAGGGTCACAAAGGCGCTGCCGAGCCCGTCGCTGCCGCCTGCGACGGGCAGCCAGCGCACGGAGCCCACCTGAATCGGCCTGACGAATCCGTTGGATCGGGCCGCGTTCAGATCAATGCTGGCGATCGGCAAGTCGGGATGGCTGGAGAGCATCACCAGGCCATCGGGGCTCACCAGCAGCAGGGGGGAACCGCTGATCGCCGCGAAGCGGCGCATAAATTTTTGAATGAAGTCCAGGTTCAGGCGTCCCAGCAGAACAGAGGTCTGATCCCTATCCCCCAGCGCCAGATAGATGCTGGCGATTTCGTCCTCGGGTGCACGAATGACAGCTGAAGGTTCCGGGTTGCCGAGCGTTGGCTTCTCGCCAGACCTGAGCTGCTGGCGCACGTAGGGGGCTATCGGGCTTGCGGAAAAGGAAAAGCCCTGAAACACCCGGCTGCCAGGCTTGGATTTAATCACCTCAAGAACCTTCGTCTCGAGATCCAGGCGGTAAAGATCAGAAAAGTTGAGGAGAAATAGATTGGCTGCCTGGCTTCGCGCCTCTGCAGGGAGGCTGCGAATTGCCTGGAACCGTTGAAGGGCTCCACTGATATGCTCCTGCAGGTGAAACTGCACACGGTCGGCGTCGGCGCGGTGCAGGTTGAGATAGCGGCGATTCAGTTCCTGTCCGGCAAGCCAGCCCACAGTGCTGAGCACGCCCAGGGCCACCGCCAGCGCCATCAGTTCCTGGTTGAGGCAATAACGCCAGAAGCTGATCGGCCGTCTCACCATCAGGGCCTCAGGAAGTGATAGGTGCCTTCCACATCACCGCTGGGGGTGAATCGGATCGCTCCGAGGCTGGTCTGGTGCGGTTGGTTTTGCAGCAGGTGGCGCTTCACCGCCGCAGGGGTGCGCAGTCCCTGACGAAAGGCCTGGTCAAGCAGCTCCATGGCCTGGCGAGTGCCGAGTCCCATGGCGTAAGGCTGGTAGCCGAAGCGTTGCTGATGGGCCTTGAGAAAGCGGTCCACCGCCACGTTGCTGCTGCGGTCGGGATAGGGACTGGCGATCAGGATCTGACGCCTGGCCTCCCCCGCATTCTCCAGGATGGCCCGCGAATGGCCCCAGGGTGTGAGGAGGATCGGCGCAGTGGGATTGGCCAGGTGAAATTGCTGGGCCAGGTTGCCCATGGTGGGCAGAAAATCGCCGCATAGAATATAGAGAACATCATAGGAGCCATTCACCACCTCCTGCTCCCTGCGGGGGTCGAAGCGATCAGCTCGAAACTCTCTCACCGTGGTTTGCCAGGATCGCCCAGTCCGTAGGGCCTTCAGGAATTCCTCCAGGGCCGGTTCCGTGTAGCGATGGTTGCGGGTGTCGCGCATCACCAGCAGGCGACTGCCGTCGAGCTGGTTGATGCGGGCGGCGATGGCCCGTTGCTCGCGGGCCAGATCGGGAACGATGCGCAAGAGGTAGTCGTCCCGACCGCTCAGCTTCGTGCTGGTGGCCGACACGTTGATCGCCAGCACCTGGCCGTCGTCGTAGAGATCCAGGGTTGGCACCAGATGGCTGGACGTCTGGGTGTTGATGATGAAGCGAATCCCCTGATCGCGCACGGCTTGCAGATCGTTGCGCCCCTGGCGCGGATCGGCATGGTTGAACATCGTTGCCAGCTGGATCGGGCTGTCCTGGGTCTGCTCCAGGAAGTGCTGGGCGGTGTTGAGGTCGGTGGGATCGACCGCCGCGCCGTAGACCAGCGGTCGGTCGACGCCGACGGCCACCTTCACCGGTTGCAGGCGCTGGCGGATTCCCACTGCCAGGCCAACGGCGGCCAGAACGGCCAGGCCCAGGCCCAGGACGCCGAGGAAGCGGCGGGGCGACTCCGTCATGCCTCTGCCTTGCTGGCCAGCAGCTCGTCAATCGCCGCAGGCAGGGCTTCGTAGGCGTGGATCTTGTCGATCACCCCCCGCAGCAGGGGCCGCAACTCCGGAGGACAGACAAAACAGCCCGCCTCGGCGGAGAGCACCACCACTTGGGTGTCGCTGCGCTCAGCGGCCACCGCCAGGGCCACATCCAGCCCGTTGCCGTCGGGCAGATTCAGGTCCAGCACCAGCAGGTCCGGGGGCCGTTGCCGGCAGAGGGCGATGGCTTCGGTGGCCGTGCCCACACTGGTCACTACGCACGTGGCTGGGTGGCTCTTCAGCACTTCGGTGAGGAGCTCCCGCAACAGGGGCTCATCCTCAACCAGCACACAGGTCAGCACGTCTGATCAGCGCGAAGGGGCAGGAGGTCGAACAGGGAATCCTCCCATTATGGCCTCATTGTGAGATCTGATTGCTGGATATGAATGACTGTTGGAACTGTTTGTTGTCATCTGAAGGGGCAAATCTCAATGCCGTTCCTTTTGCTCTGATTCCTTCTGATTCACGGGCTCTGAATGAGGCACAGCTGAATGAGGTTGACACGGCGGGACAACTCCGAATTCAACCCCTCCCGCCACTGCTTGTCCAGCTGAGTCGCTCGATCACGAAAAGGAGTGAAGCCGGCCCTGAGCGGAGCGGAACGCCCTGCAAACAAAAACCCCGGCAGCTGGACTGCCGGGGTTTTGGGAGTTGGTGGCGGGGGCGAGATTTGAACTCGCGACCTTCGGGTTATGAGCCCGACGAGCTACCAGGCTGCTCTACCCCGCGGCGACTTCTGAAGTGTACCAGTCAGGTGTCCCCCGCTACCAAGGGGCGCTGGGGCGCTCAGTCGAAGCGCAGTTCGCCGCGCACATCCAGCTGCAGGTGCGGGGCCGGCTGGAGAAACTGTTGCCGCAGCTCCTCCAGGGTCATGGGCGTCAGCCAGTCGAGCTGCTCCAGCAGATGCAGGGCCACGGCGTGCTTGGCGCGGGAGGCGCCGTCCTCCACCTTGATCGCCACCCCCAGGCCCTCGCCCACGCGGCTCAGGCACTGGATGCCCTCAGCTCCGCCCTTGCTCAGCACCTGGCCATGGCCCAGGCGCATCAGCTGGGTGTCGAATCGTCCCTCACCCGCCACCAGCTCCGGGTGGCTGAGCATCGCCCGGCTGAGGCGCTCCAGATCCGGCTTCTCGCCTGCTCCCAGATGGGCGAAGAGCAGGGCCATCTGCGCCAGCTGCAGTTGCACGGTGGGGGCGCCGCAGTCGTCGCGGGCGGTGACCAGTTCGGCGGCCGGCAGGCCGAGCAACTCGCCGGTGCGCTTGAGCACCTCCCGCTGCAGGGGGTGATCGTTCTGCAGGTAGCTCTCGGTGGCCCAGCCCATGCGCCGGCAGGTGGCCAGAAACGCCGCGTGCTTGCCGGAGCAGTTGTGCTCCAGCGGGCTGCTGCAGCCGGTCGGCACCGGGCACTGCAGTTGATCGGCCTCCAGCTCGGCGCCCCAGAGCAGCCGGAAGGCCTCGCGGGCATGCATGGCCGTGCCGGCATGGGAGGCGCAGGCGATGGCCAGACCCCGGTCGCCACTGCCGCCCTGGTCGGCGCTGCCACTGGCCACGAACACGGTGGCCTGGAAGGGTTTGTGGGCCGAGCGGATGAAGCTCAGCTGCTGGGGATCGCCGGCGCGCATCAGAACCCGGCCTCGGGCGTCGCACACCACAGCGTGCACCCGGTGCCGGGATTCGGCGATGCCGTTGCGCAGCAGCCGCACCTCCAGCGGCGGGATGCCGGTGCGGGCCGGGGCGCCGAAACTCGCAGGCAGGCTCATGAAGGCAACGCGCTGGGGGAGGGCGGAGACGCTTCAGAAAGCCTGACAGAGGCCGGTGCCAGCCAGCATCAGCACGGCACTGATCGCCAGGGCCCGCTCCAGACGGGTGAGCACTGGTCGCACCTGGTGCTGGGCCACCAGCAGATCCTGCTGGCGCCAGCTGATCGGCTTCTCCCACACCTGGCCGTCATACCAGCCGGACTCCTCATATTCCACCCGTTCACTCACCAGCCTGCGGTGAATCGTGCGCCAGCCCAGCCATTGCCGCAGCAGCAGCAGCAGGGGCAGCAGGATGGCTGCCACAGCACCCGCCAGCACCAGTTCCAGGGGCCGGTGGCGCAGCACCCAGCTGCCGCTGGCCACCAGCAGGCTGGGGGGCAAAGCCAGCAGCCAGCTGCCCAGCAAGGCCCTGGTCAGGCCCTGGTTATCCCGGCTGGGCCAGGCGAAGAACCAGGAATCGCGCAGTTCCTCGTACTGCTGCAGGGGCCTCTGCTCAGCGGGCACAGGACATGGACCCAGGGCCTGTCCTGGGTTGGAGCGGCCTGGGGGATCACCGGTGGCGCCGCGGGTGTCCCCCATGTCCTCAAGCGTTGCTGGCTGAACTGGAGCTTAGGTAGCGCACCTGCTCCCCGTGGCCCCAGAACGACTCCAAGTCGTAGTACTCCCGCTCGCTGGGGGTGAGCACGTGCACGATCACCTCGCCGTAATCGAGCAGTAGCCAGCTGCCGGCACTCTGGCCCTCCCGGCGCAGGGGCAGGCGGCCCAGATCATCTTCCAGCCGGTCCTCCACCGAGCGGGCGATGGCGCGCACCTGCACGTCCGAGAGGCCGCTGCAGATCACGAACCAGTCGGCCAGGGAACTCACCTGATCCACCCGGATCAGGCGGATGTCCACGGCCTTGCGGTCGTCGCAGGCCTCGGCGGCCAGCCGGGCCATGGCCTCGGTTTCCGGGTCGGCGGGGTTGGAGACCGGCTGGGAGTGGACCGGATTGACCGCGGAAGTGCTGGCAGCGGCGGTGCCCAGGGGGGCCTCAGCCATAGACGTTCTCACTGGTGACGGACTGGCGGGAGCCCTGTTGCTGGGCCATTTCGGCCCGGGCCTTGCCTGCACTCTTGCGCAGGGCCTCCAGGCGGTCGTCGTAGAAGGAACGTTTCTTCTTCTTGCGGGTCTGCTCCGCCAGGTCCTTGAGCGCCCCGCCCAGGCTCTTGTAGGCGTTGGGCAGGGTGTAGCCGAAGCGGCAGGCCAGATCGATCGCCCGCTCGTCGGCGGCGATGGCGTCGGCCAGGCGCTTCTCGCTGTTGTTCTTGAGATAGAGGCGGTAGCCGGCAAAGCCGGACAGCCCAAGGGCCATCAGCAGCAACAGGCCGTCCTGCACCCAGAGCTCGCCGATGGCGCCACCGAGGCCAATGGCCAGGGCCGCCATCTCCCAGCCATCCCGGGGCACGGCGTCGTTCTGGATCCGGCCCACCTCGTGCCAGAACAGCAGGTTGCGGTGGTCGATCGCCAGGGCATCCCACTTCTCCAGATCCACCTGGATCTCGATCTCATCCCTGCCGATCTCCTCGATGGCGATCAGGGGTGGATCGACCGAGGCCGCGGCTTCCACGAACACCCAGCTCTGCATTTCAGGTGGCAGCAGCCCCTTGAGGCGCTGGAGTTCACTCATGGAACGGGCAAGGACGTCAGGGCACACGTTAGCCATCCCCCGTGAGAGGCTTGACGGGTTTGGCCTGCCGCCTTCGCCCATGCCCCGCCGCACGGACCTGCGTCGCATCCTGCTGCTGGGCTCAGGGCCAATCGTGATCGGCCAGGCCTGCGAATTCGACTACTCCGGCACCCAGGCCTGCAAGGCCCTGCGGGCCGAGGGCTACGAGGTGGTGCTGGTGAACAGCAATCCCGCCTCGATCATGACCGATCCAGACATGGCGGATCGCACCTACATCGAGCCGCTCACCCCCGAGGTGGTGGCCCGGGTGATCGAGATCGAGAAGCCCGATGCCCTTCTGCCCACCATGGGCGGTCAGACCGCCCTCAACCTGGCGGTGGCCCTGGCCGAGAACGGCACCCTGGCAAAGCACGGGGTGGAGTTGATCGGCGCCGACCTCGCCGCGATCCAGAAGGCCGAAGACCGGTTGCTGTTCAAGGAGGCAATGGAGCGGATCGGCGTGGCCGTGTGCCCCTCCGGCATTGCCAACTCCATGGATGAGGCGATAGCCGTGGGTGAGTCGATCGGCAGCTACCCGCGCATCATCCGCCCCGCCTTCACCCTCGGCGGCAGCGGCGGCGGCATTGCCTACAACCCCGAGGAATTCGAGGCGATCTGCAAGAGCGGCCTTGAGGCCAGTCCCGTCTCCCAGATCCTGATCGAGCAGTCGCTGATCGGCTGGAAGGAGTTCGAGCTGGAGGTGATGCGCGACACCGCAGACAACGTGGTGATCGTGTGCTCGATCGAGAACCTCGACCCGATGGGGGTGCACACCGGTGACTCGATCACCGTGGCCCCGGCCCAGACCCTCACCGACCGCGAATACCAGCGCCTGCGCGACCAGGCGATTGCGATCATCCGCGAGATCGGCGTGGATACCGGCGGCAGCAACATCCAGTTCGCGATCAACCCCGCCAACGGCGATGTGATCGTGATCGAGATGAACCCGCGGGTGAGCCGCAGTTCGGCCCTGGCCTCGAAGGCCACCGGCTTCCCGATCGCCAAGATCGCCGCCCGCCTGGCGGTGGGCTACACGCTCGACGAGATCGTCAACGACATCACCGGCGCCACGCCGGCCTGCTTCGAGCCCACGATCGACTACGTGGTCACCAAGATCCCGCGCTTCGCCTTTGAGAAGTTCCAGGGCAGCCCGGCGGTGCTCACCACCTCGATGAAGTCGGTGGGGGAGGCGATGGCCATTGGCCGCTGTTTTGAGGAGTCGTTCCAGAAGGCGCTGCGCTCCCTGGAAACGGGCCACGCCGGCTGGGGTTGTGACCGCCCCGATGGCGCCATTGCCGCCGCCGATCTCAACCGGGCCCTGCGCACCCCCACCCCCGAGCGGATCTTCGCCGTGCGCGCCGCCCTGCTGGCCGGCCGCAGCGACGCCGAGATCCACCGGCTGTCGGCGATCGATCCCTGGTTCCTGGCCAAGCTGCGCGGCATCGTCGAGGCTGAGGCGCGCCTGCTGCGCGGCCGCAGCCTGGCGGACCTCGATGCGGGGGCCCTCTTGGAGCTCAAGCAGCTGGGCTTCTCCGACCGCCAGATCGCCTGGGCCACCGGCAGCGACGAGCTGGCCGTGCGCCGCCATCGCCAGGGGCGGGGCATCCGCGCCGTGTTCAAGACGGTGGACACCTGCGCGGCCGAATTCGCCTCGCGCACGCCGTATCACTACTCCACCTATGAGCGGCCGCTGGAGCGCATCAACGCCGCCGGCGCCCTGGAGCTGGTGCCGCCGGAGGACGAGGTGCAGCCCGAGTCGCGCCGCAAGGTGATGATCCTGGGGGGCGGCCCCAACCGCATCGGCCAGGGCATCGAATTCGATTACTGCTGTGTGCATGCCTCCTTCGCTCTGCGCGAAGCGGGATTCGCCACCGTGATGGTGAACAGCAACCCGGAGACCGTGTCGACCGACTACGACACCTCCGATCGCCTCTATTTCGAGCCGCTCACCCTCGAGGACGTGCTCAATGTGATCGAAGCCGAGAAGCCGGAGGGGGTGATCGTGCAGTTCGGCGGACAGACGCCGCTGAAGCTGGCGATTCCGCTGCTGCGCTGGCTGCAGGGTCCCGAAGGCCAGGCCACCGGCACCCGCATCTGGGGCACCTCGCCCGAATCAATCGACAGCGCCGAGGACCGGGAGCAGTTCGAGGCGATCCTGCGCCGCCTGGAGATCCGCCAGCCCCGCAACGGCCTGGCCCGCAGCGAGGCCGAGGCCCGCGCCGTGGCCGAGCGGGTGGGCTACCCCGTGGTGGTACGCCCCAGCTACGTGCTGGGTGGCCGCGCCATGGAGGTGGTGTTCGACGAGAGCGAGCTCAACCGCTACATGACCGAGGCGGTGAACGTGGAGCCCGACCACCCGGTGCTGATCGATCAATACCTGGAGAACGCCGTGGAGGTGGATGTGGATGCCCTCTGCGACGCCACCGGCACGGTGGTGATCGGTGGGGTGATGGAGCACATCGAGCCAGCCGGCATCCACTCGGGCGACTCGGCCTGCTGTCTGCCTGCCGTGAGCCTGGGGGCCGACGCCCTGGCCACGATCCGCCAGTGGAGCCAGGACCTGGCCCTGGCCCTGCAGGTGCGCGGTCTGATCAACCTGCAGTTCGCCGTGCAGCGCGACCCGCAGGGGATCGAGCGGGTGTTCATCATCGAGGCCAACCCCCGCGCCTCGCGCACCGTGCCCTTCGTGGCCAAGGCCACCGGTGTGGCCCTGGCGAAGCTGGCCAGCCGGGTGATGGCCGGCGAGAGCCTGGCGGAGCTGGGCCTCGGCGCTGAGCCCATCCCGCCCCTGCAGACGGTGAAGGAGGCGGTGCTGCCCTTCAAGCGCTTCCCCGGTTCCGACACCCTGCTGGGGCCGGAGATGCGCAGCACCGGCGAGGTGATGGGGATTGCCCGGGGCTTCGGCATGGCCTTTGCCAAGGCGGAGTTGGCCGCCAATGAGGCCCTGCCCACCGGCGGCACCGTGTTCCTCTCCACCCACGACCGTGACAAGCAGGCCCTGGTGCCGGTGGCCCGCCGCCTGGCCGACGAGGGTTTCAGCCTCACCGCCACCGCTGGCACCGCCGCCGTGCTCGCCGCCGCCGGTCTCGCGGTGGAGCCGGTGCTGAAGGTGCATGAGGGACGGCCCAACATCGAGGACGCGATCCGCTCGGGCAGCATCCAGCTGATCATCAACACGCCGATCGGCCGCCAGGCCGCCCACGACGACAAGTACTTGCGCCGCGCTGCCCTCGATTACGCCGTGCCCACCGTCACCACCCTGGCCGGCGCGCGGGCTGCCGTGGAGGCGATCGCCGCCCTGCAGCAGCAGCACCTGGAGATCAACGCCCTGCAGGACATCCACCGGGGGCGCGCTGCCACGGGCTCACAGGCGGTGCAGACCCCGTAGGGTGATTGCCGCCTGTTCAGTCACCTCCCTTGACGGTCGCCCCCAGCCCCGCCGCCCTTGCCCCCGGCAGCGACGCCACCGCCGCCTTCCGCGCCGCCTACGAGAACCGCTACACCTGGGATGCGGGTTTCGGTGGCTACCGCGGGCGCTGTGTCTGGGAGCAGCCCGGTGCAGCAGGCGAACCCGACCGGCGCCTGGAGGGATCCTTCCAGGTGGGCGCCGACCTCAAGGCCCAGGTTGAGGGCATCGACGATGCGGAAGTGCACAAGGCCATCGCCTCCCAGCTCTGGGAGGTGGCGATTCACCGGGTGCGACGCAGCTTCGAGCAGACCCACGGAGAGAACACCTTCAGCGCCGGCGATACCGATGCGGTGGGCACCGAGGTGGTCGTGGGCGGCAAGAACGCCGGCGACCGCTACCGCATCAAGGACGATGTGGTGACGATGGTGCACCGCCACATCCACGGCACGGTGGTGACGATCTTCACCGAGAGCGTCACCCACACCGGCAGCGGCTATCTCAGTCGCAGCTACACCAGCCGCTATGCAGATCCCGCCACGGGCGAGCCGAAGGGCGGCCTAAGCCGCTTCACCGACACCTTCGTGCCCCTGGTGGAGGGCGGCCCCTGGGTGCTGCGGGAGCGGCTGGTGGAGACCGAGGCCTTCGGCGACATCCCCGCAGGCCGTCAGCTGTTCCGTTTCGAAGCGCTGGAACCCCTGGCCTGAGCCGCGTTTTGATGGCACGATCGCCGCAACCTCGCGGCGGATGTGTTGCCTTTCCTTGACGCGCTCAACAATGTGGTATGGGGGCCGATCACCCTCTGGTTGATCGGCCTTACCGGTTTGTATCTGATGGTGGGGCTCGGCTTCATGCCCCTGCGCCGCATCGGTTTTGGCTTCCGCCAGGCCCTCGGCTCCATCCGCAGCAGCAAGGGTGAGGGCGATGTGACCGCTTTTGAAGGTCTCACCACCGCCCTGGCGGCCACGATCGGCACGGGCAATGTGGCCGGGGTGGCCGGCGCGATCGCCACCGGTGGCCCTGGCGCCGTGTTCTGGATGTGGCTGATCGCCTTCGTAGGCATGGCCACCAAGTACGCCGAATCCGTTCTGGCCGTTCACTACCGCGAGGTGGATGACCTCGGCGAGCACGTGGGCGGCCCGATGTATTTCATCCGCAATGGCCTGGGGCCTGGTTGGGGCTGGCTGGCCACCCTGTTCGCCCTGTTCGGCACCCTGGCCGGCTTCGGCATCGGCAACGGCGTGCAGGCCCATGAGATGGCCCTGGCCCTCAAGACCTCCCTGGGGGTGCCTGAGCTGCTCACCGGCGTGGTGATGGCCGCGATCACCTTCCTGGTGCTGATCGGCGGCATTGAACGCATCGGCAAGGTCACCGAAGTGGTGGTGCCGTTCATGGCGATCGTGTACGTGGTGGGCGCCCTGGTGATCCTGCTGGTGCATCTCGGCGAGATCCCGGCAGCCCTGGGCGTGATCTTCAATGACGCCTTCACCGGCCAGGCCGTGGCCGGCGGTGCCCTGGGCACCGTGATTCAGAAGGGCATCTCCCGCGGGGTGTTCTCCAACGAGGCGGGCCTGGGCACCGCGCCGATCGCCCAGGCCGCCGCCAAGCCAGGGGACCCCGTGCTGCAGGGCACCGTGGCCATGCTGGGCACCTTCATCGACACGATCATTGTCTGCACGATGACGGCTCTGGTGATTGTGATCAGTGGCCTCTATACGGGCGACCAGAGCGGGGTGGCCCTGACGATGGCCGCCTTCGACAAGGGGCTGCCGGGGGCCTCCTGGCTGGTGACCTTCGGCACCGTGTTCTTCACCGGCACCACGATCCTGGGCTGGGGCTACTACAGCGAACGCTGCCTCGAATTCCTGGCGGGCACCCGGGCCATCCAGCCATTCCGCCTGGTGTGGGTGGCGGTGGTGGTGATCGGCGCGGTGGCCACCGGCGGGGTGATCTGGACGGTCGCCGACATCCTCAATGGCCTGATGGCCATTCCCAACCTGATCGGCCTGCTGCTGCTCTCGGGCACCGTGTTCCGCCTAACCCGCGAATACAGCTTCAAGGAGGCCCAGCAGCCCGCCAGCTTGCCCCCCGAGCGCTGATTTGCGTAGGCGCCCCCTGCCGCGCTCAGGGCAGGGGGGCGACCTGTTGCAGCTTCTCGTTCAGCTGCATGGCCATCGACTGGCGGCCTACGGCCAGCACCTTGAGGGTGTCCTCATGCATGCGCAGCTGGGCGTCGGCCACCTGCATGCCGCGCACCAGCTCCTTCACCTCATCGGGCAGGGAGTTGAGGTCGTAGCGCTTTCCCTCGAAGGTGAGCACGGGGGGTTGCTGCTGCTGCGCGATGGGATCCACGGGGGAGTGCTGAAGCGTGCGGCCCCAGGATAGGGATCAGCTGGCGGCGGGTCCCCTCTGGGGGCTGGAGCCGCCGCCGCCGATCGGTCGCTTGAAGAAGAACATCAGCAAGGGGCCCACCTGGGCCGCCTCCACCATCTCCCAGTTGTCCCGCCCCAGGGCATTGAGAAAGAATTGCAGCTGCTCCGCCGGGTGGCGCGGCTGGGCGCCAGCGCCGCTGTATTGCTGGGGGAATTCCCGGCGCAGGTACTCCGGGCTGAGGGCGCCGCCCAGGCGCTCGCTGTCCGCCTTGGGTGAGGGCGGTTCGGGCGGGTTGCCACTCTCCACGTTGATGTGGATCACCCGGTACTCCCAGGCCATCGGCGCTGCATTCAGGGGTCGAGATGGATGAACTGGCGGCGGCAGAGATCGCGGTAGCGACCGCCGCTTGCCAGCAACTGATTGTGGCTGCCCTGCTCCACAATCCGCCCGTTCTCCAGCACCACGATCCGATCCGCCCGCTGCACGGTGGCCAGGCGGTGGGCGATCACCAGCACGGTGCGGCCGGCCATGGCCTGCTCCAGGCCCCGCTGCACCGCCTCCTCCGCCTCGGCATCGAGGGCGCTGGTGGCCTCATCGAGCAGCAGCAGGGCCGGGTCGCCGAGCACGGCGCGGGCGATCGCCAGCCGCTGCAGCTGGCCGCCGGAGAGGTTGCGGCCCCGCTCCTCCAGCCGGCTCTCGTAGCCATCGGCCAGGGCCTCAATGAAGCCATCGGCATTGGCCAGGCGGGCAGCGGTTCGCAACTCTTCGGCACTGGCCGGCCGGCCGAAGCGGATGGCCTCGGCGATCGTGCCGGAGAACACCGGGCTCTGCTGGGGCACCAGGGCGACCCTGCGGCGCAGCTCGCCGGCGCGCAGATCGGCCAGGTCGTGGCCGTCGAGCAGCACCTGCCCCCGCTGGGGAATGTTGAAACGGAGCAACAGGGAAAACAGGGTGGACTTGCCCGCCCCCGAGGGCCCCACCAGGGCCAGCACCTGGCCCGGCTCCACCGCCAGGTTCAGGTCGTGGAGCACGGTGGTGCGGCCGTCGTAGCCGAAGCTCACCCCCTGCAGCTGCAGCTGGCCCCGCACGGCTCCGAGGGCACGGGCGTCGCTGCGGTCCGGGTCTTCCACCGGTTCGACCTCAATCGCCAGCAGCCGCTGCAGGGATGCCTGGCCCTGCTGGAACTCGTTGAAGTTGGTGGTGAGGTGTGCGATCGGGTCGATCAGCATCAGCAGGGCGGCCACGTAGCTGCTCAGGCCCTGGCCATCGAGCTGGCCGCTCTGGATCCGCCAGGCACCGATCAGCAGCACGGTGAGGATGCCGAGGGCCTCCAGGAAGCCCACCACCGGGTGCTGCAGCGCCAGCAGGCGCAGGGTGCGGTAGCGGGCGCTGCGGTGCTGCTCCACCTCCTGGTTGAAGCGCTGCTGCAACCAGGGCTCGGCGGCGTAGGCCCGCACCAGGGGCAGGCCGGCGATGGCCTCGGCCAACAGGCCCGCCAGCTCGCTCACCTGGCGCTGGCTGCGCTCGGCCGCCGCCATCACCCGGGCGCCGAAACCGCTCACCAGCAGGGCGATCACGGGGGCCAGCAGCAGGGTGGCCAGGGCCAGGGGCCAGTCGAGCCAGAGCATCGTGGCCAACACCGCCAGCAGCTGCAGGGCGCTGGGCAGGGTGTCGTGGATCGTCTTGTAGATCACCTCGCCCACCCGGTCGGCGTCCTCGGTGAGGCGGTAGGTGAGGTCGCCGGCAGAGAGCTTGTCGAGGGCGCTGAAGCGCAGCTGCTGCAGCCGGGCGAACAGCTGCTGGCGCAGACCCTGGCTCACCCGCAGGGCCGGATCCGCCAGCAGGCTGTCCTGGCCGAACTGGGCCAGTTTCTGCACCAGGAACACCAGCAGGGCCAGCAGCACCGTGCGGGCGCTGCTGGCCAGGTCGCCGGCGCCGAGCGCGGGGATCAGGCGGCCGGCCAGCAGGGCCAGTAATGGCCAGCAGGCCACGGTGATCAGCACACAACCCCCGCCCGCCAGCAGCTGGCGCCGGTGCGGGCGCAGCAGCGGCCAGATCCTGACCACGCTGCTGCCCAGGGTTGGCGCGGGCTGGGAGACTGGGGACATGGGCGCACGCTAGGGCTCGTCCCTCCTTGCCCGTCCCATGGCGCGCCTGCCTGTCACCCCCACCCCACCCCCACCTCTTGGCCTGGAAGCTGGATCAGTACCTCAAGTTTCAGGGGCTGGTGGCCACCGGCGGCGAGGCCAAGCTGCGCATCCAGCGCGGCGATGTGCGGGTGAACGGCGCAATCGAGACCCGCCGTGGCCGCCAGCTGGCGGTGGGCGATTCGGTGGGGATCGATGGCCGGGAGTTGCTGGTGGTGCCCCTGCAGCGGCCAGGCTGAGGTCCCGGACCGTCGGCGCATTAGCGTTTCACCATCTCCTATGGGTTCGCAATGGCGCGCAAGGCCGACCGTCAGACCGTGATCGCCGGCAACTGGAAGATGCACATGACCTGCGCCGAGACGCGGGCCTTCGCCGCCACCTTCCGCCCCCTGATCGCCGACCTGCCCGCCGGCCGGCAGGTGGTGATCGCGCCCCCGTTCACCTCCATCCCCACCCTCTGCCGCCATCTGGAGGGTGCGGGCGTGGCGATCGCCGGCCAGAACGTGCACTGGGAAGACCAGGGCGCCTACACCGGCATGATCTCGGCGCCGATGCTGCTGGAGCACGGCGTGAGCCACGCGATCGTGGGCCACAGCGAGCCCCGCAAGTACTACAGCGAGAGCGACGAGCAGATCAACCTGCGTGCCCGCAACGCCCAGCGCCATGGCCTGATCCCGATCCTGTGCGTGGGCGAGAGCCTCGACCAGCGCGAGGCCGGCGAAACCGAGCGGGTGATCCACCGCCAGATCGAGCAGGGCCTGGAGGACGTGAATCCCACCAGCCTGATCGTGGCCTATGAGCCGATCTGGGCGATCGGCACCGGCAAGACCTGCGCGGCCGAGGAGGCCAACCGCATCTGTGGCCTGATCCGCGGCTGGGTGGGCAACGAGGAAGTCACGGTGCAGTACGGCGGCTCGGTGAACCCGGCCACCATCGACGACCTGATGGCCCAGAGCGAGATCGACGGCGTGTTGGTGGGTGGCGCTTCCCTGCAGGCCGAGAGCTTTGCCCGGATTGCCAACTACCAGGTGCCCGCCCGGGTGTGAGTGGCCCACTGCGGGCTGATCCAGCCTTGCGCTGGGGGCAGCGGCCGCTGGTGATGGGGGTGTTGAACCTCACCCCCGACTCTTTCAGCGATGGGGGCCGGATCCAGGGGGTGGAGCAGGCCGTGCGTGCCGCCGGGCGCCTGCTCGCCCAGGGCGCTGACGTGCTGGATCTCGGTGGTCAGAGCACCCGCCCTGGCGCCGAGGAGGTAGGGGCGGGGCGCGAGCTGGAGCGGGTGCTGCCGGTGCTCGAAGCAATCCGCAACCAGTGGCCGGGGGCGCCCATCTCCATCGATACCTTCCATGCGGCCGTGGCTGAGGCCGCCCTGGCAGCCGGAGCCAACTGGGTCAATGATGTGCGCGGAGCCAACGTGGTTCCCTCCGGCAGTGCAGATCTGACTGCCGCCAGCCTCCGCGATCCGGCGATGCTGCCGATGATCGCCCGCTGTGGTTGTCCCTACGTGATCATGCACAGCAGGGGCGACAGCGCCTCCATGGATGGCCTGGCGCACTACGGCGATGTGGTGCGGGAGGTGCGGGCGGAGCTTGAGGCCGCCACCGCCACAGCACTGGCTGCGGGAGTGCGGGCCGAGCAGATCCTCTGGGATCCCGGTCTGGGGTTTGCCAAGACCACCGACCACAACCTGGAGCTGCTGCGCAGGCTGCCGGAGCTCGCGGCCGCTGGCTATCCCCTGTTGGTGGGCCCCTCCCGCAAGCGCTTCATCGGAGCCGTGCTCGAAGAGCCCCGCCCCCGGGCACGGCTATGGGGCACGGCTGCCGTGTGTGCCCTGGCCACAGCGGCGGGGGCCTCCGTGCTGCGGGTGCACGATGTGGGCCCGATCGCCCAGGTGGTGCGGATGGCGAGGGCGATCAGCCCTCGCTGACCCCCTCGATCTTGTCCTCGATCTGCTGGTAGAGCTCCTGCAGCTGGGCGATGTTCTCATCGCTTGTTTCCCAGTAGCCACGGCCGTTCACCTCGAGCAGGGTGCCCACGATGCGG
>Ga0208855_1000031_pt1 | contig 52709 bp, 45 predicted proteins | sample LakMenEpi17May12_FD_150708 | JGI IMG/M metagenome (GOLD analysis project Ga0208855, IMG submission 150708) | Freshwater microbial communities from Lake Mendota, WI - 17MAY2012 deep hole epilimnion (SPAdes) | ecosystem: Environmental > Aquatic > Freshwater > Lentic | place: Lake Mendota, Madison...
CCCTCTTTACTGCTGACGAACCTGACTCGCTCCGTGGTCCGCAGTTTACTCACGCATGGGGCGATGAGATTGCAGCTTGGCGTCAAACTCCAGATGCCGCAGGTATGACCGCGTTTGACAACCTTCGAGTTGGTACTCGTCTTGGCAAGAACCCACAGATTGTTTGTACCACCACGCCAAAGCGCGTACCGCTACTTTACAAACTAATTGAAGAGTCACGCACTGATCGTCCTGGTGGCTCAAAAGTTGTAATCACTAAGGGATCTACGCTGGACAATGCTGGAAACCTTTCGCAGGCTTACTTAGACACAATTACTGGCGTTTACGAGGGAACTACCCTTGCTCGCCAAGAGCTTTATGGAGAGATGCTCGACGACATCGAAGGAGCACTTTGGAATGAAGAGATGGTTGAATCAGCTAGAGAAATGGTTTACCCTCCAAGCACTCCGCTTCGTATTATCGGCGTGGACCCTTCGGTTGCTGAGAATCCCCGCGACGAATGCGGTATTGTTGTCTGCGCTGCGACTGCAGAACATGACCTCTATAAGCGCAATGCTTGGGTTCTTGAAGACGCTACAGTTCATGGTTCCCCAGACACCTGGGCCCGTAGGGTTGTGGAAATGGCTCGTAAGTGGGGTTGTCCCGTCGTTGCCGAGGTTAATCAGGGTGGCGCTCTCGTACGAAATGCCATCAATGCGATTGACCCAACTGTTAAGGTCCTCGAAGTACACTCTAAATACGGTAAAGCCCTCAGAGCAGAGCCAGTAGTTTTGTCTTATGAGCAAAAAAGAGTCCATCACGTCGGCTATTTGCAAGATCTAGAGTCTCAGATGTATTCTTGGATCCCGGAAAGCGCTTCTAAGTCACCTGACCGCGTCGACGCACTAGTTCACGCCCTCACTGCGCTTCTAATTAAGCCACCACCTGGCTTCTCGGGTGGAAAAATTCGTGCAAAGAGCTTCGCTGATCGAAAACTAGGCGTAACTAACCCAAATACTCGCCCTCTAGGCAAAATTTTTAGGGTAAGATAGTGAAAATACTTCTGGATAGGTTCCCTTGCCATTTGGCAGCCGTTGGACCAGGCAAAATTGATGATGTAACCACCATGCGGAGCTTCGAACCTACCCCAGGAACTACTTATCTAGAGATAACAAGGGTGGTAATTACTGATGAAGTCATTGTTGTGGCCAAGGACTCCCCGCAAGGGCCGCAAATCGTTTTTCGAGAAGCATATGAGACGTACATCCCGTCTGACGACCCTAAAACGGATTCTTGGGTTGTAACTCAGAGCGGAAAGATGCTAGCATTCAAGAAAGACACGGGTTGCGGATGCGGCTCCAGGCTCAGAGGCTGGAATCCATACAAGACCCTGACTTCAAGTAAGGATTGATATGGAAATTACTGCAATAAATTTTGTTATTTTGGCTCTTGGTGCCTATAGGCTAACGCATTTGATCACAACTGACGCGATTGCGGACGGATTTAGACAAAAAGTTTGGTCTAAGTTCCCGCCTAACACAAAAATTGGATATTTGATAACTTGCAACTGGTGCACAGGTTTTTGGGTCTCGTTAGCATTTGTTGTCGGTATTTCAATTTTACCCCAACTAACCTTTGTGGTATCATTAGTCTTGGCTATTTCCGCAGCGATTGGGCTAATCTCAGCCTGGATTGAAAACAAGTAGGTAGGAGCCAACTTTGGCTATTTTTAAAAAGCAACCCTCGAAGCAGCGTGAGACTAGACCTGCTGTAACTGCATCTGCACCGAAGAATGCTACTCGGGTTGCGCCTGGTGTTTCAATTGACTCTTTCGGCATCGTCTATGCCGAGCCTCAGGTTTTTAATGCTCCTCGTCCATTAACTGCAGCCGCTGCTCAGGTTAATCTGCAGGATAAAGGTGAAGCCGAGCTATTTAAAGCTCGTCGGCAGTCAGCTTCTACTTCTTGGCAGACAGAAGCTTGGGAATACTATGACTCAATCGGTGAAATTAAGTACGCGTTTAATTTAGTAGCGTCTGTTGTGTCTCGTATTCGTCTTTACGTTGCCGGAATCAATAGCGCAAGTGAAACTCCAGCGCCAGTAGAGATTTCAGAAAAAATTGACGATAAGTTGGCTCAGGCGGCCCAGCGTGCACTCGACAGACTTAGCTCTGCGTTCGGTGGACAGTCTGGACTACTAAAAGATGCTGCACTAAACCTTCAGGTTACTGGTGAATGCTATTTGGTTCAGCTACCAGAGCGAGTTGGGTCTCAAATTCCAGAGTCGTGGGACGTACGTTCAGTCGACGAACTGCAAATTGACCAGCGCGGTAACTACATCATTAACCCACGTCGTGAAGTTGGTGGCGGAACGGCGTCTATGCTTTCACAAGGAAATAGAGAAGCAATCGTATTGCCAGCTAAGGCATTTGTTGGTCGTATCTGGCGCTCACATCCTCGCTACACTCAGGAAGCTGACTCTAGTCTCCGTGGTCTACTAGATCTCTGCGCTGAGCTTCTACTTCTAAACCGCACCTTCCGTGCAACTGCCCGTTCACGCCTCAACGCTGGTGCACTTTATCTTCCGGACGGCCTCAGTGTTGCGGCTGCTCCGGATCCTGACTATCCTTACGACGAAAATGGGGAGTACAACCAACAGTACAACCCAGAGGAAGCCGCCGACGAGTTTGAAGACCAACTAATCGACGCGATGACCACTCCGATTAAGGACGAGGACTCTGCGAGCGCCGTTGTTCCGTTAATCATTCGTGGTCCTGCAGAACTTGGTGACAAGATCAAGCAGTTTAAGTTCGAGCGTTCCTTCGACCCAGCTCTTGCACAGCGTGCAGACCGAGTACTAGAGCGCATCATGCAGGGTCTAGATGTTCCAAAGGACGTTGTAACAGGACTTGCTAACGTTAAGTACTCCAACGCACTTCAGATTGATGAGGCCCTCTACAAGGCACACATCGAGCCTCTGATGCTACTTATCGTTGACGCACTGACTGTTATGTACTTGCGTCCATATCTAGTTGCAAATGGATATACTCCAGAAGAAGTCAAAAACATCTGCATTTGGTATGACCCATCTCAGGTTGCTACTCGCAACGACCGTGCAGCAGATGCTGACTCTGGATTCGACAAGATGGCAGTTTCCTACAACACATGGAGACGCGCTCACGGATTCTCGGAGTCGGATGCGCCAACTCCGGAAGAACTTGCTCTAAGAATTGTTTTGGAGAAGGGAATGATTACTCCAGAACTAACTAGTGGACTTCTTACCGCAGTGGCCCCGGAAGTTATGAATCAAGCTCGTGATCTTTCTCAGGCTGCTAATCCAGCTCCGATTCCCCCAGAAATCGATCAGCTATTGAGTGGGGAACCAGCAGCAGAACCAACTGAACCAGCAGAGACTCCAGCCGAAGCTCCAATTACTCCAGCCGAAGCTACGCCACCGCTAGCAGAACCAGAGGTCTAACATGCACGACAAGAATCCACAAATGGCAGCAAAGCTCGCTGAGCTGCTCGCTGACACAGTTAAAGCAAGATTTATTTATCAGGGCTACCACTGGAATGTAATTGGTCCAGACTTTGGCGAATATCACGACTTCTACAAAAAGCTCTACGAAGATCTCGACTCAACAATCGATGAGGTTGGAGAGAACATTCTTAAGTCTGGCTTCCCGGCTCCATATCTTTTGACAGACTTTGTTGAGCTGTCTCCAATCTCTGAGGACAGACTAGATGGAACTTCTCAGCAGTTTCTATTGCAATCTGCGCTTCGAGTCAACGCTGCTCTAATTTCTAGACTGTATGAAGCTTCTCAGTTGGCCGAAGAGTGCAATGAATGGGGCTTGATGGACTTTCTAGCAAAAAGAATTGACATGCACAAGAAGTGGGCATGGCAAATTAAGGCATATCTAGGGGTCCGCTAATGGGGTACAAGGATGAAGTATTAGGAGTTTCGACCGAGCTTTCTGGCGGATACGGTGCTCCAGCAGAACCAATTTCTACCAAGTCTAGAGGCGATGAGTCTTATGAAGATTTTCTAGACTTCGACGAAATTGATTCGCTTTTGCTCTCCGAGATTATCGACGAGGAAATCGAGCTTTTCGCAGCTGAGGGAGGCGACCCTTGCTGGGAGGGTTACGTCCAAGTTGGCATGAAGGAAAAAGACGGCAAGATGGTGCCCAATTGCGTGCCTGCTGCTGAAGCCGCTATTTATGCTACTGCCGGCTCAAAGCCTGCCCCAAAGAAAGACCAGATTAAGGGATCCAAGAAAAACAAAAAAGGCTCTGCCGCTACTGGAAAGGGAGTTAATTTTACAGCCGCAATTATTTCGGCTCTAGAGAAAAAAGTTGAGACCCACAACAAGAATGCTAAAGATGGAAGAAGAGCAACTCTAACTACTCTGAAGGCGGTTTACCGTCGAGGTGCGGGGGCATTCTCCACTTCTCACCGTCCAGACCAAAACCGTAATTCATGGGCGATGGCTAGAGTTAATGCATATTTGCATTTGTTAAAGACTGGTAAGCCCAAAAACCCAAAGTACACAACCGATAACGACTTGCTTCCCAAGTCTCACCCCAAATCTACTCGATAATAAAAGAATAAGATAAAATTTAACTAGATTTTGTCTGACTGGCACTTTAGGAAAGGTTCCAAGTGGAACAACGACTCGCGGCTCTCTTTGCCTCTGTAGGAAACGCACTAGACTCCAAGACTTATACCTATTCGGATTCTGACTATCTAGTCCGAAAACTGCTGGTTAAGTTCTTAGAAGACGAGAATGCTTTAGTAGCTTCTGCACGCCACATTCCTGACCCAGAGCAGGTAGTCGAGTCAATTCTTAACTACGTTATTTCCACCGAGTTTACTAATGATGATCCAGCCTCGTGGTATCGCAAGGCTATGGCTATTACTGTCGAGTTTGCCGACTTTGCGCACAGAAATGACATGAGCGAAGACTCTGCTCGTTATGCTGCACTTTTGCCAGATGGCCACCCAAGAGTTAAGCGAGTCCTTCCAGTAACTGCGTCTGCTGCAAGAAATGCACTAGCTGATTGGATGGCTGCAGATCCTCGCCTAGACGCCGAAGCTGCGGAGCAAGTTCGCAAGCTTTACTCTCTAGATGATTCAGCAGATGACGTAGAAGCCGAATTCGAAACCCTAAAAGCAGAAGCACTGGTTGCAGCTGGCAGAATGCCAGAAGAGCTACTTCCAATAGTTGCAGCGTTTAATCTTTCGTTTGCTCAGCGTTCTGCTATCTCTAAGGCACTTGCTGCTGTTCGCCGTCGCGACCGTAAGGGTAGATTCGCTCGAGAGTTTGGACGTCTAAAACTTTTCTTCAAGAGCAGAGGACAGTTCTTTTCTAGCAGCCCAAGAATTGTTGGACCTGGCCGCGGTGAAAATACTTACCAAGTAGAATCCAAGGGCGACCCAAACATTCCAGACGGTATCTACGAAGTTGATGCAGCTCTTGGTGAAAACATCAAAGCATATCTACCAAAGAGTGCAGTAAAGGGACTAGCTGGCCGCAAGGAAGTTGTTGCAGAGGATGACAAGCGCTTTGCAATCGAACTAGATGACTTCCTAAAGACTAAGCAGGACGCCCCCAATAACTGGACTAAGTCTGGAAATAAGTTCACCACCAAAGACGGCAAGTTTACTGCAACCAAGATTGACTCTAACGACGCACAAAAGTTTATAGACAAGGCTAAAGAGCGTGGCGACGAGCCAATTATTTCTGGTAGCGGAGCTGGTGACGCATTTGACCCAGCAGATCCAGATTCATTCTTAATTACCGACAACAAGGGCCGCACTAAGGGTGTGGCTCAAGACTGGGCAGGTGTTCAAGAAGTTTCTATTGCTAGCGGAGCTGATTTCGGTGACATGCCAGAAGCCGGTGGCAACCCAGAAGTTGGAATAGAACCCGAGCCAGAGGCAATCTCCACGGATTCGGGCGCTCTAGACAAGTCAAAACTTTCACCAAGCCTTATTGGTGAGGGCTATAACTTCTCTAAAGATGGCGACAACTCTTGGCGCAAAGATGGCCACGGTCCGGACGGAGAAACCTATACGGTTGAGCAGGGCGCAAACGGTAAATGGATCGTCGGTGAAATTACTGGCTCTGACCCATTCGCCGATAGCCGCGATCTTGAAGTATTTGACAATGCCCTAGAAGCTTTCGAGTACGCCAACGATTTAGGTAGACGCCCTTCAGACTTCGACGAGGACTGGGTAAACGATCTTATTGCCGAGCAAGAAGCCGGCCCTGACTTGGGTCAGGACCAACCAGAAGTTGATTCTCGCACAAGAATCGATGCAAGTAAGCTTTCACCAGAGCTACAAGAAAAGTATCAAGAAACTTTTGACAAGTTTGATCAAGCTATTTTTAGCAATGACCGCCAGGGCATAGCCGACATGCTATCAAAAGCAGCGCTGGACAATGATATGCCAGATGAAGTTTATAGCGTACTATCCGAGGCTAGAGACTGGGTAGCCAACAGAAATGCTGTAATAGAAAACGCTCTCTCTAGAGCATCTCGCGAAGATTTAGAAAATCTGCTTGAAGATCCAGAGTTTGCTGGTTGGAGAGATCGACTAGAGTCAGCAATGATTGAGCTGGCCCCATTTGGACAAGATGGATATGACTATGACCTCGATCAAGACACTGCCCCAGCTCTTTCTGAAAAGCAGGCAGAACCAGCTACTGGAAAACAATATGCAATGCTTAGCGAATTCCTCGAGGAGCGCAATCTAGATCCAGCCACTGAGCAAGCTCTAGCAGATGCAATTGAAAACAAGAACCTAAACAAGGCTCAGGCTAGTGCTTTAATTGGCCTTAGCCGCGCCGCTGACTTCAAGGAGGGCGTCGATCCTAGCAAGCCAAGCGAGCGTATGCTTAATTCGCTACAGGGGTATCTATCCACTAAAGACCTCACCCCTAGCGAAATCAATGACACCCTAAAGTCACTAGAAGCAGATAGCTCCCGCGACAACGTTGAAGCTCTGCTTAACAAACTTCGTCGCAAGAAGGACAAGCCAGCAGACTTAAACCAGGGAACCGGAAGTCTACGAAAGATAACCGACGACACCTATGAATGGTCAGATGCATACAATTACGTAGATGTTATGAAAACCCCAAACGGATGGGAAGTTTTCTACACCAACCCGGACCTGAATGATAGAGGCGGCCAAACTAGCCACTCTCAAGCATTTAAGTCAGAGGAAGAGGCTCTAGCTTTTGCAGAGGAATTGGTAAAGCAGAACCAAGAAGGCAAAGACTATGACAGAGCAGCTGATGATCTAGCTGCCTCGGTGGACCTTGACCAGGATCAACCAACCAAACCATCTCTAGAAGAAGCGGCTACCGACAAACAGTACAGCTTCCTAGAGTCTCTACTAAACGGCAAAAAGATTGACGATCCTAACCTAGAAGCTGCGGCTCGCACCGCAGTTCGTGACAAGAATCTAACTAAGGGTGAAGTAGGCGCGTTTATCGGAGCACTACGCAATCTTCCGGACCGTCCAAATGTTCGTCGTGAGCCAACTGCTAAGCAGGTAGCTTCTATCAAGCGCGGCATCATCGAGCGTGACTTTACTCCAGAGCAAATCAAGGAGATTGAAGACAGACTAAGTTCTGGCGTTTCTTTTGAAGAGGCCTCGGAAATTATTGACGACATTAAGAAGCGTCCAGTAACTGCCCAGGGCATGAATGACCTTCTAGATAGCTTGGCTAGAAACCAAGATGTTGACACTCTTCGTTATTTGCTAGATAAGCCAGAGTACGCAGAATATCGAACTGATATCAAAGACACCCTACGCCAGATTGCTATAGACACCGAGGATCCAAATCTTCAGGAGTTTATTGATGGCCGCGAGGAGCCAGACCTAGACCAGGATCAGCCAACTAGATCTGTTGAAACCAAGGATTTAGCAGATCAAATTTCTAAGGAACTAGATGCTATTGACTTCTTCACCAAAAATGCGGCTTCAGAGGCATATGATAATTTCTTAAATTCAGATACTGCGTCTCTTGCTGGAAGCTGGATTCAAGATATTCGTGATTTCTCTGAAGAGCGAGACGTTCCTTCAGAGCTGGCTTCCAAATTGCAAGACTTGGCAAATCGGATGGAACAAGAGTTTATTGATAGGTTTGGTGTAGCGGATGCAGCCAGACACAGCAATGACAGCAGCCAAGATGTAATGTATTTAGATGATGTTGCTCTAACAGTTGAAACAGAACGTGAAATGTTCTTCGAAACTGATCCAGATAAAATTATGGATTTGATGCGCACAGAAGATACGTACGGTGACACCAGATCTGGTGGTGCAGAGATATTTGTCTACCAAGAAGAAGATGGCACCTACACTGCAATTGTTACCTATGACAGGGGTAGCGACGAGTTTACGTATGACGATAGGGATGACGCTCTGGCTGAAGCTGCCTCAGCTGCAGCTGACTATAACAGCGATGTTATGCCTAGCGAATACCGGGACGGAGAACTAGACGAACTTGTAGAAGAGGCAAAAAACGCTAAGTCTCCTGAAGATGCTTTAGACTTTGCTGACAGAATAGACGGCATTGCAGCGGCTCTTGAGAACAGTAGAGGTGATCTAGACGTAGCAAACTCTCTCAGGGAGTACGGCCAGCGCATGCGCGAGATGGCTGAAAAGCGTCAGGCTTTCTTAGAGTCACAGCTCCCTAACGAGCCAACCACCCCCGAGACTCAAGAGGAGATGGCCGCAGACCCAGACCTAAATCCTGCTGGGTATGCTAAGTCTGTAGCTGACGACTTCGCTGAACAGTTTTTAGAGTCCGAAGAGTTTGACGGACCAACTAGTGGAGATGGCCGCCCCGGGCCAGGCACTTTTACATCTAAAGATGGCAGAATCAGAGTGGTTGTGAATTCTGACGGTGATTTAGACGACGATCGAATGGTAGACACCAGCAATTACGATGTGTTTATTGATGGAGAGGCTGTTACCCCCTCGTCAGGTATAGCTCTAAAGCTTTCAGATGTGATGGCCGATGAAATCCAAGGTCTAGTCGAGGACTTTTTCTCAAAAAAAGACTAACCCCCGATGAGGGGGACCAAGGTCCTGACCTAGATCAAGCATCTAGGGTTTCCGCTAAAAGTCCAAAGATTGTTAGCGTACGCAAGCTTAAAGAAGGTATGACTGTCCGCTTACCCGACGGAAGCACTAAAACTGTCACAAGCATTACAGAAGATGACTCCAGAAAATTTAATATTAACGAGGACAAAAGAAGCCCGGTTTTATTAGTAGACACTACAATTGAGTACGACGACGGATCCAAAGATGTCTGGTCCCGCACTCAAAATGGTCCACTTGACTCTTCGTCTTCTTTAGACATGTCTACAGTAGACTCGAAGACTCTTTTTTATGAGGTAATTGGGGACAAACAAGCCGAAGTTGCAAAATCTTATAAGAACTACCTAAAATCTAAGCACCCCAATTTAGAGCACACGCCTTGGAATGTTTTGGCTGGCTTAGGTCGAGACAAATCTACTGTTGGACTAGTTAGACCAGAGGCCTTAAAGCGGATACAAGGTAACGATGCAGCTGACTTGTCGTCTTTGGAAAGTAAAAAGAGTGATCTAGAATCTGGAGAAGGCATATATGAGCCTATTCAGGTTGCCTATAACCCAATAACCAGACAAGCAGTAGTTGCTGATGGAAACCATAGGGTGGAAGCAGCTATTCAAGCTGGAGAAGAGTATGTCCCAGCCATAGTAACACTTTCAGATTTTACGAATAAAGCCGAAGGCGAATTTAAACCGGGACTAGTAGAAAAATCTCCAAATCAAAGCTTTGATCCTGCTGTCTCTGCATTTTTAGAGTCCAAACAGCCCCGGGAAATCAATCCATACTTTATTTTCCCAGACTCTGACATTCTGCTTCCAACTGATTCAGGTGCAGATTTGGATCAAAGTGTTGATACGGGCTCTAACGACGTAGACAAAGTTTTTGACGAAATTAGATCCAGAATATTCAAGACTCCAGTCGAAAAAGTAACCTCTGCCGAACTACCAGGAAAAGTAGCTGCCGACATCTCTACAAATAAAAACGTAGTTGCGTCTGTTCTACAAGAAGTAAAAGAGGCCCTAAAGTCCCCCCGCGACTGGGTAAAAAACTTTACCAAGCAGGGCAGAACATCTCCGCTCAACCCAGTTAACAACCATGAGTACAAAGCATTCAACTTGGTTGCTCTCTCTGCTGCTGCCGACAAGGCTGGCTATTCTGACCCTCGTTGGTTGACTGCTCAGGAAGCCGAGAAAGCCTACGGAGCAAAGCTTAAGGCTGGAGCTACTCCTACCTCAATCGCAGTTCCAACGTTGCGTGAATATCAATCAGAGGATGGCGCATCGCTGGAGAGCGTCCGTTTTGTTCCAGTTCAGGTTTACAACGCCGAGCAGTTCGATGGAATGCCAAAGTACGAAGAGCCAGAGACGGTCAAGTACACTCCAGCTGAGGCATTCCAAGTTATTTTAGATCGGTTTAACAGAGCTGAAATAGAACGAAAAGGCCGTGGCATTCCAGGAATTTTGGGTCTGAAGGTAGACGAGACTTCAGTAAATCCAGACACTGGAAAACCACTAAAAAGTCCTAACTACTCTAGAGACAGAGTAAAGCTTCCGCTTAGGGAGCAGTTTAAGAGCGACGAGGCTTGGATCCAAAGCTTGGCTCATGAGCTAATTCACAGCACTGGTGCAGCATTTAGACAGAACCGCCCTGAAACACGGCAGGCTGGAACTGACCCGATCCAGCGAGCCAAAGAAGAGGCTATCGCTGAGATGGCGTCTGCCATGTTGATGAAGATGTTCGGCCTAAACTACGACACCAAAAACTCGGCTGCTTATATAGCTACTGAAGCTAGTAGAGGAAAGTTTAGTGACGCTGACTTGGTTGATATTTCGACGAAGGCTCAGGCTGCCATTGACTACATGCTTGGAAACGACATCGACACTATGCCGAAATGGGATCCAACGCAAACTAAACGCCCAAAGACTCCAACTGAATTTAGAAACACCGAGCTTACTCCGCTGACTTCTAGCATCAACCCAGACACTAGCCAGGACTCTATAGATGCTTTGGATCTTGTAGAAGTCTCTCTGGATCAGAATGTTAATACTAGTGACCAGGCTAAACAAAAAGTTTATGATGCTTTAATCAAAAAATTAGAAGAGCTTGGAGACAACAAAGTTCCTTGGCGCAAGGGCTACAAAGATGGATTTGAATTCACTGGTGGTAGCGGTATCCCAAGAAATCCTTCCAGTAAGCGCCTATATAGCGGCTTTAACTCTTTCTGGCTAAAGATTGCTGCAATGTCTGAAGGCTACACCGACTCCAGATGGATGACGTACAAGCAGGCTCAGTCGCTTGGTGGAAATGTTAAAAAAGGCGAAACGGGAACTCCTATTTTGGTTCCTGTAAAGTTCCTAATAACAAAAGATAAGAAGGGCAAGCCTTTAGTAGATAAAGAAGGAAAACCAGCCGGGTTTGCCAAACTTTACTTCAAGACAGCTACTGTTTTCAATGTGGCCCAAATTGAGAATCTAGATCTACCGGATGATAAGCCAACAACTGAAATGGCTCCGGTAGACGCTCAAGAGTTTATTCTCGAAAGATACATAAAGAGTATGGAAGCAAAGGGACTTAAGCCTCCCAAAATTGATTACTCTTATGTAGGAAACTACTCTACCCACGACAGCTCCCCCAACTGGTCTCCAATGTCAGACAGTATCACTCTTCCTTCTTTGGCTCAGTTTAACTCTCCAGAAGAAGTTTTTGACACTCTGATGCATGAGCTTACCCACAGCACGGGGCACCCAAGTCGTCTAGACCGAACAGAGCTGACAAAAGATTACGGCAACCCAGATGGGCAAGCCCGGGCTCAGGAAGAGCTAATTGCTGAAATGGGGGCCGCTATTTTGGGAGAAATGTTTGGCGTTGAGTATGACGTAGACAATACTCAGGCTTACATGCAAAGCTGGTTTAATGTCCTAAAGGGAGGCAATCCAGAAATATTGCAGCTATCTGCATCCAAAGCTCAGCAAGCTGTAGACTATATGTTAGGAATGGATCTAGGAGACTGGAGTCCTCTAGAGGGCTACAACACCTACCTAGGCAAACAAGGCCAAGAAGGAGATGAAGAATAATGGCTGAAGAATATAAGCCAAGACTAGACCTAGAAACTCTTGGCGGGTATACCCAAGACGACCCAGAGTACTGGGTCTTACTAGCAAAAGTTGTCGGAAATCCAACAAATGAGATTGACGACGACACCGAAAAGCCCGTCGAATAAACACATCGTTTATTTATAGGGTAAAATTATTACGTCCTCTATCTGAAATAGGATCTGCTCAATGAATATTCTCCTAGGACGCAACGCTAATTTAGCTTTGTATGGAAATGACAGCTATGCTGTTGTCCTAAACACAGAAATTAACCTCATTGTAGCTTCAGGCTCCCCTCAGGGTTTAATGTCTTTCTCTGATTGGCAGCCTTCTGAAGAATCCCTGAATGAGGGACAGCTGCGTCTTTGCTCGCTGGCGCTAGAGACCTATGAGTCCCAGGAGTTTGCTGCTGAGTCTGGCCGAAGAATGTACAGTATCCCCGAGGGTGTACAAAGAGAAGCAAAGAAAGCTTTAGAGTGGCGCAAGGAGTACAAGCGCGGTGGAACTTCAGTTGGCCTTAACACTGCTCGCACTCTTGCTCGAGGCGGACAAATCGGTATTCAAAAAGTTCGTCATATCGCAAAATATTTCCCTCGTCACGAAGTAGATAAGCAGGGTAAAGGCTGGGATCCCGGCGAAGATGGCTACCCATCGAATGGAAAAATTGCCTGGGCACTTTGGGGTGGAGATGCAGCTAAGCGTTGGGCATCTGCAATTGTTGAGCGTGAAAATAAAAGAGAAAAATCACTTAGAGCTGCTGGATACGCGGACTCCTTTAAGGCTGCCTACGAATTAGAAGAAGGCTACGGCCCTGAATTTATGGCTCGGGTCCACATGGACGGCTCGGGTATCGACAGACTTTACAAAATTGAAGCAGACGGACAGACTTACGTTTGGGATGACAACATCTGGGACGACATGGGCGATGCCGATGCAAATGTTTGGAAGTACGATTACGAACTAGACGAGGATCAAACTCCAGACTGCACTCACGTTCTAATTGACGTCGATTCCGCCATGCTAATTGCTGCAAAACTAGCTATGGATCCTTCTACAAAAATCACTATTTCAGAGATCGACGAAGAAGAGCAGCGTTTAGCGGAACTAGGTCTTCCAGAAGAAGACTGGGAACTAGTAGATAGAGTTATGGCTTTAGGTGGCGATCCCATGATTGCTGCTGGCACTGCCGCTGACCAAGATGGCGATGGAAATTTAGATCCAGAATTTCTCTCCGAAAAAGCTAGTAAACAACCACGAAATGCAGACGGCGAGTTTGTAAAAGTTGGTAGTAGAACTGTAGTTGCTGGAGATAGAGCTCGCGGTTCTGGTGTTTTAGAGTCAATTGACTATGCCACTGGAAAAGTAAAAGTTCGTTTGGACAGCGGAAAGACTATTTCTGTTCCGGTTGAATATACCCAAGCCGAAAAAAATGTAGACGGTCCAATGATGGCCCCTGGTACTACAGCCCCAATTGATTTCAGTGGGATTCTAGGAGAGCCTAGAACTCCAAGAAATATGCCAAAGGCTCACCTGCCCGGAACTTTAAAGCCAATGACAAGTAAAGATCTTGGCGATTTAATTAATAATTACCCGAAGTATGTTGCTGACCTTCGTAACTCATACAAACCTGTAAAAGCTGCCGGTGAAAAAGAGTCTGATGTTATCAACTCTCCCAAAGAGTCTGATGTTCCACCTAAGTATTTAGCTATTGTTTCTCCGGATGATGTCCAGGCTGTAATGGATTTAGTTGCCATTGTTCCTGCCTCAAAAACAAGCACAGAGCCAACTACATACAGACGCCAAGATAAAAAATGGATTCCAGATCCTCAGGTTTTAAGTGATCTAAAATCTCCTGCTCCACCTCCTGTTGTCCAACTTGACAAAAACGTTTTAAATGATGTTTTAGTTGAGGTAGATGGACTTGAGGCAAAAGCTCAGGCGGTTACTGCTGCCATTATGAGAATTTGGTTTGCTACTACTGGCGATATTAATAATGCAATATTGGCTGCTGGCGGTCTGGACCGTAACCGAGGCAACGCCGAGGCACTTCGTCGCTACTGGACTCGCGGTAAGGGTGCAGCCAAAATTCGCTGGGGCACCCCGGGTGACTGGACTCGATGTGTTCGACAGCTTTCCAAGTACATGGGACCACGTGCTAAGGGGTACTGCCAGCTTCGTCACAAGGAAGTTACTGGCGTTTATACCGGCAGCAAATACAATGTTGGCAACAAGCGTGGGCTAAAGTCTTCGGCTGGACTAAACTTTACTAGCGAAGAGCAGTTCACAAAAGCAATGATTGAAAAAGCGGAACTTTCTGCTAAGTATGAAGAAATTAAGCAAAAAGTAGCTTTAATTGCAGCTGCTCCACCAATTAAATCTGGAGCTAAGTTCTCTATTCCAATGCTAGTTCCAGAAGAAGTAGAATCTGGCGACGGCCGTAAGTTTAAGAAGGGCGCTATCAGCGTTCGCGATTTGCCAGTCCCTTTGCTTTGGCAAATCAAGACCGGAGCTGGCCACGATGGCTCAGTTGTAGTTGGCCGTATTGACTACGTTGAGCGTCTCGAGAACGGCATGGGAAATGCTTATGGAGTATTTGATACTGGACCATACGGAAAAGAAGCAGAGCGACTAGTGCGCAACGGTTTCCTTCGTGGCGTTTCTGTGGACCTAGATCAGTTCGAGGCTAAGGAAGACAAGAAGCCAAAGAAAGATATGGCCGAAGAAGAGGGAGAAGAGATTGGTAAGGACAAACTTACCATAAATAAGGCACGCATCATGGCTGCTACAATTGTAGCTAAGCCTGCATTCCAAGAATGCTCTATTGTGCTGCAAAATGAAGGGGATCAGGAGGAAAACGTGACCCCAGAAGACGGAATCTATGAGGAATCATTGGAGGACTTCTCTGACGTTGAGCCGATCGTAGCGTCGGGCTTTTTGAAGTCAGAAATCCCAATGACTCCACCAGCTGAATGGTTTAAAGACCCGGGACTAGCTGGTCCGACCCCACTGACCGTGGACGAGGATGGCCGAGTCTACGGCCACATCGCTGCTTGGAACGTGAACCATATTGGTCTGCCACGTGCCACCAAGCCACCACGCTCTCGTAGCAAGTATGCTTACTTCCACACCGGAGTAATTCGCACTGCGGAAGGAACCGATGTTCCAGTAGGTCAACTAACTCTTGCTGGTGGCCACGCACCTCTTAACGCTGACGCCGCTTCAGCTGCTAGACACTACGATGACACCGCCTCAGCTGTAGCTGACATCCACGTTGGCGAAGACAAGTACGGAATTTGGTGTGCAGGATCACTTCGCCCACAGTTAGAAGAAATGCAGATTCGTGCACTACGTGCGTCTGCTCCATCAGGTGACTGGCGTCCAATCAATGGATCTCTTGAGCTTGTTGCCATCTGCCAAGTAAACGTTCCAGGATTCCCTACCGCCAGGGCAATGATTGCTTCAGGTAAGGTTCTAGCTCTAGTTGCAGCCGGTGCAAGCTACCTAGCAATGATTAAGTGCTCTGGTGCTGCATGCTCACTTAACACAAAGGCAAAAATGCTAGGAGAGCTTGCTTCAACTGCTCCAGACCTAAAGTCTAGAGTTAAAGATGCAAAGAAGAGAATGCGCGAAGCTAACCTTCAATCTCTAACTGCAAGCGCAGAAAAAATGCGCGAAAAGGCAGCACTAACTGCAGCTCTTGCAGCTATGGCAAGCATTTCTCAGGAAGAGCGCGAAGCTCTTGCTAAGGAAGGCAAAGCAATGCCAGATGGTGCCTACCCAATTCGCAACGTTGAAGACCTCAAGAATGCAATTCAAGCTTATGGTCGATCAAAGGCATCAGAGCGCCGTGCAGTTCGCAAGCACATTATGAAGCGTGCTCGTCAGCTAAATCAGTCAAAACTAATTCCAGATAACTGGAAAGAAATGGCTACGGCAGAGCTAGAAAGAAAAGCTTTCACTATGAGAAAGTCGGCAACAGCTGCAGCAAAGGCGGTGGTGGCTGCCGGCCCAAAAGTAGAAGAGATCTCGGACGAGGAGCTTAAAAAGCTTCGCGAAGCCAAAGAAGAAGCTGACAAGCAAACCGAAGAAGAGATCGAAGCTGCCGAAGAAGTAAAAGCTAACAAGGGAAAGCCAGTTGAAAGAGATGAAGATGGCAGACCTAAGTATATCTCTGGGGTAAATCAACCTAGAGATGCTAAAGGAAAGTATCGTAAAGTTCTGGCTCGTCTAAAACAAGACTTGGGTGTAGCTGGACTAGCAAAAGCACTAAAAAAGGTCGAAGAAGCAGAAAATCTTGACTTTGCTGGTGACTATGCAAAATCAGCCAAAGCCAGCAGTGAGCTTTTGGATATGATTGACAGAATCGATACTAAAGCCTTGAACCCAGAATCTTTGGAGAACGTCCGTTTGAGCGCGGCTGAGCTCGGCAAGACTATTGCCAATCTGCCGCTTCCATTTGGAAAAGAGTCTTCAAAGCTTAGATTTAGCGATCTACCAGTTGGACTCAAAGATCTCATTGAGCAGATGATCAACCGAGTCGAAGCAAAGATCGGTAAAAAGGACGCAGACATTGCTACCCAAAGCCTGCGCTCTTACATGTCCGGAGCAGATGTTTACTCTCAGGGAGAGATCCAATCTGAGATGAGCAAGCTACTCCGACTCCTTACCTAAAAAATAAGGTAAAATTATCCCTAGGTGGAGCGCCTTGCGCCTCGTTGTGTTTAGTCCCTCTGCCTTGACTGAAAAAGGACGTAAATTCGTCCACTACTAACTGGCCTAGGAGGTACAGTGTACGACCAAATTAAAACTCAGCTAGATGCAATCTCTGAGCTAAGCGACGAACAGCTCGCTGAGCTACAGTCAGAGATCATCACTCAGTTTGAAGCGGTTGAAGCTGAAGACCCAACTTCCGAGTCAGTTGATGCTATGACGTCGCTTGCTGATTCCATTGACATTGTTCGTGGCGAGCTTTCTCGCCGCGAGGCTCTAGCAGCAGAACTTGCTGCAAAAGCAGCTGAAGCTACTGCTCGTGTCAAGGGTGTAGCAGACGACAATGGAGAGGAAATGGCTATGACCGAAGACGAGCCTGTAGAAACTGAAGCAGAAGCTCCAGTTGCTGAAGAAGCACCTGAGGTAGAAGCTCCAGAGTCTGAAGAGCCAACCGAAGTAGAAACCGAAGAAGAAAAGAAAGAGGAAGAAATGTCTGTAGATGAAAACATCACAGCTTCCGCTTCTGAGGAGTCAACTACTGAAGCTGTAACTGAAGCAGCTCCAGAGGCATCGGTCGTAGAGGCAGAGTTCTCAGCAGGTGAAACTGTAGAGGCTACAAGCACCGAGACCGTTGCAGAGACTCCAGTCGAGGCAGAAGCATCAGTCGAAGAGACTGTTGTTGAAGCCGAGGCAGCCGCAGAAGCATCAACCGATCAAGAAGACGGTTCTGAACTATCAACCACAACCGAGGAAAGCGCAGAGCTTTCTTCAACAGAAACTATCGAAACATCAACCGCTCTCGTAGAAGAGCAGAAGGAGCAGGCAGTGACCGCTGCAGCTGAACAGCCTTTCGAGGCACCAGCCGACCGTCAGCCTGTAGTTCAGGTTACCGAGGTGCCAGTAGCAATTACTGCTGGTGCTGACATCCCTGGTTACAGCGCGGGAAGCTCAGTAAAAGACATGGCTGAGGTTTCTCAGCTATTCGAGAAGAGACTACACTCTCTTCGCCGCGTAAATGGTGGAGACGGAGAGCAGCACATTGTTGCATCTTTCTCAACCCAGTACCCAGAGGACCGTTTCCTCGGTACCGACCCACTAGAGAATGCCGCTAAGATTGAGGGTGTTGTAGGCCGCGATGCACTTGTTGCTTCCGGTGGACACGCAGCCCCAGTCGAGGTCAAGTACGACATCTTTGCTCAGGGCTCAACCACTGCTCGTCCAGTGCGCGATGCTCTACCAAAGTTCCAGGCTGACCGCGGTGGTGTTCGTTTCGTAACTCCTCCAAGCTTTGCAGCTGGTACCTACGCTAACGCAGTTGGCGTTTGGACCGCAGCGAATGACTCGGCAGAGACCCCATCCCCAGCAAGCAAGACTTCGCTGACCGTATCAGCTGCTTCAGAGCAGACTGCTGTAACTGACGCTGTAACCCTACAGCTACAGTTCGGTAACCTCATGACCCGTGCTTACCCAGAGTTGATTGCTCGCCACAACGAGCTAGCTCTAGTGCAGCACGCACGTGAGGCAGAGCAGGACTTGCTAAGCAAGATCTCTGCTGGTTCAACTGCTGTCACTTCCGGAACCCTTCTAGGTTTTGGTCGTGACTTCCTAGTTACCGTTCGCAAGGCAGCTGCTGCTTACCGCTCACGTCACCGTCTAGACGTCAACACCCGCTTGAAGGCATTTATCCCTTCATGGGTTGCTGATGCAATGGCAGCTGACTTGGCTGTAGCAATGCCTGGCGATGGCACCCTAAATGTAAGCCGCAGCGAGATCGAGGGCTACCTTGCTTCTCTAAACGTTGACATGGTTGCAACTCCAGATGCAACTGTATTCGGCTCACAGGGCGCTACTGGCCTACTAGAGTTCCCAGACAGCTTCGTCTGGTACCTATTCGCCGAGGGAACATTCCTGTTCCTAGACGGTGGAACTCTAGACCTAGGTATCATCCGCGACTCCTCACTAGTTGGAACCAACGACTACAAGATGTTCGTTGAGACCTTCGAGGGTATCGCCAAGGTAGGTATCGAGTCTCTAGCAATCACCCAGACTGTTAACGTCAACGGTGTAGCTGCTGCTCTACGCGACACCACTGGTGGCGCAACTGCAGCTGCTATCGAGCTCTAAACCACAACTAAATAGGGTTAGCTCCCGGGGCTTCGGCCCCGGGGGCACCCAACAAAACTTCAAGTTAGGATTAAAATGGCTTTTCCAAATAACGGCGTTGTAGAGGCACCACAAATTGTGCCCTCCGCTTTTGGTCTACTTGCTGTAGTCAAGCCAGAGAACTCAGCTGACGAGGACCGCTGGATTAGAGGATTTGCCCAGGAATGGGAAACCACCGTTCAGAATGTGTCAAACTGGGATGACACTGACACTACACAGGAACAACTTGTTAATGGCGCTACCGTTAATTACTATGACGACATCAAGCCATTTTTCATTGAAGTAGAAGAGACAAGATCTACTCTAGGTTTTATCGGCATTGACCGAATTGCAAGAATTAGACGTCAACTAGAGGGCGTTACTCAAAAAGCAATTGAAGCTGAGCTTTGGGATGGTGCTATTCGCAAGGGTGAATCTCACGACAACAAAGCTTTAACTGATTCCACTGCAACAATTTTAAATTCTGGTACTGCTCTAAACCCTAAGCGTGCTTTGGCACTACTAGAGCAGACAATCGGAGAAGTATCTCATGGTGGAGAGCAGGGAATAATTCACATTACTCGCGATGTGGCCGTCCTACTTTCCAGCAACTCAAACATGCTTTTTCACGATAAGGTAAAAGAACACCTACAAACTTTAGGTGGGACACCTGTCGTGGTAGGTTCTGGGTATTCTGGTAATGGTCCTGATGGGGCTACTGGAGCAACTGCCTCTGCAACCAACAAATGGATTTACGCAACCGGCCTTGTCAGAACTTATGTTGGTCAGGTCGATACCGTAAACGACAATCTAAGCCAGGCTTACGACGTGTCGGGAAATGCAAATGACATGCGTCTCAAAGCAATCCGCCCAGCCGCGGTTTACTTTGACACATCCATCCACCTAGCTGTCCGGGTCGACCTGACAGCCTAAGAAAGAAACTAAGGAGAATAGCTAGATGGCTACTCAAGAATATGCAGCCAGCATTCAGGGTGTGTCAATCCGTGTCACCCGCCTAGATGCTGCTGGTAACCTAATGACCGGAGCTGGTGATTCATACACCACTTCCGCGTTTATGAGGGTTTCGTTTACTCCCGAGTATGAGGAAGGCGACGAGATCACTGAAAAGGGTGCCAACGGTGTTGTATGTGTTACATACAAGGCCCCAGACACTCTAAAGCGTATCACTATGGAGCTCGCAATTTGTGAGCCAGATCCAGAGCTTTCTGCTCTAATCTCTGGTGGTCTGCTTCTTCGCAAGAACCTAGGAACCCTTGCCAACCCAGACAACAAGTCAATCGGTTGGGCAGCTCCTGGTGTTGGCGATGACCCTGCTGGAAATGGCGTTGCTCTAGAAGTATGGTCCCACGCAATCAAGAATGGTAAGAAGGCTTCAGTTTTGCCTTACTTCCACTGGATTTTCCCATTCGTAAAGATGCGTCAATCTGGCGATCGTGTTATCGAAAACGGCCTAATGGCTAACACCTTTGAAGGCTACGGTCTAGGTAACCCAAGCTTCCAAGCTGGTCCAGATGGTCGTTGGGAGTTCCCGGTTGCTGCAGAGCGTCCATATGCTTATGCAAGATCCGACTGGGCTCCAACTGGTCTAAACGGGTTCTACACTTGGACTGACGGAACTGGACAGGTTTACTTCACTTCCGCTACAGCAACTGACCCAAGCACTGTTAACGTTGTAAGCGCATCTGCTACTTTGGCTAACACCCTAGCCACTGTAACCTTTAGCGCCAACCCAAACATTGCTGCTGGCGATGAGATCAAGGTAGAAAATGTTAACCCAGTATTGAACGGAACTTACTCAGTTGCTTCAATCTCTGGAAACACCGTCAGCTACACCGCTTCTGGAGTTACTGGTGACATTAGCTCCTTCAACGTTCCTCGCGGTGCTAAGGTGACTGTTGTCAACAGCGTAACCGAGGCCCCAACCTACACAGCTGTAACCAGCTTGCCTGCAGGTGGATCTGACTACAACGTTCCTGGAAACATGAACTACAACTCTGACAATGCAATTGACAACATTATTGCTTCAGACGAAAACCCTAGCTAATCACTAGAACGAACGGGTGGTGGCTCTAGAAACTTACTAGGGCTACCACCCGTTAAAATTATGTAAGAGGTAAAATATGACCAGCAACCTATGGATTCTCCCCGAGGAAATGGGAGATTACTCGTACACCGAATATACCGCCGAGGCGGCACAGGTTGCATCCAACCTGCTCTGGGCCATGTCCGGACGTAAATACACAGGAGAGACAATTGTCACCGAGCGTTACACCTGCACCCTCAGAAATAATCGAATGGGGCCTTCCGATCGTACTAACAGTCCTGTACTATTCGGTGGTGATGTATACAATATTCCGTCCGGCGATTATGACGAATATTCTGAGCTGGTCTCTGATGGCCTCTCCCCAGACGCGAGAATCAAACTCCGCGGGCGTCCAGTAACTAGGATATACACCCTCAGAAATAAAAATGGGCAGGTGCTAGATCCATCTAGCTACTATCTAGTAGATCACTCAACTTTGCACATCAAAGCTGGGACCCCTTGGACTCCTTGCAACATTGAAATTACATACGCATATGGAGTACCAGTTCCAACTGCAGGAAAAATGGCAGCTCGCAAGTTGGCAATCGAGTTTGCCCGCTTGTGGGCAGGCGACGATACTTGCGAACTACCGCAGCGTGTAACTTCTGTTTCACGACAGGGTGTCTCCTACACTATTCTCGACAACCAAGAGTTTATTGACGAGCTTCGCACTGGTCTCTATGAAATTGATTTATTCCTTAAGACTGTCAACCCAGACAATGCTCGCCGTAAGTCGAAAGTATTTTCTGTAGACACCCCGAGGGCTCGCAGATATAGCCCTAAACCGCTAAAACTTGTAGAGGATGGAGATTTTGACTTAGTCCTATCCACTCTTGATGGTTCAATCAGCTGGACCTCCACTGGTAGTGGAGTTGATCTAAGCAATTTCTTCCCGCAAAACAATGATTGGACTCCTAAAGTAATACTTAGAAATTATGGAGAGACTTCAGCAGTCACTCTAGACTCTTCAAGTATTGTTTTAAACTATGCCCAATCAAAATTAGATTTCACTATTCCCTACGAAAAAGCGTACTCTGCGCTTGGAATGGTGGACCCAGGAACCTGGACACTTTATGCCTCCCAAACCGTGGGTGGAGTAGAGAGCCTGGTCGAACTTGCATCTGGAAATCTCCAGATCAAGATGTACTAAGAAAGAAGGAAACATGTTTATTCAAACTAACTTCCGTGCCCAGGACATGCTGGGTGTTGCGAAGCCTAAACCAAAAAAGGCTGCTCCCGCTCCACGCGTTACTGCTCCAGCCCCAAAGCCAGAGCCAGTAGTAGAGCCAGTAGTAGAAGTTAAGGCAGAGGAAACCTCGATCGAGGAGTAATCCATGCCAAGCCAAGAATTAGACCTAACTGGTGTCTCTGAAGATGCGGTAAATCTCAGAGACATGATGCAGGGTGTCCTGGAGAGGGTGCAGTCTGTTTTTCAATCATACAACGTGGAGTTGCCAGCACGCCGTTACTGGACTATGGCAGAACCGGCAGTTGATTGCGAACAGTTAGTTGTCTATTTCCAGCAAATGTATTTAGGTGCTCCAGGAGCCGAGCTAGGCGAGCCGCAGCGTTGCCACGTTCCTAGGAGTGCCACTATAGGAGTTTCAATATCTAGAATAACTCCAATTGTTAGCCAAAATGGAAGGCCTCCAGCACCAGAAGCCATCGAGGCAGCTTCAGAAGTTATGGCAATTGACTCATGGGTTTTGATGTCATCAATTAATTCGCTTGACCAGTGGGATGAAACTGGGTTCGGTGTCGGTGTGATTGCCACCCTAAATGTTGGTTCCCCCGAGGGAGGATTTCAAACCACAACTCTCACAATAACTATGGCGGTTCCATAAAATGTATGGACTTCCGGATAGCGTAGCTGGCTACTATGCCAAAAAATATGCTCGATCATTTAAAAACACTAGAAGGGGTGGAGTTGGAAGAGCTTCTTTCCCTCTATCCTTCGGGCTATCAAAAGTAATTATCTACAAGCCCGTCACAAAAATGATTCTAACTACTCCTGCTGGAAAACTTTGGAAGGCGCTGGAGCTTAGAGGGCAAGCAATAGTTAGGGATGCAAAAAAGCAAGTTGGAGTAAAAACTGGAGCCCTGAGAAACTCTATTCACATGCGGCACTTGGGAAATGCCGGTGGCCAATACCTATGGATAGGGGCAAAAAAGTCTTACGCATATGCTCACCATGAGGGCACTAGGCCGCACACAATTACACCAAAAGAAAAGCCAATTTTAGTTTTTAGGTCCGGTAGCAAAATAGTTCGTACTCCTATAGTTGAACACCCTGGAACTAGGCCTAACCGATATCTAACCACGCCGATGAGAAAACACCTTATACGACCTATTGTAATTAGGTAGTCCAAATAAGACAGATCCCTACTCGGGTACAATAGTAGTGCTGGAAAATCCAGTAAAGACACTATTTATAAAGGACACAAAAACATGAGTAGATATAAAGACTTTGGCTCTGGCGCTAGCGTTGGAGATAAAGAGGCTATTGTATTTAAAATCCACGGCGAGGAATTTACCTGCATTCCCGTACTTCAAGGAAAAGTTTTGATGGATATGGTTACTAAGTCTCAATCTGAGAGCTCCGTAGAGGCTCTAAGCGTTATTAGCACATTTTTCTCCAAGATTTTAGTTGATGAAAGCCTTGAGAGATTCAATGCTCTGTTGGAAGACAAAGAGCGAATTGTAACCATGGAAACACTGGGAGAAATTATTGCGTGGCTGGTTGAGGAGTACTCCGGACGCCCAAATCAGCAGCCAGAAGTCTCCTAACCTGGGCGGATGACCTCTGGCCATACGTAAACGGTAAGGCCCTTGCTAACGGATTGAGATTACTAGAAATGGAGGCATCTGAAATGATTGATGTTATCCATTATCTGTTTGAGACAGATTCTAGATATAGTTCTGCCGAAGAAGCAGAAGCTGTAAGTTCTTTGCGTACTCAGCTCTATAAGACTTACAACAAGACCTATAGATACGCGGTTTCTTCTTCATCTAAGCAGTCTGGCAGATCTTACATTCCTAAAAATGCTTCAAATGACTTTGATTTTGATGATCCGTTATTTACCAACAAAGAAACAAAACCATACATTCCTCCAACGGAGTTTGATCCAGATTCGTTTATGCCTTTTGGCTCTGATATAGGTGCTCCGTTAGGTTAGGGAGGTGACATAAATGGCAGTAGTTGGCGAAGCTAATATTATCGTAAAAGCTATTACGACAGGCTTTGATGCTCAGCTAAGGCGTCAGCTACAAGCCATGGCTGGAAGCATTGATGGATCTGGAAGGCGTACTGGAGAAAGTTTAGGTAAGGCTTTCTCCAGAGGATTTACTACTGGTTCCGGCAATGTTTTTCAGAGAGTGGCCACTGGACTTAAGACTATGTATCCAGAGGCTCAACAGGCAGCTGAACAATTTAAATCTTTAGTTAGAACAAGCTACACCCTCGGTACTGGCCTAACTGCACTGCTTGGCGGTGTCAGTGCGCTAATTGGTGGATTAGTTACATTAGTAGCCGCGGTGGGCAGAGCCTTACCGGCTGTGGCTGGATTGGCGTCTGCCTTTTTACAGTTACGTTTATCATTTGCTTTTGCTAGTTTTGCTTTAGGTGGTATAAGCCAAGCGGTTAGTGCTGCAACTAAACAAACTGGCGGCCTAGGTAAATCTATAAAAGAACTACGAGAAGAGTTTCAGCAGCTACAATTTCAGGCAGAAGAGGCAGCGCTTTCTGAATCTAGAGCAGCTCTTAATCTAGAAAATGCCCTTGAAAACCTAAGACGTACCGCGGACCTCCCACCTAATTCGGCTGCAAGACGCGACGCTCAGCTGACATATGAAGAAGCTGAGCTTGCTTACAGACGAGCAAAAGATAGAACTAAAGACTTAAACGAGGAAGTAGCTAAGGGCCCCGAAGCTTTAGCTCAGGGGGCGGGCGGAGATCCATATGCCGGCTTAACTAAATCTCAAGAAAAGTTTGCCAGGTATTTGGTTGGGCTCAGGCCAAAGCTAGACATATTAAAAGAAAAAGTTGCTTCTGGATTTCTACCAGTTCTTCAGACCCAAATTGAAAAACTTGTATCTTTCTACTTCCCGAGTCTAGAAGCAGCTTTTGACAAAATAGGAGATGCTCTAGGTAAAGGCGCAATTAATTTCACTGACAACTTCTTAACTGATAGCGCCAAAGCAGAAGTAGAAACATTCTTTAAAAACCTAGAAGAAAATATTCCTTTAATTGGAGAAATCTTAGGGGAACTGGGAGAGGTTCTACTTAAAGTTTTCAATGATGCCGATGGTATTGGTACTCAGTTCCTAACTTTTGTTAGGGATACATTAGTTGAGTGGAACACCTATCTAGATGAATTTGGGTTGGAATCGGTGTTTGGTGATGCGTATGCTACCGGAACTAGAATTTTTGGAATTATTGGAAACATCATAAATGGTCTTGGTGACTTCTTTACTGTTCTAAATGACAGTGGTGCCATTGATTCAATTCTTGACTATTTTGAAAAAATTACAGGCGGGTTTGCTAGCCTAATTGACGAAAACGGAAACGTTTCTGCGAATGGCCGCGAGCTAGGTCAAACTTTTAAAGGTTTGGCAGATAACTTTGGTCCCGTTGTAGACTTTTTAGGTCAAGTCGTAGAGTCTTTCCTAAAACTAGGAGCTAATCCAGCGATCGGTGAATTCTTCGAAAAACTGGCTAGCGAAGAAAATCAGTCCAACTGGGACAGCATTTTCCAGTCCTTTGCAGATGCTGCTCCTGCTTTAGGAGACCTAATTGTTAGTCTGGGAGAGCTGTTCGCTGCATTTGCTGACGAAGGTGCTCCAACAGTATTCTTCGAAACTCTTAATTCTTTTGTTGCACCTCTAGCAGACTTCTTTGGTAGCGATCTTGTCAAACCATTCTTGGATGATATTGCTCGCGTATTTGCATTTTTTACAGCAATTGGTTTTATTTTAGATCAAATAAAGTTCTTCTTTATGGCAATTGTTGGAACAGCAATTAACTTTCTACTCACTGTTGGGGGTATTGTTAGTGGTTTCAAGCTTGCGTGGAAGTTTTTAGGAATGATAGCTCCAGGATTCCAAGCAGCTATTGCTGGAGTCTTTGCCACTATACGCACATTTGGCGGCGTCTTGCTTAGATTCCTCGGGGGTCCTTGGGGTCTTGTAATTGGACTTCTAATCACTGGACTGCAAATGTTCTTTACACAGACAGAAGTTGGAAAACAAATATGGCAAGGATTTGTTGATTTTATAACCGGAGCTTGGAATGGATTCCTAGACATATTAGGCGGTATCGGTAGCTTTATATCCGATCTTTTCAATGATCCAGGAAAAACTCTTGTCAGAGTTTGGGCTAACGTAATGAACTTTTTAATTGCTAAAGCAGAAGGATTTATTAATTTCTTTATTGATGGAATTAATAATTTATTTGGTGGTCTTAGGGACTTTGGAAACTTGCTTTCCAAAACTTTTGGTATTGGTTTAACTTTCTCGCCAATTGCTAAAGTTAAGCTGGGCCGTGTCCCGCAGCTGGCTGCCGGTGGTGTTGTCATGCCTTCTCGTGGCGGAACTTTGGCTCAGATTGCTGAAGCTGGTAGACCAGAGCGTGTAGAGCCACTAGATGCAAACGGCCTATCTAAGAGAGATTATGCAATGATTGGTGCTCTACGAGGCGCTGGCGGCGGCATTAACATTACTGTCAACCCGTCTCCGGGTATGGATGAGCGCGAACTAGCTGCACTAGTTTCTAGACGCATAGCATTTGAAATTAAGAGGGGTACGGTCTAATGCCTGAATATTATGATCAAGTAAGTGGTACGGTAAACCAAGGCGAAGAAAACAAAATTGTAAGAACGTCTCTTACTCCACTCCCAGAACCCTACCTCTCTGGGCTTAAATTAAACGCTGATGTAGAAATCAACGGTCTCACTTTAAACACAATTGATGCGAACAATGTTGTTTGGGTTGTAACAGACATAGATGGTTGGTGGAATCTTCCAGAATCAGAATTGCCAGATTTGCCTCGAGGCTGGGGGGACGGATCTTATGATGCCGTAGGCCGCTGGGCGAATCGTTTAATAACTTTGAATGGATCCTTTTTGCCTCAGTCTCCCGAGGATGCCCCTGCCGCTAGAAATGCTCTTATCGAGGCAATCAGCCTCATCAAAACGGGCGGCTGGCTAATAGTTTATGAGGACGGCACCAACGAAAACGGTAGAGCTGCCTATGTAAGGCTTAGTGGCGTCCCCCAAATCTCAAGCGTTAATGCCCGTGGTCGCCATGATTTCTCAATTGGATTAAAAGCAGTAGACCCTATCAAATACGAATACGTAGATGGAAATTACGATGGCTACAACTACACCACAATAACGGCGTCTGGTGGAGGAACTGGCCAAGCAAATGTTATAAACACCGGAAACGTAGCAGTTCCAGTAATCATAGAGCTTTCCAAAGCATTCACTGTTGCAGCCAACACGACTCCTACTATCACCAACACCGAGAATGACCAGTCAATAACTATTGTTGCTGGCACCGGAGCAAGTACAAGACTTGAGATAGACACATACAACCGCGAGGTCTTGGCCGTAGAGTACAACTATGCAAACATAGCTAATGTTGTCGGCAATGGTACAAATGTTGTCTACACAACGGCTACTGCCAGCGGAGCCGCTGAGGGAACCCTTGTTTCTGTTACTGGAATCACTCCCTCTTCGTTAGATGTAATAGATGCAGAAGTAATAGCAACTTCTGGAAATACCTTTACTGTGGCCAGCACTGTCACGGCGTCTTATGTGAGCGGAGGCCAGTCAGCAGTGCTTTTAAACACTGCCAACGCTAGAGAAAAAGCTTCAGTTTTAATTGATTGGATATATCTAGAGCCCGGAACGAACACAATAACTATCTCTGCCTTTCCTGCAGGGAGCACTTGCACGATTTACTACAGGTCTGGTTGGATCGGCTAGCTGCTAAAATAGAGTAAAGACAACTAAGGACAAAAATGCCAATAACTACTTCACCAGACAATCAGTCTGTGAACTATCGCTATTTTGTCTGCGACCTTATGACCAACCAGCTTTTAGCTGAAATTCCGTTTAGAAGCGTTTCCTACTCTAGGTCGCTCACCGAAGCTGGAACTTTTACTGGTGACATTGCAGTTACCCCAGATACTTATAACTTAAACATTTATGAAAACACATTGCCCGCAAAAACAGCTCTATACGTTGTTAGAGACGGAATTTGCGTTTGGGGCGGCATTATTTGGTCTAGAACTTATAGCTTGGTCGACAAAATTGTTTCTGTGTCGGCAGCTGAATTTACAAGTTATCTTTCTCACAGAATTGTTTGGAAGACTTGGAATAGTTCCTATGAAGCAACTGGAGAAATCTCCGGAACTACCCTAACGGCAACCCTTACAGGTGGTCAGTACAACTTTACTGTCGGGGAACCTGTTTATATTTCCTGGACCGGAGACTACGCACTCTATAGTGGATACTTCCCAGTTCTGACCGCTTCTACAAATGGACAAGGTAAGTCTGTAATTACTGTAGAAGCTAAGTACACAGATGCTGCTACCGGCACTGATAAAACAATTCCGCAAATTCCAATGGGCCCAGAAAACCCAATCACAATTCAAACTCGTCAAGATACTTATCAATATGCTCAAGATCTACTTCGCGAGCTTGAGACGGATTTGTTTGATTTTGATTTTGCCAATGACGCAATCAGACCAGGAATAACTCTCTTTAATGAGATAGCTTCAGTCTCTAGGTCATCAAATGTGGCCACTATCATCAGTACAAAAAAGCACGAACTAGTTCCTGGTCAAAAAGTAGTTATATCTGATATACAAGCAGACTCTAGTTTTGATAATGAAGAAGCAGTTGTTCTTGCTGTAGTCGATGACTACACTTTTACTTACTCAAATAATGGCAATAATCTAGCCAGCACTAATGAATCTAATTACTCGGTTACAGTTTCGAGCTTTAAGCGAAATGGAAATATTGCTACCTACGAAACGACCACAAATCATCCATTTGAAGAAAATGACATTGTTTATATAGAAAATGTTAGCCAGACATTTGATGGCTACTACAGAATTTACGAGGATCCAGATAATCCTTCTTCCAATACTGAATTTAAGATTGTACAAGTTGGAACAAACATAGCTAAAAGCTACACCGAACTTAGCCCGCAAGCCATCACTGGGATATCTGGAAATGGTACCTCTATAACTATTAGTTTTGCGGAAAATGATTTTGCAGCCGGGCAGGTAATTAAAGTTTCTTCTGTCAATCCTTCTGCCTACAACGGAACTTACACAATTATTACTGCAGACAATGACTCTATAACCGTTGGTGGAACAACTACCGCTCCGTATGTGTCTGGCGGAACTGTAGGGACAGCCTTCACTGCAACTGCAAGACGTAGGGCTTCTGTTACGTATGGAACTTATGGAGAGTTTTCTACTCTGGGAGATATCGGATTAGATCTAAGCTACAACGACCAATTTAGTTCCAATCGCGAAGCCAACCCAATTATTAGAGGGTTTGAGCTAAAAACTGTTGCTGAAATTTTTGAGGAGTACTCCACCAAACCTACTGGTTTTGAATATCGAGTAGATTGTGAGTACGATCAGGTCACTAACAGCTTTAAAAAATATTTTAAATTTTTACCTTTAATTCCTGCTAGCTTGACTGATTACTTGGAAGAACAAGGAAGTGGCTACTCTGGCCCAATTCCAGCAAGTGCTTATGGAGCTAATAGCTTAATTTTTGAGTTTCCGGGGAACATACTCGAGGCTCAATTTGAGGAAAATGCTGAGGAGTCTGCCACCAGATTTTTTGTTCAAGGAAGAGATGAAAGACTTTCTTCCGACGCAAGCCAGCCATATTCTGCGGCCTCTAATCATAAACTACTGAGGCAGGGTTGGCCCATTTTGGATCAGTCGGAAGATTTAGATTCTGCAGATGAAACTGTTTTGTGGAAGCAAGCTTCTAGACTTTTAGAGGAGTCAGTTCCACCAATTAGTACATTTACTATTTCAGTAAATGGTTCTGCTAATCCTAAGCTTGGAACTTATAATCCGGGAGACTGGTGCTCGGTAAAATTAAATGATGATTTTGTTGCTCTGAGGGCAGATAGCTACTTGGAGCAAGACTATGGAACGGACGCGGGAGTGCTAGTTAGAAAAATAGTTTCTTACTCTGTCTCAATTCCAGACTCGCCTAGCTACCCGGAAGAAGTTTCTTTAGAGCTAATTACAGAACCATCTGTACCAATATCTGGAGTGACAATTATAGACGGAAAGGCTTTCAATGGGAATTAGAAGACGTAGGAGAAAACTTACGACTCTAATGAGTCGTTTAGATCAACGCGTGAAAGCCGTAGAACTTAGACCAGTTAGCTTTCTAACTTCCGATCAAGTTGCTGCAGCTGTGGAGGCTGGAGAGGCCGTCGAGGTCCCCGAATCCGTAGTAAGTGCTAATGCCCCTTTCCAGTGGAGAAGAGTGGAAGATGCATGGTTGTATCCAAAAGCTCTAACTGGATTAGCGGAAGACAGAGTGGAAATATACTCGCAGTCTGATTTAAATTTAGCGGTTGGGGAAAGACTTCATGTTTCGGGAGTACACTGGGCGTCCAATCTTGAAGTAGATTCAACGGGAGACAACTTTACAGTAAAACAAGTAGACACTCCGCCTTGGACAGGAAGAAGCTACAGACACGACCCTACCCAGGATCAGCTAGCTGGTGTCACTATTACCAACACGTATTCTTATAAGCCTGATACCCAGGCTCCTACGACGTGGGCTAGTCGAAGACGGTTTCAAACAAGAAGACTGGTAGATTATTTTTCGATAACTGGCACTACAGTCACCTTGACAATGAACGCCACTCATCACTTTAAAGCTGACGACATTATTTTTGTTGACATATTTAACGAAGATTCTAGGGCTTATGGTCTTGACGGGCTTTTTAGAATTGATTCTGTTACGGATACAACAATTGTTTACACGTTGGCTGCTGGTGTCGTAACTCCTACTGGTAACGTCACCCCTGACGATCCAGTCTATGTTTTTCCAGTAGCAAGAAAGTATGCTGCTGTAGGATCTACATGGGCCGATACAACCACAGATAAAATTTATTTTTGGGACGGCATCCGTTGGGTAGATTCATCCACGGCTTCGTTGCCTGGTGATGGTGACCCGCCAAATCCTCCAACAGCATTTAATCTTACTGAAACACCAAAAGTGGCTGGAGCTGATTACCAAGCTTACTCGGAAATCGTTGCTACTTGGACTCCACCAACAACCAGTGAATCTGGTAATCCCATAACTGACCTACTTGGTTACATATTTAATTGGAGGGAAAGTACTTCAGCTCCCTGGGGCCCAGACGTAGAGTTTGAGGATCCAACTCTAACTACTTTTACTTTTGGTCCGGCCTACAAGTTTTTACCTGGTAATACTTACTATTTTAAATTACGTGCCTATGACTCCGGCAATGAAAAGTCTAATGCAGTCACTGACAGCATTACAACCACGCAAAAAACAGGCGATCACACTAACTACCAGCCAACTAATCCGGTAGCCACCAGCAGACTGGGCACCATAACAGTTACTTGGGATGGAAATCTAAAGACTGGCCCTAGTACAACCATTGCGGCTCAGGCTGACATTGTTGTAATGAAAATCTATGTTTCAACGACTCCTGGATTTACTCCAGGGCCAGCTAACCTAGCCTTGAGTACTAGAGTCTTTGGTGCTGATGGTGGTTTTGATGTTCTAACTGATCTCAACTACAATACCTCTTACTACATCAGAATATCTTTGGTAGATACCTCTGGCGTAGAGGGTCAATACTCCGAGCAAGTTACCGCCCAAGTTTCCCCTCTTGTAGATACAGATCTTGTCTACGCCGCACTGAGCGAGTGGCCATTTAACGGTGGAGTTGTTCCTGCTGGTGCTTTGGCTAATGGTGCAATAAATGCGTCTACTCTTTTTGGTCCCGGAGTTGTGGTTCAAAATGCTATAGCGGCAAACGCCATCGGAGCGGACCAAATTGCAGCCGGAGCTATTATTGCTGGAAAAATTGGTGCTGATGCTGTCACCTCAAATACCATAGCTACGGGTGCTATTACAGCGGGCAAAATTGACACTAATGCTGTCACTGCAGATAAAATTGATGCAGGCGCTGTAACTGCCGTAAAGATTGATGCTGGAGCTGTCGAAGCCGATAAAATTGATGCCGGTGCGGTTACGGCAGGAAAACTTGCCGCTGATTTAGTTCTTTCTAGTGTTATTAGAACGGCTCCTGCCGGTAGTCAAAGAATTGAAATTAGGGGGGCTGGTACCGGCTTAGGCGATCCCGGTATTTTTGCATTTGATGGCCTAGGTGGAACTAAGTTTAGATTTTATGGCAATGGTGATGCATATTTAGACGATGTCTACATTGATACTGCCAGACTCACTGGATCTCTTACCGCCTCTGGAAGCATAACCAGCACTGGTGGCAACATTCAAACTGGTTCCAGCGGAAAGCGCGTAGTTTTAGATGGAGGCACCGATTCTTTAGTATTTTATGGATCAGATAATGCTGAAAAAGGTGAAGTTTCTGCTGGGTCTACTAATTTAGTTTTAAATGGTAATAGTGGAATAGCTTTTCAGACTGGCGGAGTAACAATATTTAGCGTCAATTCTTCTGGAATTTCCCTATCTCCGGGAGAAACATTTAACAGTAATTTGGATGTAGTTGGAATTGTTACAGCCACCCAATCTATTCAAGCAGACACCTTTGTTCGTAGCGGCGTTGGTACCGGCAACTGGGCAACCATGGGGTCTAATGGGACTATCACGTCCACCGGGTCGATTACCTCTGGGTCAACCGTAGTAGTTGGAACCATGACAATCTCTACCACTAACCCGATAGTTCGTTGGAATGGCTCCGGACTTGCACTAAACGTAACTTCTTCTGACCGAAGAATTAAGTCTCAAATAGAAACTATATCCGAGGGACTTTCTATTGTAAATCAACTGAATCCAGTGACCTTTGACTCTTTAGTGGATGACATTGATAAGCGTCTTCCTGGATTCATTGCTCAGGAGGTGCAAGAAGTATTTAGTTCTGATTTAGGAATAGTAGGGGAAATATCAGTAGAATCAGTTGAAACTGATATAGATTTAAGTGAAGGGCCACTAAAAACCCTAGACTACCAGAGCCTTATTCCATACCTAACAAAAGCCATTCAGGAGCTTTCCCAGCAAACTACTGAATTACAGGCTAGAATAACATCACTAGAAGGACAATAAAATGACAGAAAATACAGAAAATACAGAAAATAACGAAAAAGTTAGCGTAGATCTTTCTATAGTTCTAAACGTTACAAGACAGAAACTAGTGACAGCTACTTTAGTTAATACAGAACTCGAGGCTTTGGTTTTGGAGCTAAGAAGCAGAATCGCTGAGCTAGAAAAAAACATCTAATGCTAGAAGTAAGAGATGGAGATCGAACTCTCCAATTTAACGGCACCCTACTAGCCAAGTCCACGTCGGAGCGTAGGGGCGCTTATCGTTGGATAGAGTTCGAACTCTACAAAACCGAAAGTGGATCTTATATTCTTTCTCGAGTTGGGGTCTCTCTTATATTTCACGGGGCTGCCTGCGATCTGGTCTCAAAGTACAAACTAAATGAAAGTGCGTCCAGTAATCTTTCCAAAAACGCTGTGCCCTGCGAAGAGTGTCAGCCCGACAGAAGCTTGGATTTAGTTTTTCCCGAAAAATACCGTCATTGGGCTCAGGTCAGCGACATGCCCGAAACTGTAGTCGATGCCCTCTACAAATATGACGAAAAAACTGGATCTTATTATTTGACCAGTGTCGCTGAGCGGTTATTGCAACAAGCCGCTAAAGTTGACTCCAAAATAGCAGAAGCCTATAATGTTCAAGTAATTCCTTAATAGCACCAAAGAAAGACATAAATGACACAAGAACTAGACGGGGTTCAGCTCCACCTAGTTGATACGGTGGAGAAAGCCAGCGAGTTTATCTCTTGGCTAGGAGAGCGGCGTCCACTAAATGCCATCGCAATTGACACCGAAACTGGTGAACTTCCTGGCAACCATAAAAGCCATGCCCTGTCACCCTGGCACGGTCGATTGCGCCTAGTCCAAGTCGGAGATGCTAGGCAGGGGTGGGCTATCCCTTGGGATGACTGGAAGGGCGTTTTCTACAATGCCATGGATAGATTTGATGGGCCGATCGTCTGCCACAACATAGCATTCGAAGCTAAATGGTTTGATCAACAATCAAGTTGGAAGATGCCTTGGCACCGCGCCCATGACACAATGTTGATGGCAAAAATTATTGATCCGCTTGGTTCTGGTGCGCTAAAAACTCTTACTGAATCTTTTGTTGATGCTAGAGCTGCCGCGCTACAAACAGTTCTAGATAGCAGTCTTTTGGATAATGGATGGACTTGGGGTACGGTCCCAATAAAGTTTGAGCCTTACTGGTCCTACGGCGCTTTAGACCCAGTGTTAACTATGAAACTTTTTGAGCGCTTCTGGGACCACTGCGCTCCCGGTAAACCCTACAGTTACGCCTACGAGCTTGAAATGAATACCCGCAGAATTGCCACCAAAATGGAACTTAACGGAGCTCGACTAGATCTTGACTACTCAAAGAAAAAATATGAAGAGCTAATTAAATACACCGACGAGGTTGCTAAGTGGGCAAAGACTAGCTATGGAATTGGTATTGGTAGTAACCAACAGTTAGTGGCCCAGTTTGAGATCATGGGTGTAGACATTACTGAGCGAACAGAGAAAGGCCAAAAATCTGCTAATGCCGATCAGCTCAAGTTGATTGCTAGAGATGGAAATGACGAAGCAAAACAGTTAGCAACTTCAACAATTAACTATCGTCAAGCTCTAAAACTGGCAAATACTTATTTTTCAAATTTTATTAACGACAACATAAATGGCTACGTTCACCCGTCCATCAACACGATGGGCGCTCGTACTGGACGTATGTCTATCCAGAACCCTGCACTGCAAACTCTCCCAAAGGGTGATGACACTGTCCGCCGTGCATTCCTACCAAAAGACGATGACCACGTAATCGTGACCTCTGACCTTGATCAGGTTGAGTTTCGTATGTTTGCGTCACTTTCGCAGGACCCAAATTTAATTCAACTATTCAATAGAGCAGATGCAACTGGCTCTGATCCATTTACTGAAATTGGCCGTGAGGTTTATCAGGACCCAGCTATGCAGAAATCTGATAAAAGACGTGCCCTTATTAAGGGAGTTGTTTATGGACGTCTATATGGAGCAGGTGTGGCAAAGCAAGCACTTACAGCAGGAGTTCCGGAGGATCAGATGCGAGCTGTGTCTAATGCTTTTGATGAGAGCTACCCTGGAATGCAGCGGTTCCAGAAAGCAGTTGAGCAGCGTGGGCTAATGCGACTTGAAGCTGAGGGCCAGGGATATGTAAATACTTGGACCGGTCGTAGACTACCTTGCGACGAGGATCGCGTTTATACTCTCGTAAACTACCTGATTCAGGGCGGTGCCGCAGAGGTATTCAAAGCAAATCTAGTAAAGCTTGATCAGCAGGATTTGACAGATTTGCTAATTGTTCCGGTTCACGATGAAATTGTGTTAAATGCCCCTAAGGCAGAAGTAGAGGAAATTAAGCAATTAGTGAGAAAGTGTATGACAACTACCGATGGCTGGTCTGTCCCCCTAACAGCGGACGTAGACGGCCCCCTAGCAAACTGGGGCGCTAAGTATGCCTAGGTACATTTTGGCTATCGATCCAGGGAAGGTCACTGGAATGGCCCTATTTAGCCTAGAATCGGCTTCTGAGCCAGTTTTAGAGTGGTCTAAGGAGTTAGAACAAGACGAGGTTGCCGAGGCCGTACGGGGCGTTTTATGGGCTCCTGAGAAGCGTTTTCAGCTGGACGTTGTCTGTGAGCGGTTCATAATTAATCTACAGACAGCCAAGAACTCCCAGGCTCCCTATTCTCTAGAAGTTATTGGCATTATTAAGCAGTGCCTAAAGGATAACGGGCGTCCAATGGATGACATTTTCTTCCAAGCTCCCGCCGATGCTATGACTATGTTTGACAACAAGAAGCTTAAGAAACTAGAATACTGGCACGTAGGGGGCGACGGGCACGCGTTAGACGCGATCCGACACGCCCTACTAAGATGTATCAAAATTGGTTGGAAACCAATAAGATTGCTTGAAAAGTAGTTATTATCAAAAAAATAAGTACAACTAGCACTTTTTTCTGATAATATATTCTAGTAACGAATGGAGGCCCGACTTGGGCGTTTACGTGGAGTTAGAGAACGACCACATAATTATTAATGCTGAATGGCGACTAAAAGAAGTTTGTCGATCGCTACCAGGCTCCAGATGGGACTCAGACAAGAATGTCTGGCGTATTCCCGTTTCTTGGACTGGTTGCCTGTCTCTGCGCTCCACTTTCGGGCAACAACTTGAGATTGGCCCAAAGTTAGCTGAATGGGCCACCAACGAAAAAATAAATAGAATTGACCCTTCAAATCTACTTCGTGATCTTGAAATGTCTGAAATAGGTGATGAAGATTTGTTCCCACATCAGCGTGCGGGGGTGGATTTTCTAGTTAAAGCTAAACGCGCTCTTCTAGCAGACGAGCCTGGTCTTGGAAAAACTGCTCAGGCTATTAGAGCACTGAAGAGACTTAAAGAGAGTGGAGAGGATGTTTTTCCTGCACTAATAGTGTGCCCAAATACTTTAAAAACAAACTGGGAACGAGAATTTGATCGCTGGTGGCCTGGAGTCGATGTTCAGGTAATTAAAGGTTCCGCCACCCAAAGGCGAAAAGCTTTTGAGCACGAGGCCCAGGTCTATGTCATTAACTGGGAGTCACTAAGAACTCACTCAAGGTTGGAATCTTATGGTCCGATTGCTCTAGCCCACTGTACAGAATGTGGGGGGCATGACTCCAAAATCACTCCCGCCCGCTGCGAAGTTCATAAGCGTGAATTAAACAACATTCCATTCAAGGCAGTTGTTGCGGACGAAATTCACAGATCAAAAGACCCAAAATCAAAGCAGACTAGAGCTCTATGGTCAGCTTCTGGTAAAGCCGAAATTAGATTTGCTTTGACTGGGACCCCAATAGCAAATGATGTTGTAGACCTATGGCCAATCCTTCATTGGCTCGACTCCAAAGAGTGGCCAAGTAAGACTAAATGGATTGACCGCTATGTAAACACTTTTCCAAATGCTTTTGGGGCACTAATGGTGCTTGGGTTAAAACCAGCTATGGAAACGGAATTCTTTGCAGGTATAAATCCACGTATGCGTCGCATGCTCAAGGTTAGAGTGCTCCCTTGGCTTCCTGAAGTAATTCATGACCGCCGAGATGTAGAAATGGGCGCAAAGCAAGAAAAAGCATATAATCAAATGCTAGACAACATGATGGCAATGCTTGAAAGTAGTTCTAGTTTTGAGCTAGACGGTGAAATTCAAGAAGATGACTATTCCGGCGATCTAGTCGTAGCAACCAATCCAATGGTTCAGATGGGCAGATTAATTCAGTTTGCCAGCGCGTATGGCCAGATAGAACTAACCGAGACCGGTGAAAAAATGATATTGTCAGACCCCTCTTGTAAAGTTGATGCTCTTATGGATGACATCAGTAATGGTGACTTTGGAGATGACTCGGTTGCGGTATGTGCTGTATCTAGACAGCTAATAGAACTCCTAAGCGCTCAAATGACTAAAGTTGGGATTAAGCACGGTCTAATTACTGGGTCTCAGAATGAATTTGAGCGTCAGCAAGCAATCGATGATTTTCAGTCTGGCCGAACAAAATGGATTTTATTCACCGCCCAGGCTGGCGGTGTAGGTGTGACCCTAACTGCTGCCAGAAGACTAGTTATGCTGCAACGCCCTTGGTCTTTGGTGGACTATAAGCAGGCACTAGACAGAGTTCACAGAATTGGGTCTGAAATACACGACTCAATAATCATTACAGATTATGTAACAGAGGGTACCGTAGAGCAAAAAGTTATTGACACGCTGGGGACCAAAGATTATAATTTCCAGCAAATAGTAAAAGACAAAGATCAGCTTCTAAAGCTACTTAAGGACAAATAATGACATCAGCAGCAGAGCCAGTAAGAATCTCTAATTCGGAGATTCAAACATTTAAAGACTGCCGTAGACGCTGGTGGTTTACATATTACCGAAGACTACGTCCAAAGGTAGAAGAGTTTACCGGAGCATTAGCTTTAGGATCAAGAATTCACGAAGCTTTAGATATGTATTATTCGAAGGGTACACCTCTACTTGACGCTCACGCCGAGCTAGTCAAGAGAGACATGAAAGTTCTTAATGATGAGTATCGCGACACTTCTAACCTAGAGACAGAGGCTGAGCTTGGCAGGGTGATGCTAGAGGGCTATCTAGAGTGGGTAGAACTAAATGGTATCGACGCCGAGCTGGAAATGATTTCTACAGAAGAAGTTATTGAGCGCCCGATGCTTGACGGTCGTGTTACTCTTCAGGGAAAAATCGACATGCGCGTGCGTCGAAAAATTGATGGTGCTCGTATGTTTCGCGACTTCAAAACGGTTGGTGGATCATTTGCTGACTTTGGATCTATTGCTCACATGAATGAGCAGGTTTTAACATACATGCTTCTAGAGGAGGCACAAAACCAAGAAGGTGAACGAGCCGATGGAGCTATCTTTACGATGCTTCGTAAAGTTAAACGCGGTGCTTATGCTAAACCACCGTTTTATGACCAGATTGAAGTTCGTCACAATAAGTTTGCTCTCCGTTCATTTTATGAGCGCCTGGAAGGCACGCTGGATGACATCATGCGAGTGCGTGATGCCCTAGATGCCGGTGAGAGCCACTTCCGCCACGTATACCCGAAACCAAGCCGGGATTGTAAGTGGAAGTGCCAATTCTTCGCTATTTGCCCGTTGGTTGACGACGGAAGCGCCGCAGAGGCTGCAATTAGCGATGCGTTTGTGGTCGCCGACCCTTACGGATACTACGGAATAGAAAAAGAGAAGGGAAGTGAGTAATGTCTAATGCAGTGGATCGCAGCTTAACAATTATGGTTTATGGCGAATCCAAGGTTGGTAAGTCCAGCTTTGCAGTAACGGCACCATACCCACGCCTAATGCTTGACGTTGAAGGTGGACATCGATTCCTCCCAATCAACATCAAGTACTGGGACCCCCTGACCGAAGAACCGCCACTTGCTGATGGCACTTGGGACACAGTTGTAGTTAAGGTAAATAGCTACGACATTGTTATCAAGGCTTTCCAGTGGCTTCAGTCAGGCAAACACCAATTCAAGTCCTTGATCATTGACTCCATCTCGGAGCTCCAGGTCAAGTGCATGGAGAACATTGCCGGTACGGAGCAAATGAAGATGCAACAGTGGGGCGAGCTTCTTCGCCACATGGGCGCACTTCTTCGTGATCTTCGTGACTTGACAATGCACCCTACTCAGCCTCTTGAGGCTGTAGTACTGACCGCTATGGCGCGTAAGGGACAGGATGGCGTTTATCGTCCTTACCTACAAGGCCAGCTAGCGATTCAGGCCCCATATTTCTACGACATTCTTGGAGCAATTACTGTGGAGACGGAACCAAATCCAGATCCACTACAGCCTCCGTACAAGGTGCGACGCATGTATGTTGAGCGTACGCCAGAGTATGAAGCTGGTGAGCGCGTCCAGGGACGTCTAGGTAAAGTAGTACAGCAGCAAGACCTTGGGGTCGAGCGCATGCTGGACATGGTCTTCGGCGAAAAGAAGACAGATACAACAACTAAGAAAGCAGGATAAAACCTATGACTACGGTCAATTTCGCAGCGCTAGTCCAGAAAGCTGGAGACGCGGCTGCAAAAGCTAACTACGAACCTCTACCAGAAGGAACTTACGAGTTCAAGGTAATCGAGGCCTCGGCTACTGTTGCTTCTACTGGAAAGCTTATGTTTAAGCTAACCAATGAGGTTCAGGGCGGCCCCCACGACAAACGTCGTGTTTGGGATCAGTGGGTAGTTTCGCCTGAAAACGAAACTGCTATGGACATTTTCTTTGCAAAGGGCGCGGCACTGGGCCTAACCAAGGAATATTGGCTAGCAGATCCATCACCAGCTCAGGTAGAACAAGCCCTTCTCGGAAGAACTTTCCGCGGTAAGGTTGTTTTAAGTACCTACCAGGGCAAAACTGGCAACAATATCAAGAGCTACTCTGCTTCTTCTGGCGCAGCTAGGGGCATTGCCTCTGCGCCAGCAATGGCAGCTCCAGCTCCAGCTCCAGCACCGGCACCGGCACCGGCACCAGCACCAGCCTCACCAGTTGCTCAAACTGGAGATGCTCCTTTCTAACAATTGATGCGGGGTGCTTAATTAGCACCCCGCTCAACTAAATTTGGAACCTCAATGAAAATTTTATTTACTGGGATGGGCTCCCATCACTGCAAAAAACCAAGTAACTTTAGTTTTTTTAATATTTTAGATTCTGTACTTTCTGAGTATGCAGACATAACCTGGTCATCCCCCAGTTTTTCTTGGACTAAAGATGATTTAGAAAAATACGACCACATTATATTTGGATTTTTACCGCCAACTTCACTAAGTGCAAACAAGCTTTATGGTGCCCTACATGTTCTAGGCCTAATGTTTAACTCCCCAAAAATTAAATTAGTTGTAGACAGTCCCCAAGTTTGGCAGTACAAAAATAGCATAAATGCTTCTTTAAAAAATCCGTCTATACTTTTTGGCAGTTTTTATTCGAAGCGCGAGGGATACAACACCGTCTCAAAAAATCCAAGCATAGTTGAAAAAGCTATTGCTCATATGTTGGTTTCCGATTGGCCGACAATTATTTACCCGGGGCTGCCTTGGAATAGTGATGAAAAAGTTTCAACTGCCCTAGGATTTGGAGATAGTTCTAATACGTTTGGTGTTAATTTTGATGGACTTTTTATTGATCCAGAAGTACCAAGAATTGGTCGAAAAGACTACTGGGCAGTAGAAAATATCAAAAATAGCTGGGTAGATCATATAAACAAATCCACTGTTTTCCCCAAACAACCGACCAAGGCCGGCAAAAAGACAGATGATACCTATGCTCTAGATGTCATTAGGAATGGCATGGGACTAATTATTCCACCCCAAGAAAGAAATTTGATTACTTGGTGGAACTATAGAATAATTCAAGCCTTTAATACATCTACTCCCATTGTTACAGATTGGAATGAAACAACAAATTTTGCTGATAGTTGGTCGCTTTTGCCCTATCAAGTAGAAGACATGTCACCGTCGCAGAGGCAGCAATTGGCCTCTACCCAGCGGGGCGTGTACCTAGAATCACTTCCGTCAATAAATGAGCTTGGGTCTGAAGTCGAAAAAATTCTGGTAGGATCTAGATTGGAGAGGTTATAAATGCCCGAGATAGACAAGAAATGGGTAGCTGAGCAGCTACAAGCAGCCAAGGTAAAAGTTGGCTCCGGTAAAGCAATAATGAAATTGCTAGACACTTGGTCTGAATTGCCAGATCTAAGCGAACCAATGATCAAAGAAATTTTAACAGTATTCCCTAAATTGGCTGTTGGCCACGCAATCAAAGAAGAAGAAAGTGAAGATGACTACACCTGGATACAACTACAGCCAGGACAGATTGTCGTTGGAGACATCGTCCGAGTTAAGGCAGATGCTTTCTCAGACAAGCTCGGACCCATCCACAACGGGCGCCGCGGCACAGTGGTTGCAGTTCGTTATGGAGACGTCATCTTCAACGACACCGACGGAAAAAAGCCAGAACTTAGGGGCGTCCACTACTCCCCGTACAAACTAGAGAAGCGTATAAGGAAGCAGTAATGCGAACTAGCTTTGAGCTAAAAATTCTTGCCCACAGCCTAGATAAGGCAAAAAAGACTGCAGTAGCAGAAGTTGGTAGATTTCTTGGCGTTCCAGAAGATGAAGTAGAAGACAAAGTTTCCCTAGAGCTTAAAGTTTCCTATCCAGAGGCTGAAAGCGTCCCAGATATCGAGCAATCCGTAGAAGCGGGCATTTTTCAGGTAATTGTTTATGGCTCCCTTAAGCAGAGCGTGGCTAAACCATTTGGATTTGACAAATCCTAAACTCTTTGCTAGCTTGTAGTTATGCAAACATTTGTACCGCTATTTGGCTCGGCGGACACCGCTAAGGTCCTTGACCGCGCCCGTTTAAATAAGCAAGCCCTAGAGGGCTGGCAAATACTAATGAACCTTGTGGAACTGGATCCACGGGGCAATCACCGACCAGCTAAAGGCTGGCGCAACCACCCCGCCGTCAAGATGTGGCGAGGCCATGAAGGTGCGCTAGTTTCCTACATTATTCGCATGGTAATGGAGTGGGAAAAGCGCGGATATAAATCAACCATTGGCACCAAAACACTTGTTACCTATATCCAAGCGGTAAAGCTAGGACGCATCACTAGAGAAAGCCACCGCTACCCTGCATGGATGAAAGACAAGCAATTGTTTGATCAGATTGCATCTAGCCACCGAACAGCCCTACTCAATAAAGACTATGAGTGGTATAGCCAGTTCGGCTGGGCAGAAGATCCAGGCCACAGACCAGAAACTTACGACTATATCTGGCCTGTAAAGTAATTTTGTAATTTACGGTAAGGTTATCTGCCGTTAGATTACTTTTTATGTTGTGAGACGTAAAAAGGCAATCAGCACGCCAGTTTGGCTTATCTGGGAGGGTGATGACTACCCCCGCAAAATTGACTCTGACTCTGTTGTTTTTTATATAAATGAGCACATAGATTTAGATTTTGACCCGCTTGCCAAAAAATCACTAGCTAGATCTCTACAGCAAGAAGGCATTACTTATTCTTTAGGGGAGTCTTACAAACTTATAGAAGACGCAATTATAGAAAAAGCTGGCTATTGGTATCCAGACGACGATGATCGCTTTCCGACCTATTGCTCAATGGATGACGATAACTACGACTGGGACGCTACTTTTGTAGAGGTGCCATATGTTTTTTGATTCTCCGGGCTGGCACGAAGATGCCGAATGTGCTAAACCTGAAAACTTTGACAAAATAGACAAATTTTTTGCAAATAAGCCTTCTCAGCAGTGGGAAGCTAAAAAACTGTGCAATAAGTGTCCTGTTAGGAAAGACTGCCTACAGTGGGGACTAAACAACAAGCAAATTTGGGGAATTTGGGGCGGCTTAACCCCAGAAAAAATTAGAAATACCCTGTCAATTAATTGGGAAGGGCAAGAGATTAGATATAAAAGGTTTCCGTTGTGCCCGAACTGCAAAGCTAAAACAGATAAACTAAAAACTGCTACAGTAGATCGACCTGAAGGTGGCCGCTGGGCGACAATGAAAATTGTCCGCTGTGACGAATGTCAGTTTACTTGGCAAAGTAGGACTAGTGCGAACGCTGTGGATGCCTACAATTCGCTGGGAACTAAGAAGAAACCCCCACAGAGTAGTACCTAAGATTATTTTCTAGTCTTTTCTCTGTCGGATTTAACTGATGAGCTGTATTTCCGTATTTATAAGCTTTATTGTAATTTCCCTCATGGTAAGCAGCAATTGCTGCTAGATCCCAAGGCAAATATCCCCAAGCAAAATCCTCGCAAAGATAGTCCATAGGTTTTTCTTTTATGGCTAGGGCTTTTTCTGCAAAGTGGAGACAGGACGCCCAAGACTGCGTCTCATAGAAGTGCTGAGCAAGCTCCACTAAGGCTTCCCTACGCCAAGGGGCCTCCATATGAGCTTTTACTAGCCATGCTTCTTTTTCTTCCGGCTCTAGCTTGGCTAGGTATCTCATAGAAGCGGCTCTCTCTGGGGCCCAAACGGCCGTAGGAAGCCCTAGGTGACGTTTAAATTGCTCGGTGGCCTCTTTATACTCCCGATGGAAATAAAGCTCTCTAGCGTAATAATAGGCGTTCCTATCATCATGTGGATCTTCTTCGATTGATAGTTTCAGTAGCGGTAGGTACTGGGACCTAGACTTTGTTTTGTCTGGGTGGTGGTGCAGCTCTAACTGAGTCCAAACTTGCTTTTCTATAGTATTACCGTAAGGTACGATTACCTCATGGACTGGGTGCTTCCACCTATAGCCCTTTCTGGCATGGATTTTATCTCCACCAAAAGTTATGTTTGGTATGGTTTCTTCTTCATCTTTCCAATTCCAGGTGTAGTTATATCTAATCCTGGTTGCTCCTTGCTTAAGAGCGTTTTCTATTTCATCCCGCCAGCCTGGCAACAGGATCTCATCCATATCAAGCTGAACACACATGTCAATGTCTATTGGTAGGGAAGCTAGAGAAGCGTTACGTGCATCATCAAAGCGCCAAGGTTTAATCGAGATTTCTACTACGTTTATTCCAAGCTTTTTGGCTGCTTCTACCGTTCCGTCCGTACTTCCCGTATCCGCAATAAGAAGATAATCAGCATCTTTTGCGCTTTTATACCAGCGCTCAACAAATTGTTCTTCATTTAGTGCAATTGTGTAGACAGCTATTTTTGTCATTTAGACGGCCTTCTTCCCCACTGAACAAAGTTCCACCCGCGCTCATGAAAGTAATACAAAATAGTTTTTGTTAGAACTTCTAAAGAAGCTATAGATGCGGCTGCAACTGGCTCTTTTGTTATAAACCATGAAATAAGAAAAGTATCTGCAGTTCCTATTATTCTCCAAGAAATTGCTTTTGCTGCAGACCTTGTTCTAGTTACATTCATATCCCGAGCTCTTTTCTTTTTTGTGTTGCAGATATAGCTTGAATTTCGGGGCTTAATTCTACGTGCTCAATTTTATACCCGACGTCTCTGCCATAAATAATGTTAGTTATGTTAGGAAGCCTGAGAACTAAGGTATTTTCTTTGGAAGACTTACTATTTTCTGATATTAAATATTCAACCTCTGAATAAGTTAGAGGATCTTTTTCAGAAGTTTTGTAGGTATTGCGAACTCCGACTAGAACCTGGTCTGTTCTCTGGTGACCCTCAATCTTAAGTGCTTCATGTCCTTCGTGCCAAGGCTGATACCTTCCAAGCATTAGCGTAGTAGGAGCACTCCAATCAAACAAATTAGCCGAGTTAATTATTGTGTCTGTTTCTCTTTCAACTCCCCAGCCATTCGGTATCCTCAGGGAATACTCGTTTTCTAGTGGCGTCTCCCACAAACGATTAGTGTCTTCAAATCTACTTTCTTGTATTCTGTCCATCCACACACTAAAGTCTGCTTTACCAAAAGCCGCTCTGGTTTCTTTAGTTGGACATACAAAGTCCACAATTACCAGTTTGCCTTGCCTAGAGAGCAGCCTAGCCAGCGCTCCCATTCGCCTAGCCTGCTCTACTCTGTCTTCAATAGAAAATCCTAGATCTGAGTTCAGATCAGCCCTGACTTCATCTGCATTGAGATGGAGGGCGTCTACTCTATTTAGTAGAGACTTAGCTAGCTCTGTTTTTCCCGATCCGGGGAGTCCATAAATTAATATAATCATTTTTATCCTAACAATTTTTAAGACAGAAGCTCTAAAGACAAAGAATCTAAATACTGAAGTCTTTTGGTATAAACATCTGAGTCAAAAATAATATCTAAATTTTTAAGTATTTCTGACTTATTTCTCGGTATATGCCCCATATTTAAGTAATCTTCTTCAGTCAAAAAATTATTTCTATCATCTTTTTCTAAGTTATCTTTTATTTCTTTGTCTGAAACCTTAAATGGACATTTTTCTACCAGCAATCTTGAAATATTAGATTCAAGTTTTGTTTCGACATAATTTTTATCGGAAATTAGTAAATTAAAATCTAAAAATATAAATTTACTTTTATCTAAAAGAATAGTTTCCCACAATCTGGTAATTGAGTCTAAGGTTCCATAAATTAAAGTAGTTGTTGAATAAATTTTATCTAAAAAATTTTTTGGTTCTTTGTGGTTTTGCCAAGCTAGAATTGATTTTGCCGTATCCATTGCATTTCTTACAGGTATCAACCAAGTTTCTTCTTTATCTGGATTTTTTATACGATCTAAATGATCAAGTTCTAGGTGAGTTTTTTGTATAAATAGTTCAGATCCTTTGTATTGACAAGTTAAAAAGTATTTTAAATAAGTGCTGCCTGATCTCGGGGCGCCACCAATTGTAATTTTTTCTCTGGTATCTAAATTATTTGACACTCAGGACCCCGATATGCTCTCTTGGTTCGTAGCTTCCTCCTAGAATCATAGTTAGCAATCCTGGTTTAGAATTCATTCCAGCTCGATCTCGGAACCACTCACTTCCAGGATCTGTTGTGGGAGCTTGCACCCACAGGCGCTCCCCTATATCCATAGTTTTAAAATTGTGGAAGTGGCCAGAAATCCAAATGTCTGCCTGACCTAAAGCTGTTTGACCGGCGGCTTGCTGGGATAAATACCTGAGGGTATTATTTTGATTTGCTTGATGTCCGTGGAACATTCCAAGCATAGTTCCTTCAACATTTATTGTTAGGGTTTGGTGTCCACTGCTTGGGTATCTAAACTCAACGTGGGCTAGTTCTGGGTTTTCTGCGCAGATGTCCTGAACTGCAGAGGCGATCTCCACGTTCCAACCATCAGCTGGATCTGTTACAACTTGACGAGTTGCTTCGTCGTGGTTTCCATTAATCACTGGAATTATTAATTTGTTTACTAGTGGGGCAAAAGCTTTTACCTGAGCCAATAACAAGCGTCTAGCAACTCTAGTTTGTTCTGTCATACCAAGATCGGAGGCCGCCTGACCCTGAAGTCTTCCGTTTTGACTTGTGGTGCCTTCTACGTGATCGCCGAGTAGGGCCAGACATATTGTGCCTGGATTAATGCCAGCTTTTAGGTTTTGTTGAAATCGATTTACAGCTTTTTCTGTAAGGGCAAGGATTCTCTCGACTGACTGTCCAGTGCCTTCACCGTTAGCTTTTTTACCAATCTGCTGATCACTTGGGGCAACAAGAAAAGCGCCCTCGCCAGTTGACTTTTTAGTGTCTTTGCCAGGACGCCACTTTTTAATGTGATCTACGAGCTGTTCTATGTCAAGCTCATCTGTAGCCATATGGTTTGCTGGAATAACATTTACTCGAACTGACTCTAGCCAATCACCATCGTGTTTTTGCCACTTACCTCGTCTAAGTGAAGTTACATTCCACTCTGCGGGGTTTAATCCAAATTCTGCCAGCACAGTAGTGGCGTCTACTACTTCGTGCTCTGGTCTTGGAGATCCGACCACAAAGCCACCACGAACGGTATCGATATCCATTCTTGGACGCCAGTCTTCTGGTTGTTTAATTGTTTTGGTGTCCGAACCGCTGCGCCCGGGTGAGCGAAGCTTTTCTAATTTTTCCGATAAGCTCACTTAGTTCCTCCCTGAACTCTAGAGCAAGCACAGATGCCGTTTCGGTGTCTATCTACGGTGCTTGGACTGATGTCATAGCCTTCTTCACGAAGTGCATATGCTAGTCGTATGTTCGGCACATGGTCCTCATCACCAGGCCGTGAATTAATAATGGACAGGAGCGCAGCAACATCTTTGTCGCTTAACTTGCTGTCTTTGGTAATTGCAATCAGCTTGCAGGCAAAGTTATCTTCTTTGTACCTGTACTGCGCAGTCTTGAGTCGATCTGCTAGAGCCATAGCCTCTCCTTCAACCAATGGTTGAACCTATGCTACTACAGAAATGAGAAATTAGCCCGCTTTTCGTAAAATTACTACTTCGTGTTTTGTCTCACATTCTCTTGCCAAACTGGGGACAACGTGTTGCTTTAAGCAGACTGCACAGATATAGTCTTTTACATTAGCCAATATTCAGTTACCTCGATCTGAGGGCATTTCCCTCAAATCTATTTTCTCACTTCGTAGAAGGTTCCTTTTTTTCTACTTCTGTACTATTTTCTGTTGAGTTTTTATTTTTTGCAGCATTTGCTGCGTCTAGTGCTTTTTTAATATTTGAAGCTTCTAACATTCTGACAAATCTGCCAGAGAAGTTATAGTCCCCCGAATGGGTGATGCGAACCCATGGAGCTGCCCAAACTTCGCCGCCGATATTTTGCCACATTCTGCAAAGAGCATAGTCTTCTGACAATAGGATATTACCGTCATCAATGAATGTTGTGAAGTACTCGGTAATCATGTCTCCGAATTGGATTCCAGTTTCCCCCACATTGTTGTTTTTATACTTTTTACAGTGTGGCTCAAGATCCTCAAAAACTTTTCGAGTTAGGAAAAGCATTCCAGTTCCGATATCTTTAACTTTGAATGGCTCATTTTCGTTAAAATTCTGATTTTCTGGCAACAAATTAATCGCAAAATAGCCCGAATAAAGTTCTAGCTCGTTGGCTGGTCTCCCCGCAAGCGCAGCTATACGTACGTTTTCCCAGTTGATCCCCTTCATTGGGTAAATTGCGCCAATAAAATCTTTACCGGACTCAATCATTTTTACAACATCTCCTGCATTCCAACCATGGTCCGCATCAATAAACAAAAGAGCGTCGCAGTCAGTTTTCATGAACTTGTGAGCAAGAGTGTTTCTAGCCCTAGTAATTAGGCTTTCGTTGCCTACTACGGTAGTCGTAATTGTGTGACCAGCTTGAGATAGGGCAACAATGAGATTTTGTAGTCCAATGGTGTAAGTGTTTTTAGCGATTCCGCCATACATGGGAGTTGCAATATATATCTTCATAGTTACTTATCCTATATCTTTAAAAAGAAGTTGAGAATCTGGCGGCAGTCCCGAGGCCCGACGGTTCGTCATAGTTGATTGAGTGCGGTATTAGTGCAATACCCTGCACAATGGCTTTATTTCCCGATCCAATTAGCACAAGTCCTCTGTCAGAAAGTTTTCTGTGGAATCCTATCTGGGTAATAGGACGCTCTCCTCTAGAATCTGACCATGCCTTATATCTCTTATACAGTGAATTAACATTTACGCTTTCGCCGGTAGTGGTCTCCTCTATCAAAAATGCCCCCATTCTGTCTTCATTCTGTCTGTATATTTCGTGAGCATTCCTTACAGCCGTGCACATCTCCAGCGGATTATCTTGGCCGGAAGATAGAAATTTAATCGCACCCTCTACGATCCACGAAAGCACTGCAGGAAGCGCTCCGTCTGGGTCGGCAAGATATTTTTTGAGTCCTGGGTCTGGCTTAGCTGGTTTGTTTGTTAGTGGGATAGGCAGCAATCTTCGCCACATTGCATCATCTGTGATAATTGGCCTGTGGTTAGTAGATATCCAAAGCTTTCCAGTAGATTTAAACTGAATAGGTTTTTCTCCAGGAGATCGTCCCTGAAGAGTTCCAGAACCAGTTAACTTCTTTACTTGATTTTCTTTAATGCGTTCGTTTTCTGGTAGCTCGTCTACCCAAATCATACGACGACCTCTAAGTTCGGCCATGTGATATTCGTCAGTACTGCTTACTCTGTCGCCTAAGGCTAAAACATTTGAATCAAGTGCCCATGCGTGCTGGGACTTACCTAAAGCCTCAAAAATTGTTTCAATAAATGTGTTTTTACCGGAGCCTGGTGGTCCATAGATAAGAAACAAAACGTCATGATTAGTAAATCCAGTAGCAGTGTAGCCAACTGCTTTTTGAACCCAATTTATAAATTCTTGATCCCCATTGAATGCTTCATTTAAGAAGTTTGTCCACCTAACATTTGTTAGTCCTTGAGTGTAGGAAATAGGGGAAATTCTAGTTATGTGAGATGCAATGTCTCCGTCTTGTTTAGTTCCTGTTCTCAGATCCACTACTCCATTTCTGACACCAAGTAAGTAGGGGTCTTTGTCCCATTCATCAATTTGCATTGTTATTCTGGGATCTGTTTTTGCTTGCTCGATCATTGAGATAATTCTTGAGTTTGACTTAGCGGCATTTGCCCACTTAACCAGCTCTCCACCCCTAGGATCATCTGGACTATTTAGGTCTACTACTTCCCGAGCAATTACAGTTGCCACTGATTTAGCAATTTCTTTAATTTGAGTAGATTCATCGTCTGGTTTCCAATAATTTCCATTCCAGACATACCAACCAACTTTGTCTGTATAGCGAATAGTTGATCCGAAAGAATCGACTAATCTTCTACCATTTCCAACATCTGTAAGACTTCTAAAGCCTATACGGCCCCCACCCTCTTCGCTTATTGAGTCAGCATCATTTGGTAAATCTAAATTTCCACCAGAAGCTATATCTTTTACTGACCTACCTTTTGCGGCCAAAGAAGCAACTTGATCGCCAACTGAATTTGCATAACTAGGTACCACCAAAGAATTTGCTTCTACTTTTTCTGCTGTAGCGACATAGTTAAAAGATGTTAGGGGTGACGGAGCTTTTACAAAATTTGCTTGGGCTTTTTTTGCCCACTCCATACCATTTTCAGGTACATAATCTTTTAGCCCGTCCCACCACTTTTCCCATACTGGATTATTTGCTACGAAGTCGATGGCACGCCTAGTGTGCATAAGTAGACCATTGCTGCCCTCTACGTCAAGAGGTGGCCTAACCATTTCGGCGTTAAACTTAAGCATCATTGCTTCAACTGAAGTTCTGCCAGCTACGTCGGTACCGAATTTGTTAGCTAAAGCGCATGCAAGCTGATATAGACCGACGGCTCTGCCGCCTTCGTCAATTCCTTCTTCGAGAATTTTATCTATATCTAATTTGTTTCCAGTAGTTCCAAAATTTAAATCTCTAAGGAATTCCCAGTCGCTTGTTTCATAATTTGATCCACCAAATTTTCCAGACTTTTTTAGCGTTCTTGATCTAATTACATCTAAAAGTTCTTCTGGTGCTTCGGCTATCTCAATTTCCCACGGGGCGTGGCCTGGCTTCCACTCATAACAGTGACCAGTAGAGTGTCTAGACGGTGCAACAAGAATGTAGCCATTGTGCTTAATGTCTATTCCATCTAAACCTTGAGCTTTAAAATTGCCAATAAACTTTTCGTTTGGATTGCACCTATAAATTAAGTGGCGACCCCTCATTGGACCAGTCTTTGTTGAGTATTCTCCTGTAATAGCTTCTACAGTTTTAGGTAAATTCCCTAAGGCACGTTCTTCTAGTTTAATTAAAGATTCGTGGCCATTGTGCCGGGGGTCTATATCAATAACAAAAAATCCGGAGTCTTTTGCATAAATTCCGATGTTGTAATCTTTGTTTTGAGTCCACCAAGAATTAACTGTTTCAATATTTGTAGTCGCATCTTTTTGGCCATTTTCAGATGCTGGATGTTTTGCATTTTCTTTTGGGTCTTTGTGGGTTTTACCGCAAGTACACATGCCGTTTCTGTCGATCCCGTGTACTGGAAGAACCTGCCAGCCTTTATTTGCATACCATTGCGCCCCAGAAGCCAGTCTTCCTTCTGCGCTCTCCCAGCCTGCCACTAAATCAGGGCTCCCTTGCCACCACAAAAAATCATTAAACTCTCCGAGAAAACTTTTTTACATACTACACCTTTCGAGTGCAGATGCAAGTTAAAATTAAAAAATGTTGAAATTTAACTGGTGACCGACTTAACGGCTAGACCCATCAAATAAAAGATACCCTAATAGAGTAAAATAGACGGAGCAAATCTAATTGCTCGATCTGTGTAGGAAATAGTATACATGACCGCTGAACTAATAATGGCCGTGTCGGCTGCAATAAGTGCGTTTGCTGTCTTAGTTGCAGCAGTTATAGGGATATATAGAACCGCCAAAAAAATTGGCGATGTTTTGGGGGCTGATGCTCAGGGCAGAACTATATCAGATAGATTAGATCGTGTCGAGCATCAGCTATGGGAAAACGGTGGGAGCTCGCTAGCCGATCGAGTAAACAACATTGAAAAGCACGTTGTAAAAGTTTCTACTGAAATTGAACTAATTAAAGATCTTACAATGGGCCTACACAGTGCTCAGGGCGCCCCGGCAAGCGTTGTCTATAAACCAATTCAAGATCCAGTTATCGAACCAATTAAAAAGCCTCTTCGAAAAAAACGAGCAGCTAGCTAAACGCTTTTTACCCAAGTTCCAGTGCTGCTATTGTAAACATACAAATCTGACTGAACCCACTGAGAAGTAGCCGAGTTATATACATAAACCGTTGCTTCCTCCCACTGTCCTGTGCTTGAATTATAAACTCTTACTTTTCCGCCATCATCGGCCACAGTTAAAGTAAGTGTTCCAGTGTAAATAGTTCCGCCGTCCCCAGACGCACTAATTACAAAATTATAAGTTCCAGCTGATCCTTGGGCCGGTGTTCCAGATAAAACTCCGGTGCTCGAGTTGATTGAAATTCCTGATGGCAAACTTCCACTAAATAGCGCATAACTATTTACGTGAACGGCCGAGAAGGTGCTGGAGTATGCCTGACCCTCTATAGCTGTACTAGAAGTTAAAGTATTTGTTACCCAGTACGGCGACGGTGGGAAGAACGGTGGGAAGAATGGCGGGAAGAACGGTGGGAAGAACGGTGGGAAGAAAGGTGGGAAGAACGGGAAGAACGGTGGGAAGAACGGTGGGAAGAATGGTG
>Ga0208855_1000033_pt1 | contig 49204 bp, 74 predicted proteins | sample LakMenEpi17May12_FD_150708 | JGI IMG/M metagenome (GOLD analysis project Ga0208855, IMG submission 150708) | Freshwater microbial communities from Lake Mendota, WI - 17MAY2012 deep hole epilimnion (SPAdes) | ecosystem: Environmental > Aquatic > Freshwater > Lentic | place: Lake Mendota, Madison...
TGGTATATTAGCATTTAAATAAGACATTACAAGTTAGCATTTCCATCTTCTTCTTGCTTGTCTTAGTCTAGAATTAGGGTCTTTTGCTGCTTTTGGAAACATTCTCATCTGACCAGCTGATCTTGCACAATATGATTTTCTTCTAGCAGCTCTTTTTGGTCCTGGTTTATCTTCAGTAACAGCAGTTGATAATTTAGATCCTGGATTTAATCTACGATAAGCATTAACACCAGCTTGTGTCATACCAGCTCCAGATTTTGTAGATCTGAAATTTTTTTTATTACGTGATGGCATTCCACCATCTTTAAGACCTAGTAGTTCCTCTACGTAGTCTCTCATATTATTTATCTATAAATAATACTACGTTTAATCCGCTTGTGTTTCCTCTAACACCAATACCGTCAATAATTCCTGTGCCGTTTCTTGCAGCATATAAAACACCATCTTCTGGAAGATTTAATGTTTCAGTTTGGTTTGCACCAACTCTTACTGGAATATATACTTCTGTATTTGTAGAAGAACTTACAGTTGTAGAATTTGCTAGTCCATTAATTATAACAGATCCAGCAGTACCAGTTGATTGAACAGCATAACCTCTTAATCTTGTTGGCCCTGTAAATAGAACTACAGTGCTTACATTACTAGGACATATGACCGGTTTAACATCTGACTTCATAATTTTTTCCTTGTTATTAAGGAGCTCCGAAGAGCTCCTTATAATTTATTTTATTTTTTTATATTAACAACAGTATCTTTTTTGTCTTTTAACTCATTTTCCAAATCTTCAACTTTTTTAGTCAGATCAACAACTTTTTTATAAAGAGCTGAACTTTGACTTAAAGCTAAATCTCTTTGTTGTTCAATTTGATTTATTAAAAATTGAATTTCTGGATCTTTATGTGTTATCATTTTATGATTGGCTTCCTACTACCACCCAAGTTGGTGATGCAAGAGTTCCTGTATTAATATACAAAATCCCTGTAGTTATGTTTACATATAATGAACCTTTTCCAGCAAAGTTAGCACCTGTTGTGCCGTTAGTTGGAACTCCTGCTGCATTCATAAATACAACATCGTTTTCCATTCTAATGTTTGCTTTTTTATAAGGTTGAACACTTGAAGGTCCGCCACCATCTAATACTGGATCTTGAATTTTTAAATCAATACCATAATCAAATCCTGAAGCAGCTGTAGTTTGTGCCATCGCAACTCCATAAGCAGCTCTTGCAGTTGTTGTTCCAGAATCACCTTGCATGAATGCCATAACTGCAGCATCACCTGAAAGTGTGTTTGTATTAATTATTCCAAGAACACCTGCCATCAGACCATTATTATTATAAGTTCCAATAACTGCAAAATTTCCAACTGTACCAGCTACATGGTTAAATGTAGTTGTTGGTGTTGTTGCAAAAGGTGCGCCAGATTGAGTTCTACCGAATACACCGTAAGCTTCTCCTGGTGTTACATAAGTTGAACTTCCAAATCCAGTTGTTGGTTGTACTCTTGAATAAAAACCATAAGCACCAGATCCATCATCAACTGATATAACTGTGCCTGTGTTAATATTTACAGGTGTTAAGACATTACTTCCTTGACTTCCACCTTGATATCCAGATCTTACTGGACCACTAAACGTTGTTTTTGCCATAAGTTTATTCTCCTAGTTATTCCAATACCGTCTCTAGGCCGTCGACTATACGCGTCGATATTAGAAGTTAATGTATAGTGATTTTATTATAAAAGAAAAAGGGGCTAGTGTAAACACCAGCCCCTTTATAGAAAGACTTAATTTAGATTAAGCTCCTGGTGATCCAAAGATTCCTCTAGGATCAGAGAATCCAAATGAATATCTCTCTCTAGCTTTAAATCTTGTGTTACCAGTGTCGAAGTCACCTTCAATCGCTGTTCTTAATGGAGCTCTTACAAAGTGCTTAAGTCCATTAGGAGCATCTGTCATGATGAAAAACGCATCACTGTCAGTTAAGAAATTGTTGATTCTATAACCTTCTGGAATCATACCCATATTCTTAAGTGCATTGATATCGTTATCAGCAGTTCCGACTCTTAGAGGTGATTTTAAAATTCTCTCTGCAGTAAATTGTAATTCTTTTGGAATTATTAATTTTCTGCCTTGTAGAGCAACTTTTAATCCTCTTTCGTCAACAAACGCTTGAATGTCGATTAAAGATTGTTCAAGTGAAGTCTCAGATAAATCGGCTGGTGTTGCCAATTCATTACTGAAAGTTCCGCCACTTACTAGTGGGTGATCTGTTGCACATAATGCAACACCGTCACCACCTGCAAATGAACCTGCGCTAAACGCATTGTTCAATACAGAAGCAGCTTTTACTTGTTTTGTGTTAGCCATAGATCTTGCTAACGCTCTTGTGTAACGAGCCGCTAATCTATCATACAAGTTATCTTCGATTGCTTCTTCAGTTATCGCGAAAGCAAGAGCAATAGTTTCGTGTGTGTATCTAGCTGTAAAGCTTTCTACCGCATCATCGAATTCTACTGCAGCACCTTCGTTTTTAACTGGAGCTGAACCAAAACCTGATAACATTACTTCCTCTTCGAAAGCTCTGTCTGAAGTTTCAGTTGCAAAAATTTCAGTATGTTGATTTTCGTATCGTGCATATTCCAAGCCGAACAAAGCGTTCAAACCTGGCTCTAGTTCTTTAACTAGCTGTGCGCGTGATATAGCCATAGTTTATAACTCCTTAATTAGACTTGCCCACAGTACCTGATCGGTACTCGTGCGCGTTGATTATTACTAGCACGCCAACATTTGATACATTCTGGTCAGAATTATCTGGATCCTGAGATATATCAATTGCTTTAAGTACAAAAGTAGATGAGCTGTCTCCTGTTGAAACATCTAATGCTTCTTTTGATACTCCTGAGGCTGTGCTGCCCGCTGTTGCCACAATACTGTAGTTTGCAAATAAATCTGCATTGGCGAAAGATTCGTCAGCTGCGATTGAGTAAACTACATTTGGGTCATCTATTACATTGGCAATAATGTTATTAGCACTTATTGTACCAGGGTAATAGTTCTTGAACGTAGGCTTCTGTGTTGTAGGGTCAGTGTAAAACACTCCGTTAAATACTCCAACAACAGGGTTTGTTCCAGCAGCGGCTCTAACGATTGTACCATTAGTGCTTGTTGCTACTAGATCACCTTGAAAAATTGCTGTGTTGTAATTTTTCAAGATTCTATATCTGTTTTGAGAGTTATTAAACGGCGTTCCACCAAGTAACCTTACAGGGTTTAAGCCCATTGGTTTTTGTGAGTTTGCCATAGTTTTTTATTCCTATTTTAAGTTTATTTAATAACCCGATGGTCTTTTTCTAAAAAATTATTTTTTAGATCCTCCACCGAATGTCACACGAGATTGTCTATCAATATTGATAGGCATCTCAGGTCGTTGTTCCTTCAAAACATCTCGGTCAACCGCGTCCATTTGTTGTTTCGTTTTACTTTTAAAGTAATTTTTGCGCGATTCCACGATTTCTTCCGGTATCCTAGCCAACAATAGGCCACCAACCCCAACTACGCCTGCGTGTTTTCCTTCAGAGATAACTGGATAATCATTTTCTCCGATTTGAGACTTTAATTCCTCAACTCGTACTAATTCATATCCTTCTCTAAGTTTTTTAGATACGTTTGCAGTATCTTGAAAACCCATTGTCTCTGCTCTAATCCAACGATGATGAAATCCTGTTGGTGGCGGAGGCGCATCTAGACTTGATGGTGGAGTCCAAACTTTTTTTCTAAGATCTTTTGATCTTTGTTCAGACTCGCGCGAAACCCTTTTATTTTCTTCTTTTTTCATTTTAGCTCCTTTTAGTTTTTCACATATTTCGCGTATTCTTCAGGTGGCACCCCTAATTTTTTAGAAATAGCCAACTGTGATTTGGTGAGTCTCACAGTCCTGCGTCCAGTTTGATTTCTATTAGCAGTTGCAACGTTCTGAACGACTTTACGTGGCTCCTGTTTATTCTCATCTATTTCTAGTTGAGAGTTAGCAAACTTTTGAGGGAAATAATCTCTCAATCGTTTATCTAATTCAGTATAATACTCATTACTATCTACTTCAATACCCTCACTTTTTATCTTCACATCAATTTTAAGTGCAGCATCTGTCATGATATCGTCATTCAAGAACCAATCATTTTTCTCAGCCCATTTCTTAGCTTTTTCGCTAGTTTTAGGCATGTTTGCATAGATTTGTTCTTCATTAAATTGTTGTTTAGGAGCAGTTTTAGCTTTCTCAGCTTCTTGCTCTCTCATATATTTTGTATTTGAAAGTCTTTCTTTTTCTATAGAAACTTGAACTAATCTTTGATTAGCTTTTGAAATTGCTACAGCATCTTGAGATTCAATTGCTGATTGAAGTTCTCTTGTTGCTTGAATTTGATCAGATTCTACTCTAGCTTCAAATTCTTTTAGATAACTTTCTTCTATTTTTGGAAATCTTACTTTAACTTCCTCAACTTGTTTTTGTAAACCTTTGGCATATTGTAATGCAGCTCTTTCTCGTCTTTGAGCTTCTCGCATTTTACCTGTAAGTTCATTAATTCTAAATCTTACATCCTTTGAATATGATGCAAGATCATCTGATTTTGATTGAGGCTTAGAATCATTTGACTCTGAAGTATTTGTTTTTTCAGTTTCCTCTTGTACTTGTATTTCAACTTTGTCGTCCTTGTGTTGATTAACAACTGTACCCTCAGGAATAACTTCTTCGTTAATTATTTTAACTTGTCCACTTTCTTTTTTACTTTCTTGGACAACGACATCTTTATCTTCATAACCGTCGGTATCTAACTCAACAGTTTTTTGACTTGGTTTTATTATTTCATTTTCTGACATTTTAGCTCCTTTTTATCCTCAGTATGTATGCAATATATCCTCTGGATTATTGATTGTTGCGATGATTTCATCATCGTTTAAAATTCGGACTTCTCCGCCATCTATTTTAAAACGGCTGCCTGCATATCTACCAAAAATAATCCATTGATTTTCTTTGCACCACGAACCTAATGGAAACTTTTCTCTGTCTCTATAACAAAGAGGTCCCATTTTTAAAACCAAACCTACAACAGTGGTTTGTTGAATCGTTGATTGTGTTACATCAGAATAAATTATCCCACCTTTAGTTTTTTGTGGACCAGAGTATGGAAGAACAAGTATTCTCCAACCTGTAGGTGTAGGTAATTTTTCAATTATTTTTTCATCAAGAGATGATGAATCAAGATAAAGTTTTTCTATCTCTTCTTTGGTCTTATATGCATTTAGGAGACCGTTTTCTTTCGAATCAGTCTCGGGCGCCTGAGGCGTTGTCGTCGTCATTTAGCTCCTGTTTTTTTAACAAGTCCGTTAGGTCTTGTAGCAGATCATCGAGTGATCTGATTTGCCCTATTATATATTGATATGTGGTAAAATTGTCAACACCTATGATAATTTTATCACACAATAGTAATCTCTTCTCTTTTATTCTTTTTTGAATAAATCTTAAAGTATCATAATCCATATTAAAGCTTAGTAAATCTACCTTTTCTTCTATATTTCTTCCAATTACACACTATATTCCAAGTATTGTCCTTTCCGTCAACTATTTTAATTATATGACCAGTTTCAGTAGATTCTATCCAATGTTGCATATAATCGTTAATTATTATTTTTTTCTTTCTAGGCATATTTTATTTTCACCTTTATCTAATGTTTCAAAATCATAATATTTTAAACATTTAGATACTGCATCCATATCAAATTTTTGGTAATCGTCAAAAACAAATCTTGAATTAATAATACTACGTTCAGCAAAAAATACAGCCTCATTCAACACGTCTTTTGTCATGTGAGGACCGTCAAAATGAACAAATATAAACGGATTGTATTCTGGATAGCGTCGCATAAATTCTCTATCTGTCATATGATATAATTTAAATTCTTTGTAATCAGATAAATCTTTTTCTAATTGTAATCGCATTTCATTCGTGTAATCAGCAGTATATGAAGGAGAATTATCGTAATGCTGGTAGTTTAAATTTCCATAAGGATCTACTCCAATGTGAGTATAGTTTTTGAGACGGTTTGGTCTCATGCCGTCCATTATAATTTTAGAACCAAGTCCCTCACGAACTCCTATTTCACAAGTTAAAACGTTATCAGATTTTAATTTTAAACTTCTTATCCAATTATCTAATAAATTGTAATCTTGGCTGTCTCCACGAATCATTTAAAATTTTTTTTCTATTTTAACTGTTGGAATATTAATTTGTTCAGAATCTACTTTATTGCAAGAATAAAGCAATAATAAAATAATCAAATATTTCACTATTCAATAACTTTTTTTTCTCTAATAATATGGCCTAAAACAGTACCCTTATGTTCGCCTTCTTTTAATGTGTATCCAGAAGTTCCATTACCATTTATTTCTACTTCTTTACGACTTCTTAATAGAATATTATTTTTTTCTTGAATTTTTTTAGCGATAAAATTATTCGCAATTAAATCTTTTAATCTTTCTATCATTATCCATTCTCCTGTTCTTTTGATTGTGGTTTATTAGCCATCGTTCGTGCAACTGATTCCGCGCTGCGCCCTACGACATACCCCCCGAGCCCAATCTGCAAAAGGGTCCACACATCTCCAGGTAATTGTATTGTTATAGAAGCTTTAAAAAAGAATAATATTACTGGTCCTAACACATAATTCCATACAAGAATAAATATTAATACATACATTAATAATGGACGCCAACTTGCTGAGAACCAACCAGCTTTAGCTTCTGCTTCAACAATTTTTGCTGCTGCTTGTAATTCTGCAGTATTAGATTGTAGTAATTGTGTCTGTAATTGTGATTTTAATTTTTCTTGAAGATCTTTATCAGGAACAGATTTTTCAATGGTATTAAATAAAATTTTTGCAAGAGGTGCAACTGCTCCTAACATTTGTAACATTAGAATATGCCTTTAAAAACCTTTTTCTTTACTTGAACATCATATTGACCTTTTGAAGTTCCTCCGTCAATTCCCATTTTATCGTTGTAAGTCATTCCACCGTCTTTCATGCCTTGTGACATTGGACCTTTTTTAGGAGGAGCTCCGTATCTTTTTCCTCCAGATAAACCACCCATTTTCATTCCTGGTGCTTTTTCTTTTTCTTCTTCTTTTCCTACAAATCCACTTAATGGTGCAATTAAAGCTGCTGGATTATTTAATGGAGTTGCTGCAGCTTGTTTTCCGCCACCACCCATTAATTGTGAACCAGCTAAACCTGCTGCTCCACCGATTAATGCAATTTCTAAACCCGTTAATGCTTTAACTGGTTTTTGTTTAATTGGTTTTTTAGGTTTCTGACCTTTTTTAGCTCCGTTCATCATGTGAATTTTTTAGTGCTCATTGCCATTTGTTTATGCATTCGGATTAATCCTCCGTCAGCTTTTTTCATCATTCCACCTTTTTTCTTAATGACACCTCTGCCTTTTAAAATATCTTTCATAGTAACTTTACCGTCACCTGTTAAATCTGGAAAACTTTTTTTCTTCATTTCTCCACCTTCTTTTTTTCCAGCTCTTTTAACAGGCGGCTGTGCTCCTAAGATTTTATTCATAGATGCTCTTTGATCTTTTGAAATTGCAGTATCTGCTAACACTGGAATAGCTTTAAATCTTTCATCGTAATCTTTATCGAGAGGTTTTTTTGGCATTTTTTACTCCTTTTTCTGCGTAGGTTTTTTTAAATCTTGTTTTAATTTAGCTTCTGCTAAATTTATTCTCTTTTTCCCTAGTTCTTCATTTAAATTAAGTTTGTCCTCTTGTAAAGTCTGCTGAGCACTAAACTTATTACGTTCAAAATTCATTTTTTTAGCCTCTTCGACTGCTTTTCTTTGTATATCCATAGCTTTTAGGTCTAATTCACGTTGTTTTAAACCAATTAATGGATCTTGTCCCTTTTGAGCATCAAATTGTGTCTCCATTTGAGCTAATTCTTGTGTCATTTTTGCTTGTCTCTTCGCTACTTCACTGTCAAATTCAATTGCAAAGGCATCTTCATCACTTTGTTGAAGTTGTAGCATAGCTGGATCATTTTGAAAGTCAGCTAAAACTTGTTGTTTAATTTTCAAACTTACATGTTCCATTAAATGACCTTGTAATAATGCATACACTTGAGGATTAATCTGCACCATTCTGCTCATCATGAATGCCATATGTGTTGCAATGTGTGCATCATGATCTTGTTGAGGAAATGCTTTAGGTAAAACCATTTGTAATGCTCCTGTATTTTCAATCGCTGGGTCTAATGGTCGTGGTGGCTCTGGTGGTGGTTTTAAAATTCCATTAATATTTTTAACTCCAAGTGCCTCGTACATGCGCCTGTATGCTTCATGAATATTATGCATTTGTGGATTTGTTTGTGCTAATTGTAATTCAGCTTGAGCAACTTGAATTCGTTGTGTCATAGAAAATATATCAGGATCTGCTACTGGTATAACATCTACTTTTTTATCAAAGTCTTGAGCTTTAATTGTTCTCTCACCGCCGTACACATCGTAAGGATATTCTGGTGGTAAATAATCTGCAAACACTTGTGCAAGAATTTTAAATTCTTGTTTCATTGCATAGTAACATCGTTTATGAATCGCGGACATCACTTTTGATCCACGTTCTAATAATGCCATAGTTGTACCAACAGGTGATTGTTGGCTCATATCTCCAACTTGCATATCAGCAATTGAAGCAAATCTTTTTCCAGACTCAACGCAATAATTTAATAAATTAAATAATGTTGCACTTGGTTCTTTAAACGGAAGTAATTGAAACTGATCCTTAATGTTTCCACCAGGAGCATCTACATCTCTAAATTCACCTGGTTGTAATGGTTCAGAATCATCTCTTATTCTCATTCCTCTAGATTTAAATCCAGCAGGTAAATTTGATAATGTTCCTGCATCAAGTAATTGTCTTAAGGCTGAGGTAGCAGTTCTGGATAAACCACCTATCATATGAATTAAACCAAAACCGTAAAAACCTAAACCTGGTAAAAATTTAAAGTGAACAAAATAATTTTTTCTTTTTTTAATTGGATCATCTGGATTATAATTTCTATAAATAGATAATACTTGTTGTGAATCTTCGTCAATTGTTACAATGTAAGGAACTTTAATATTACCTTCTTCTTCATAACCTGGTAAATCTAAAAAAGTATGTACTTCAATAATATTGTACATATCTTCGGCTGTTTCAGGAGTTGGTGATATACCTTCTAATTCATTAACCTTATCTTTCGCGTCGTTTTGAGAATAATAAGGTTTTGGTAAATCAATATCTAAATACATTCCCGTAATTTGCATTTTTTTTAATTCATTCAAATTCATTTTAACTACTTGTGTAATACGTTGAGCATCTTGAAGATCTGTTGCATTATAAGGAACTACTAAATCTTCTGCTGGTATAAATTTAGAAACTGCTCTTTGCATTAATTCATCGTAATACACTTTTTTAAAAGCTGATCCTGCTAATGGTAGATAAAATAACATTTGATCAAAGTCTGGAGTATATTCTTCCATTTTATCCATCAACATGTAGTTCATAAAATCTTTGACTCTTTGAGCTTGTTGTATTTTTTCTTCTGTCTCTGCTCCAATCACCTCTGTTCTTACAGGACCTGAGCTTGGTAATAATTCTTTAATTGCTTGCGCTTGAAACTGTGTAACTGATTCTGCAAGAAGTGGATGTGTTACTCCTGATGCTCCAATAAATGGTCTTGTCAGAGATTGATACTTAAACCCTAAAAGATCTAAACCTTTTACATAACCTTGAACCCAATCTTCTCTTGATGTTCTATCATAATTAACTTCTGTAACTAACTGAGCACCTATTTTTTTTAATTCTTGTTCATCTATTTTCTCTGCAAGGTTTGCGTAAAAATTTTCTTGCTCTCCTTCTTCGGGTAAGGGCTCACCAGCGATAAGATTATCTTCTTCATCAATAACCGTGGTTACTGCTTCAGGAGCCGTGCCAACGGTTTCTTCAATTTGAATATCTTCTTCTGCCATTTTAAAATATTTTTGTTAATTTTATTCTTGCTAATTTTTGACCTTTAGAGACTATACCACCTGATTTTAAACCTACACCATATTTTTTCTTTTGACCCTCTAAACCCTGACTAGTTTCTTGTGCTTGATTTAATTGATCTTGAATAGTTGCCTCAGCACTAGTTCCTTTTTTAATATAATCCGTTATAAATTTATCAAACATTAAATTAATGGTGCGAAGAACTCTCTCTTGACTTCTACCAATCCTCCTAGTTTATATCCTTTGCTTGGCGTTTTTTTCATACCTTGTGTATCTATTACTATACTTTCAACATAATTGATAGGATCATTCTCGTCGACTACATCATATTTTTCACCACCATATTTTTTAAGGAAATTGTCTCTGTACAACTTACTTTTAAAAGCTTGAACAGGTCTCATTTTTTCTTCTGCTCTTCTTTTACTTAATATTTTATAAGGTTTTGTAGGGTCGGTTAAAAACACTTTTTTTACAGCTAAATTACCTCCCATTTCTTTTACTATATCTTGAGCAGCTTTTGGTAGGACAGCTGTCCCTGATAATTTACCGGGATAAAATTCATCTCCTTGTCTATCCGCTCCTTTTTTAATTGCAGTATTTTCTCTGTATTTACCTATGCCTTCAGGTCCGCCTTTAAAAACAATTTTATCATTTGCAACTTTAGGGTTTTTTGAAAAGTAAGGCATAAGATCTCCAGATCCTAAACCATAAAATTGTTCTATTTTAAATTTGTTGTTTTGACTTAGTTGAAAAAATTCTGCTGGAGCGAGCGCTACATAACGTTTACCTTCTCGCTGTGCAGAGTTAACCATACTTTTTAAACTTAATCTAACCCAGGTTTCTTCTCTACCCATAGGAAAATAATCATAAGATTTAACATCAGGTCTAAAAACTCTATCCCCTCCGTAATATTTATCCATTTTCTTTTGTATACTAGGTTCGGGAGCTTTAAAATCTTTTGTAATTAGTTGTTGTCTTAAATTAGTTAGATCTTTCATTTCAACATCATTCAATGGTTTAATCGAAGCAGCATCAGTATATTTTTTCATTTTATCAATTATTTCTTGTTTTTCTCTTTTTGAAATTTGTGTAGATATTTTATTAGCAAAAGGATTATTTCTTACCATCTGATCAGAAGTTAAACCAACAGGTTGGTTTTTTTCTATTAAATCCCTAGCTTCATCATTTACTCTTTTAAAACCTTTACTTATGTTTTGATGTGGGTCTGATTGTAGTTCAAACAAGAAAAAAGTATCTCCGTATGAGTCTACACCACGAACATCATACCGTGTAAACGCTACAGCATTAGGATCATAAAAATGTGCGCTGTATGTTCTTTTTGAACTTGAGTTTTCAGGTATTGGATTATCATAATAAATTACTTTTTCTCTATAGTCACTTCCTCCTAAAGGTTTACTGGAGTGTCTTGGACTTGGAACTAGTTTTTCAATTTTAATTGCATTATTATTTAATGCATTAATTTTTTGATAATATTCTTTTAAAGATCGAACAGTCAATGCTTGGTTTTGTGGTAAATCCAGTAGAAGTTGATCAAATGAATTTATTAACTTTGAGAATGTTTCAGTTTTAACTCCTCTTAATTCTCCTGCCATTGTATCAAGTAAATTCTCAGCATCATCTAAATCTGTTCTTATTTTTTGAAAAATTTCTCTATTAGCTGGATTTGTATTAAAAGCTTTTTCTAATAATATTTTTTCCACATCTTCTACTAAAGGTTGTTGGCTTTGTCTTATATCAAGTAATTCATCTAATTTTACAGAGGACTCATAATCTTTTACTTTCATATTGAAAGCTGGATTTGTTTCAATAGATGCTAATAGTTCTTGTTTTGTAAGAATTGCTTTTGGACTTGTTTTGGCTATTTGAAATAATTCACCACTAATAGGTTCACCCTTATTATTAAAACTTAATAATCCTGCATCTGCTAATTCTTCAGGTTTAACTCCCTTTTGCCTTGCGTTTCTTAGAAATCCTATCCATTGATCTGCAGTTGCACGTTCCATTCCTGATCTTGCAATTACATCATAACTTTCAGATCCGATAAACTCTCTAACATGTTTTTGTTTTTGTCCTAAATTTTTTAATGTGCCTTGACCAAAGGTAAATGGTTCGTTGACCGTGGTCATTGCTGTGCCTTTATTTGGTTTTGTAACAGCTAATTCGTATTTTAAAATTTGTTTTTCTTTTTCTTTTTGAACTTGTAAATATTCTTTTTGCGCTTCTTTCTCTACTTTTAATTTTATTGGTTCTAGTCCTTCTCTGAGTTGTGTTTCATTAAGTAATGCTCTTTGTTCATTACTTAAATTTTCAAACTCTCTAATATTGTCAGCAAAGGTTGTTTGTCTGTATTCTGGTAAGTTATTCACAAATGCTCTGAATACAGCATTTCTTTCCAACAAACCTTCATGCACTGTAGCGCTAACTTGATTAGAAGCAGGACTTGTCGTAACAGTAGTATCGGTTGGTGAAGAAGATTTAACGACTTCATCAGTCTTGGATCCTGGACCGAAAGTTTCATACAGTTTTTGTAAACCACGGTTCGTGATCCGTGTTCCATAGCCCACGATTGGAATTGCTCCTAGTATACCTAGCCCCACTCCTAAACCTTGAGCAACCATTTTTAATTTATCAGGATTCTCAGATAAAACATTAGATACAAGATTCCTTGATTCATCTTGTGCGTATTGTAAGGATCTAAACTCACCAGTCACGGGCGCGAGATCGTAGCCTAATGACGATATGCCAGATAAAAGTTGTTGTCTACTCTTTGCTAATTCTTCAGCACTTAAGTTATTAGAAAACTCATTGACGGTTGTGTCAGGATCTTTAAAATCTTGAACAGCCATTTTAGTAATACTTGGTTTTTTTAATTCTATCCTTTAATACTTTACCATTACCTTTAACTATTCCACCTTCAGAAAATCTTTTTGTAAACGTACCCATAACACTATCGTACAATTCATTTACTTCTTTATCTTTCATGTTCTTCATCATGTCATTGTAACCTTTTTTTTCTAAAGATTTTCTTTCAAAAGATTTTGGGTTAGTCATACCACCATCTTTTAAATTGGTACTTTGCATCATTGAAGTATCTGGATCTACAATTGGTGATTCAAAACTTGTTTTACCACTCGCTGTTCCATAGTACGTACTAGGTGTAACTGGAGGTTTACTTGGTTGATCATAGAATCCTGGTTTTAATTCATTACGTTCTAAATAAGGATCTTTTAATTTTTTTTTAGGTTTTGTTTTTTTATCAACTTTACCACCAGCTTGAAACTTTAACGTTCCTCTAATACCAAATCCTTCCTTTGAAACACCTGCACTGATGTCTCCTTGATTTTTATTAAAGTTTTTACCAATACCAACTTGATTAATTCCTTTTTGACCAACACTGCCATACAGATAGCTTGTGTCATTACTGTCACTACGACTTGCTCCTATAATTGCTTCTGGTTTTTTCTTTTCTATAGACGAGTCGAATCCAACACCTACATTTACATTATATTTACCCACGGTACCGATAGGCTCTAGTACTGTATATTGAGGTAGTTTGTCTAATTCTTTTTTTATTTTTTTTCCGCTCATTTTTTCTTTGATCTCTTTCCGACTTTTACACAATTAGGTACAAGTCTATTTCCTTTTTTCTTCATGCCCTTTTGTTCAAAACCTTTCCAACAAGTTCCTCTACCCATAATACTGATACTCCATTGGTAATCTTGGTTGAGGCTCTTCTGCGTAATCATGTTGAGCACTTATAAAATTACCTTCTCGATATCTTAACACAGCTTGAGTAGTGCTGTCGACTAGGTCATCATGATCTCCATTTGGAAAAGAAGCACATTCTTCAATAACTTCTAAAGCAAACTGTTTACCGTCAGGATAGTATACCATGCCTGATGCAAAGATTGGTGAACAAGCATTTACTCTAGAATGTTTATCTCTGCCTCTTCCGGGTACAAAATCTATAACTGGAATACCCATTCTACGTAACTCTTGTATTAATGGCATACCAGATGCTTTTGCTTCAATAACCACGGTCTCAGGTTTCCAATAGTTATATTGTTCTAATGCCATAGATTTTAATTCTGGAAATTCATATCGTCCTCTTAGTGCATCTAATAAAATTAAACACGGAGGAGAATCGTCATGTGGTTTAAATATTCCCCAAGTTGTAATTGCTGAATAATCGGAAGTTTCTTTTTTTGTAAATGCGGTATCATAACTTTGAATAATATACTGCAAAGAAGGTATTGGTCCTTTCCAAGGAATCCACCATTCACGTTTAATTAATGCACCCTCTTCTGCTGTTGGATTTTGCATGTACTGTGCATTCCATCTTTGAGGAGGTATAGAGGCTTTAACAGATTCTAATTCTTCAATACGCCAATACTCTGGCCATACAGGTTGTCCGCTGTCCAAGATCGCTGGAAACTGTATTACTTCCCAATTGTCTGCTTTTTCATTTACTTGAGCTTTTAAAAGTTGTCCTGTTAAATCATTCGTTGCCCATCTTGTCATAACAACCACAATTGCTCCACCTGGTTGTAAACGCTGTCTAGGACCAGAGACATACCAATCATAAGTTTTATCCATAGCATTCTCTGACATTACGTTTTGTTCAGTATGAGGATCGTCAATTATTAAAAAGTCAGCGCCTCGTCCTGTTATTGCACCACCGACACCGGCTGCGAAGTATTCACCACCATGGTTGGTTTCCCAACGACCAGCAGCTTTTGAATCTTCTGATAAATCTAAATTATTAAAAACTTTTTTATACTCCTCCCCCTGTATCAAGTTTCTTACTTTTCTACCAAAACGAAAAGATAATTCTGCGTTGTGAGAAACTTGCATAATCTTAGACTTGGGCAGGAGTCCCATGATCCAAGCTGGAAACAAATAAGATGCAAACTCTGATTTAGTGTGTCGAGGAGGCATGTTAACTATTAATCTTTTAATTTTTCCTTGAGCAACTTGAGTTAACTTATCCGCAATAATTTGATGGTGCCCCCACATAGAAGGTTCCTTGGCTTCTCTGCATATAAAATCAGGCCATACCTGTTTAACAAAATAAATAAAATTTTCCCTGGCCAATAGTATCTTTTGTGCTTTGAGAAGCTTTGCTGTTTTTTCTAATTTTTCACGTGGAACTAGCTCCAAATCCATAAGTAAAATGGACTATATATTTGTGTCAACGTTTGCACAAGTCAACGATTGTAAGATACATCGGCGATTTTAAGGGGGTGTAGGGGGTCGGAAGTGGGTTTTAATAGGTGGCTAGGGAAAGAGATACTAGTACAACTAGGGCGTGTGACACGCCCTAGTTGTTAGATACTTAGTGTTGTGTACTTTGTGTATTAGCCATGTCTCTTTGTACATTGAACTTATCAGCCAAGTCTTGTGATAACTCTTGACCAAAGTTAGTTATCTTTTGGTCATTCTGATTCGCTATAATGAATTCAAATATCTTTGAATCAAGATAACTAGCTAGTAATTGCCAATCGATAAACTGTACTTTGTTTTTAAACAAATCGATTTGTTTTTTTAACTCAATGATTATTTCATCACTTGTCTTGTCTTGAGAAACAATCTGATTAAGTTTTTCTAATTCGAATTTTTTCATATTAACTCCTTTACGTCATGAGTATATGTTGTTCGAATAGACTTTGTCGAGAACTTTTTAAACAAGTCCATATTGTCTTTTTTAAAGTCCTCTTGAGAAAAGATATTTATTTCTTTAACGTCTTTAGAAATAGAATAAATAAACTTTTCTTTTTGTATTGTTAGATTATTTGTTTTTAACAAATCAAAAATCTGAACTAATTCTGGCTTGATAATTCTATTCCAATCAGAAGTTAATTCAGCTTTTTTCTCTAACAAGTCACACGCACGAATTATCAACTGTTTATTCTTAGCTGATAATTCTATTTTTACTTTTGCTTTTGTCATTGTTTTCCTTTCAGTTAGTTATTAATGACAATTGCTATCTTATGTTCATGAGATAATTAAAACAAGAAATATTTTTAGTTATCCACAATTATTTTTTAATGTTGCTCCCCTGCAACACTCACCTCTAACCAATGAAACCCAATCACCGAACCCGAAACACCGACCAGCAACCAGCTCCTGAGCCCCCCGTGTAGCCATCTGCTTCCAGTCTCCCTTCCTTTTATTATTTATTACGGGACGGGAACGGGATCTTCGGGACCGAGACGGGATTACAAAATTAGAATCAAAAATAAAAGCAACAGTAACTGGCCCGCTGTGGTAAACAACAGGCCAATCGCTGCCAGGATTGATATCCACATCATTCCTTAACGTTAGGCTTTGCATTCGTAGTTAGTTTTTTTCTAACCGACTCATGTACTGCCTTCTTCAATTTGTCTTCTTTTTTTTTATCTCCATCAAGAGTCATCACGATCAGATGATCATCCATCCATTTTTTTAAAGCATCCATTATACCACCACCTCCATCCAGGTATTATCTCTGAAAACTTTTTTAACCTGATTTATGTAGACTGAGCCAGCTTCATCGAACAGGCCGATCTCAGAACCTTTAACGTCGACGAGCAATGTACTCTTCAGACCACGGCCCTGCTTAGGTGATTCTAAAAGAACAGCCGATGTTTCTAGACCCAGCTGATTCGTTTTAAGTTTGTCACCTTTTTTTAACTCTATTGCTTTTATCATAGTGCTCCTATTGTTAGTTATCTTATGTAGATAAGATAGCTCTGCTGCGAAGTCAAGTTAAAAAAAAATTAAATTGCGCTGCGCTGTATTATTAAACCACGCATCAGGGAACCAAATGACAGAGCTGCTGGCTGCATGTGGGTTGATAGTAGTATTATTATTAAATAAAAAAATTAACTAAAGACGGGAGCGGGAATGGGAACGGGCGACCGACCGTCGCCCGTGAATTTTTATTTTAGCAAATTTTAAATCCGCCTGAGTGTTCAGCGAACTCTGCGAACTCTTGTACGTTCTCAACATAAAACGGATACTCGCCCGACCAATCTTTTTTATTATAGATTGCGTTCCATTTTTCGTAATCTTCTTTCGGGTAATCACGAGGAACAATGCCTGCTCCGTGTTTCTTTACCATTTCTTCATGGAACTTTTCAGATTCCGCATCTATCTTCTCATTGTGTTCACGTGCCTTTTTTAGCTTTTCCATGTGCTTTTCAGCATAGGTTTTTGTATGTCCAGTATCAATTAAATATTTTAATTGCTTGGCAATTTCTTTTGCGTCGGTATCTCTGACCTTGAAACCGCCGTTCTCGTGCCAACGGTCAATATCATCTTCCTCGACGCACCCAGTGAACTCGATTATATAATCTGCCAACGGTCGCCAATGCCACACGTTGTTTCGAAAATAATAACCTTTATTTTCTTCCTCGAACTTGTTCATCTGTTCGAAGTAATCGTCTCTTTCTTTTTCACTGGCAGTATCCCAGTTTATTAGTTTTGGTTTTTCCGATTTTAGTTTCGGATTTAAACCGTACACGTCCATACCCATACATGCTCCTTATGTTGTTTATTTATTATCTTATATATATGAGATGTTTTTATAGTCAATAACTTTTTAGTTGTATTTAAAAAAATAATTCACAGTATCTTCAGCTTGACAACAGGAGCTTCGACGCTGGTGGCTACCTTCCTGATGGTGAACTCATCATTGATAAATCAGGATCACGGAAACGGGATACGGGAACGGGGCTACATCAACCAAATCAACAGAAACAGCAACACCAGCTGCCCAGTGGTAGTGAAGACCAACAAGGCAGCTAATATTATTAAAAACAAGAGCACGGGAACGGGAGCGGGACTATGCCGCTTTTCCTATTCGATCACCGAACAAATTACAAATATGGTAATCCAAGATATCCCACGAGATGCCTATGTTTGCATCATGGCCATCTAAACACGCATCAAGAACCTCACGGCATTCTGCCTTTGTAAGCTTAAGGCCACTAATTTCGGCTTGACGCTTCACATCATCAATGTTCCAAAGGATAGAGATATGATTATCATCCACCCAACCCCACACAAGATCTTTTTTCTTTTTCATTAAAATATCCCACTTTCTATATCAGCAACCGTTATCCGTGGATCCTGAGCCTGTTCAATTTTTTCTTTTAAGTTAGCGCTGTCCTCCGAAACACCTTCCAACGGGGCATCGTCAATATTATCATCCAGCCATCTGATCACGTAATCAAGAATTGCTTTATCTTTTTCTTTCGACATCATGCAGCCCTCCCTTCTGGATATATGGCTATGTCATAACTAAGCCACCCATTGGATTCGTCTACTCCGTAAAGAAACGCATCCATTTCCTTCTCAGTTTTAAACTCATAAGTTTTAGTCTGAGCATCCCCCCACGAAGTAACGCCCCACGTAATTTTTACTTTGTATTTTTTAGTCATTCTAGCTCCTTTTGTTTTTGTTTACGAATGGGGATACAGGTCAATCCCAGTTAGCCCCCACTCTCCCATGTAAATAAGATATGTAATTCATAATGTCAAGCGTTAAATAAAAAAAATTTTTCCACTGCGCCACAGCTTGTAGCGCAACGACCATCAGACTCTGGTGAGCTGCCAGCGTCCTGAGCCGTGATTCATTGTTCATGGATCATGGTTGAGAAACGGGAATGGGAAACGGGAATGGGAGTTTGAGAACGGTAGCCCAACGGACGCTAAACAGGAGCTAATTATTTAGAGGATGTCGAGCTACCTACCACGGATATAATCATCGTGGGATATGAAGTCAAGCATTATTTTTTTATTATTTTCGAACCAGCTTCCTGCTGCCTGGAAGGGAGGCCAGGATGGGTGATTATCTTATTCAGAACCGCGGGCCACGAAACGGGGTGCGGGAAATGGGAAACGGGAAACGTGGCGAACGGATCACGGTGCAAGCAAGAGTTGTAGTCGTAAAGTTTTGCGTCCCTCTGCCTGAGGTCGTAATTTAAGATAAATACTTTACCACCAGCAGAACCACGTTTTACAATCCACGCTTTTTGGTATTTAGTTAATGGAGTTTGCTTTCTCTTTTTTACCTTTAGCTCAAGCCAAAATTCAGTGCCTTGATAGCACCCATTCACATCAGGAATACCTAGTCCAATATTAGTTTCGATTCTTTGAAAGTGTACGTTTGGCAACGCTTTTTTTATTTTTTGATACAGCTTCGATTCTTCTTTTGGCATCGAATTTTCCGTTTACTAATTGCGTTTGTAGATAGGGTAAAAACCATTTGTTATCTCTAAACACTTGAGAAAGGGAATTAGAGATTGCGTTAACAATTAGTTCCTCGTTTTCTTCTTTGGAAAGTAGATTTCCTTGCGAATTAAGTCCGGTTTGATAGACACAAGCGTGAATGACTTCGTGCAAGAGGGTGTTTGCCTCTGATCTTGCATTTTGTTCTTTCTGGATATCGATCTTAGCGTTACTACTGTCATATTCACCTAAAATATTATCATCTTTTTTGTCTGCTGTCTCGAAGTTTATTACATTAATTATAATATCTTCGTAGCCAATTTTAATTTTTTTTTTCATTAATTCTAATCTCCACAGCACCCATAGACATGTTTAAGTGCTTATTGTGTACTCTGTTAAACTGTACCCAAAAATCTTCTTTAACTTGATTCTTTTTCATCCTCGATTTCGAGGACTTTTTCAAACGGTATCTCATCTTTAAGCTCATTGATTGTTTTGATTAATTCGTCTTTTGTCATTGCAGACAAGTCCTGGACTTTAATCTCTTTTCGATCAATGTAAAAGCCTGCTGCTTGACCTAGTCTAAACTCTGCATTGATTGCAGCAGCTAACTGGTTCTTGTCTTCGGCTTTTTTAGATAATGAATCTAATCTTTTTAAATGTCTAAGATAATCTTTATAGGTATTTGTTTTCATATCGCGCAATCTTTCGATATATGCAACAACATGAGGAAACTTATCTGGGTTTGTTAAGAGACTGCCCCACTTACCAGTTGTAGTCTCAGCATATCCAGCGTGACGGGCAGCTTCTTGTTTTGTGCAATCAGGGTAATTGGTAACATAGAATTCTGCAAACGCACGTTGCTTACCCGTTAACAATTCAGCTCCTTTTAGATTTGCTTTAACTTCTTGAACTAAATTTTCCATAGATTTTTAGTTATTATATAGATATCTCCATGTAAATAATACCACAAAGGTAAAAAAAGTTTTCTTGTCCAGTAGAGTAATAGTACATATATGTTTACAATATTGATTATTAATATTGTTTTAATTGAATATATTGAATTTAGTGTTCAGTGTACTTTCAGGGTAGTATGCTGAAAGAATAACTGTTGGTATATATATCTTATTTAATGTTTTCAGCTTGTCAGTGTACTTTTGAGTTTATTTTTGTGTAGTGACATGAAAAGGTCTAATGTATCTATATACATAGCTGAAATTTGTGTATTTACTTGGTTTTCGTTAGTCGGTGAGCTGAACGAATCAGCCCACCATAACTAACAAAAGGTAGGTGTGATATTTATATCACGGTCCGTGATCCGTGGTCAACCATACCTTACCCGTTGCTCACGGGTATACCCATACCGATCGGGTAACCTGTTGCAATAATGCAACTATTCTTCCTCGTCCTCATCCTCGTCATCTTCGTAATCATCTTCGTCATGATCACACTTAGAATCTTCGAGTTCAATTGCTTTATCTCGTAAAGTAATTAAATCCTCTTCAATTCTATCAATGATGTCTTGGATTGTTTCTTTTTTCTTTGCCATATTCTACCTCCCCGAAGGCCAGATATACAAAAAATTATATGGGATAAAGCCCCGTAAAGGCCTTAATTTTTGCGGTATATGCCTGAAAGCTGTCAGGCATATAGCAAATCACTAATATAGTGCTTATTTTTTAAATGATTTTACAATATCTTCTGCAAAATCAGTGTAAAACTTCTGTACATTACCAAAGTAATTAGACCAGAACGTTTTTACTTCACTGTATGCAGGTATTTGAAATAGTTTTTCCATGTTTATCTCCTTGTTAGAATGTATATATATGTTGCACTGCAACATATTTCAATAGACACTCAAATCTTTTATTGAATTATTTTCTGCGACACTTTTACAAATTCTCCAAAATTCATCAATTGGCAACTCTTGTTTCATACGATTAACGACCATGCAGCAGAATACAATATTACCATCCTCGTAAGGTTTAGTGTTATCGAATCTATCCACGGATATATTATAAAACATTTTTCCCACTCCTTTTTTAAATGTCATCTCGATTCCAGAATAAGGACAATTCATTCCAAACTTTTCGTATTGCTCTTTCCATATTTCGATAAATTCATTCATACTCAAGGTAATTTCATTTTTCTTTTCACGTCTAGTTTTGCATACTACCATTTGATACAAACGTCTCACAAATGTAATTGAATTCTTAGAATGAGCTTCATTAAGTTTATCGTCTTTACATTTTTTGCACCATGGATGAAGCCCATCTTTAGCTACTGCTTTAGCGTAAAATAAATTAGTTTCTTTTTTTTGTCGGCAACTCGTGCAAACTTTATAAAAAATCTCCTGTGCCGTCGTCAATGCTTCTTCGTTCATTGTATTTTTTTCGCCAGTTAATGTAATTGATTTGTTCTTTAGTGAAATAGATTTGCTCGTTGTCGACCATTTGGAGATATTTTTCTCTAACTGTTTCATCATTTAAATCCGCAAGATCGCAAATAATTTTAAAGTTTTCACTATCATTCACAAACCATAAATGAGATTGGTATTTGAACATAATTAACGAACGTTCCATTCCTGGATAAATAACATCCTCGAATGCTCGTTGAATAACTGCTCTCCAAAGCTTTGTTTCTGGTAGGGTTTCTTCTTCGTGATATTCTGTTTTTAGCTCCTGCATTATATTTCATTTAGACGAAGGTCGGCAGGGTATGGTAGCTCTTTAACGAGATCAAACCGACCTTCATCCAAATCACTTTACTACACGTAGGCCACGCATAGCCAAACGATCCTTATTGGTTCGTTTATAAACTTCATCAAGATAAGATTTGAATCCTAATGTACTATCACTAAAGCCAAAATTGGTACCACAATAGAGACCGAATAGTACGGACGATACTTTCCTATACTCTTCTCTCGTTGTGCGAGATGCGATAATCGCTAATGTTTTTCCAAATTCTGTCTTGTCCACAAGTTTTCATTTGTTGTGCCAGCAGATTATTAGAATTAAAGATGTAAAAATAATTATTACTTCAACCCAATGTAAACCAGCCAGCAGTTCAAGCATTGTCCGTGATTCGTGTTTCTTGAGTCGTTTTTCGTGAGTCTAGGTGTGATGTACACTTGGGGCAATTTATAAAGTTATTTGAATCTTTATACAAGAAAATAATTGAAGGGTAAGAACCTTGTTTTTTAACGTAGTTATTACCCTTACAAACTGTGCAATTACTTTGATTTTTGGCCATTTTTATGCTCCTTAATGATTTTTTCAAGATAGGCCTCTGTACTCATTTTCTTCAAACCTGCCCGTCTTTCTATCTCTTTATCTACTAATAAAGCTATAAACGCAGCAGGGTTACGATACTCCTTGTCGCAAAGAGCCAGTAATTTATCATAGCTAGATTTTCTAACCGCTACTGACTTCCAGTTTTTTGTGTCCATGTTTTTTCCTTTTTGTTTGTTAAATTTTATAGTCTCTTATTTCTGCCCAACGTTCGTCTGCTGTAAGTTCGTTTCGTAATTTCCAAAATATTCTTAATCGTTCTTTTAATGATGGATAACTCTTACCGTCTGGATGATTATCCATATAATATTTTTTAGAAGTATATAAGAAAAAGTTATATATTATTCTTTTAATGTATTTCATTTTTTTCCTTCCGTTATTAATATGTTATAATAAATACTGTTAACAATAACCAAAAGACTATTAATAACAATAAACAAAAATTTAATGATGTTTTTTTAAAATTCATCTAATTATACCATTTAAAAATTTGAATTATAATAACTACTATTACAACTATGATAATTGCTTGAGTAAATGCATCCATTATTTTCTCCTTTTTTTTCTTAAATCACCAAACGCATTATAAATTTCATGATATCTTTTTAATGCTTTTGGTAACCAACTAGGTTGTTTTTTCTTTTTCATATTAGTGTCTAAACTTTCTGATATCTAAAATTGCTTGTTCTGGAGTATAATTATATTTTTGTCCCATAGCAATAAAAAAATTTAAAACTCTCTTCTCAGCCTCTTTTTCATTTTTAGGTTTCGCTCCACTACAATAAATATGTTCTGCAATTAAACTGTTGAGATCATACTTTTTTGAAAGCATGACAATCCATTTATACATAGGATGATTTTTATCTATCAATAATTTTTTCATAATAGACTCCATAATGCAAAACAAGTTACTAATAAACTAAATCTTGGCAACAACGCATAAAACAAAATAAAAATTCCTAATAAAAATAGTATCATTTGATTCCTTGATATTGTTTAATTATATGGTCTGCAATGTCAGCGTTAATTAGATTATATCCTGTATCATCTAATTGTAATTTTAAATTACAAAGTTTTTCTTTACATGCCTTATAGAACACATCGTTAACCGTATCGTTTTTAGGCACGGCTTTTGCTATATCTTGAATTTCTTTTAAATATTCAAACCAATCTTTAGCCATTACTGCATTCTCCAGGAGTTAATTGTTTTATTTACTTGATCTAATAAAGTAGTAAATTTTTCAATAGTTGCATCTAATGTTGTTGAAATCTTTCTATGATTTACAAACATTGAAATTGTTTTTTCTTTGCTGCAATACTCTACAGAAAAAGACTCAATATTAAGAGGATTCAGTTTAAATGATTCGCCTGATTCTAGTTTTATTTCTGTAATTACATCCATATCCCATGAATATATGAATTAAAAAGACAAAGTCAAGCTAAAATAAATGTTTATTTTTAATGGTTATTGACAAATTATCCCATAAAATCTAATAATACCCTATGAAGTTATATCGTTTTATTGCACGTTATGCAGGGCAACGTATAATAATAGACGTTAAAGCACAAAACGATGATGAAGCGAAGATTAATTTCATAAATGGGTTAAAAGAAGGCGGAGGAACGTGGAGGAAAGAAATAACATATTCTCCTTCCAAAGTTTTCATAACTTATGAGGAAACAAATGATGATAGAAACGTCACAGTCTCTGTTACTGAAAAAGATCAGCTTGGAATCCAAGTGGAACCAGTTGTATCTAGATAACGGTTGTGAGACACCAGACATGAAGTGGATAGATCTTGAATTAAAAAAAACAAGGTTAGCAATGAGAGATCTAGCCAACGTCGTTGCAAGACAAGAATTATTAAGAGAGTATTCAGATATTTCTAGTTAAGGCAACAAAAAAAATAGAATAGGTAAAATTCTACAGGATACCCTCGTCTTTTAAATCAAAATTTACTTTTGTAAATAAAACTCTACCATTAATGTGTTGTCTAGATTTTTCTAAACATAAAGGACAAAAAAAAATATTTTCTTCTTTTGTCTTTCTAAAATGTACAGGAGTTGCACAGTGAGGGCAAACACCTAAATTGACTTGTACTTCGTCTAAATCCATTATGCATCCCCCCAGTCCTTTCCAATCGCTACATCTACTTTAGATGGAACTACTAGCTCTGAAATAGAACTTTCCATTATTTTTTTAATTTGTTCCGAATCTTTACTTTCTCTAACACTAAAGCATAATTCGTCATGTATTTGCAACATAGGTAAAAACCCAGCATTATTGCAGTCAATCATAGCTTGTTTAACTTGATCAGCAGCTGAACCTTGGATTAATCTGTTCAAAGCCTTAAAAGTACCTGATCTTCTAATATTATTAACACCATATTTTTGAACTGCATCATCGTAAGTTGTCGATTTATTTAATCCCCAACTAGCCACTTCCCATTTATCAAATCTACAACGTCTACCTCTAATGGTTCTTATTGACCCATTTGTCTCTGCTGATTCTTGGCACTTTGATGCTAATTGTTTTACGAAAGGAACTTTCTTATTGTATGCGTCCAAAAGTTTTTTTGCTTCTTCTTCTCCAATTCCAAGTTGTGCGGATAATTTTTTGGCGCCCATTCCATAAAAAAGTCCCAAGTTAATAGTCTTCGCTTGTCCTCTAGGTATGCCCGCCATATCTGCAACTGTTTGGTGGAAATCTGCGTCGTCTTTCTCATAAGCTTTAATTAATTGTTCTGATCCTTTAAATCCGACTGTATAAGCATAATGCGCCACAAGTCGTGGCTCCTGTTGCGAATAATCGAATGAGCCCCATAATAAGTCATTATCAGGTTTAAATATAGATCTAATTTTAGGTCCAAATTCTTTATTTTTTGCAGGAACTTGTTGTAAATTAGGATTTGACATGGATAATCTACCAGAAACTGTTCCTCCCGAATCAGATCTTAATTGGTTAATTTCCGCATGAATTCTACCCTTATGTTGATATTTAATAATTGAATCAATAAATGTTGATGTAAATTTGTTTATTTCTCTAGCTTCTCTAAGATACTTAGCTATTGGAGCGGAACAATTTAAAAGCCAATTAGCTGTAAAGCTAGGTTCTTTTGTCTTCTCTGTTCTAGGGTAGTCTATCTTTAGTTTATCAAAAGCTTTAGCTATACTTCTTGCCTCCCAAATCTCTACATTTAAACCACATTCTTTATTTAATTGATGTAATAAGGTTTTTTCTTTTTCTAAAAATTCAAGTTTTAATTTTTCAGCTTGTGTAACATTTACTCTGATACCCTTTGCTCTCATTGCGATTAATATTGGAGTAAGTTTTGTTTCTAAGTCAAAAATTGTTTGTAATGAATTGTCATAGATTTTAAATTTTAAATACTGCCAAAGTTTTAAAGTTAATGATGCATCTTGCTCTGCATAAAACCCTACATATTGAGCAGGTAACTTATAAAGCTCCTGTTTAGCGTCCAGTCCCCAGTCGGCTGCTGCTTCTTTTAGCTCTTGTTCAGACTTTGTTTCGCCTAACCAATCGAAGCCGAGAGAATTTAGTGAATAGGAAAATCTATTTTCATCTACAATAGCTGCAGCAATCATAGTATCAATTATTCTTCCATTTTTAATATTTACTCCGTGAGCCCTTAACCAACCCACATCGTACGATGAATTGTGAAATATTTTATCTCCAGGACCACTTACAATGTCTTGTACCCAGTCCATCACCATTTTATAATCCATGTTAGAACCAACCTCATGACCAATAGGGTAATAACCAACAAACCCTTCAGTAGCTACACCAACACCTACAATATTACCGTCCATAGTAGGCCAACCCGGTCCTTTTTCTTTTATGTTTGGATCTTTAGTTTCTAAATCTATTGCTATTTCTTTTGCATTTTTTAAATCAGGGAAGTGTGTTGGAGGAGTCCAGTCTGATTCTTTGAATATAAAATTTATTTGATGACTCATATTATTCTTCTGTTGTAAAATTAAAGTTAGCGGATACAGAGATTCTTTCACAGTCCGATTTAAATGGAAAAACAAAGTGTTCTAAGGTAGCAGGAAATATAAAAAAATCTCCTTTTTCTGGAAAACAATTTACGTTACTAATATTATATTTTGCATCTGAAATTTTAGATCTAAATGAAACTGCTCCAGGGCCTCCGTTTTTTGAACCCCTTCCCATAAATTCTTTGTTTTCTTCGATTAATTTTTTTGGGATATTTAAATATATAACACATGAAAAATCACACTCTGTATGTGTATGTGGTGGATTAAATTCACCTGGCTTCATAAAATTGACCCAAGAAGAATTTGTTTCGATTAATTTAATTTTAGTCCCATACCACTGTGTAAAATATTGTATATAGTCGTTAAAGTATGGTGTTAGTATGTTGTTTAATTCATTTGTATTTATAGTATATTCTTCTTTGATATGACCCGCTAAATTTTTTCGGTAATCTTTGTCTTTTTCTTTAACACATAATAATAAAATTTTATTAATATCATTATCATTTATTTTAGTTTGAAATAATAAGGGACCCCAATAATAAAATTTACTCATTTTTTATTATCGCCTAAATTTACAAATCCAAAATTAAATGCAATACTTATTTTGTCTTTGTCATTTAAATGTGCTTCATATCCATGTACTGTATGTGATCTAAATAGTATCATTCTTCCAGGTAAGCAATTATAATTAAATGCACTAAAACTTAATTCATTGCAATTTTCTGGATGTTGAGGAGTATAATAATCTTGGTATAAGTTTTTAAATTTTAAAACTGCAGTTTCAGGTGCATCCACGTAAAAAACTCCACTGATTAATGCATTTCCAGAAGTAGCATGAGTGTGAAAAAAATGGTAATCATATTTTTTAATTAAATTTACCCAAATATGTTGTATACCAAAATTAACTATTTCTTTATCAGAAAATCCTAATCCTTTACAATAATTAACACAGTTATTATTTATTTCTACAATTAAATTTTTAAATGCAATATCATTAAAGATATTATTTGAATTAAAAAAAGTATTATTAGTTAATTTAGATTCAGAAAAAGATCTCGTAGCTTTATTTTTTTCAAAAAAGTTTAATATATTTGTTTTGTATAATTCTAATTCACCTAATAAAATATTATCTTTTATAAAAATAGGAGTTGGAAAAATTAAATGTATATTATTCATTTATAATCTCTTTCTAAAACCATTTCTAAATAGTGTATTGCTTTAAGTATATCTTCTTTCTTACCTTTTAATTTATGTCTACAAATATATTTAATTGCATTACCTTCAGCGAAGGGTAAATTGTTTTCGTTAATAAATTGAGAAGGCTGTATTTTCATTGATCGATAATGTTGGCCCCCTATCTGCTTAAAAAATGCTTTATTTGTCATAAATGTAAGTTATTTTTGGTTTAAATTTTTTATTATATTTGTCTCTAATGATTCGTAATCTTTTACACATTAATTGTAATATTTTCAAACGTTTTCTTAATCTTGATAATTCTTTTTTCATAATTTTAATTATCTAATATTTCTTGTAATTTCATTTAACATTCTACAAAGTGGAAATGTATATTGATGGTTGCTTCTCAATATATGTAAGTTTTGTTTAGCCCTAGTAACTCCTACATACCATACTCTATATTCAGAGCAACGATCTTTTCCTATTTTATTTTCCAAATGAGCAGGCCAATTGGATTTTTCGTAAATTACCACGTCATTGGCCTCTCCGCCTTTAATTGAATGAATGGTGTCTATTACAATTTCAGAATCTAGGTCAGGATTAACATCTGTCTCAATTAGTTTGTTAAAATAATATTTATCTTGTTCAGAAAAATTTCTATTAAAAACATTAGTCCAATCATCTTTAGGAACTCTAAGACCAGCTTCTGTTACTAAAAAATTATAGTCAAATAATAAATTGTTGTTTATGGCCATCCACTTTTTACTGTCTAAACTTCTCCAGCCATAAGCTATTTCATTAATGTAAGTATAAAGAATCTGACACTGTTCTTTATTAATTTTATTACCACGCATTAACTGATTCCAAAGCTTAATTGCTCTCCACTTGTGTATATCAAAAGACTTTGATCCTTTTGCACTTTGAAAAAATAAACCTATGGTTTTTGCCTCTAATTTAAGTTCGTCTACAATTTCATTTGTCCGACCTAATATCATCCAACTATCGGATGCACTAAAATTAATATCCTTAAGTCTTTGATATGTAATGATGTTACCTAAATTTGTTCTAGGCACGAAGTCTTTTCTTTTTCTGCCTTTAATATATGTTGCAATATATTGAGAAAAATCATGTATTGTTTTTGGTATTCTAAAAGATGTTTTTAAAATAAAATCTTTACCAGGAAATTCATTAAAATATTCTACTTCAGCCCCATTCCATTCATAGATCGCCTGATCATCATCTCCAGCAATATAGACTCTACTTGAGTTATTGGCTAACTTATATACTAGTTTCCATTGCAAAGGAGTTAGGTCCTGAGCCTCGTCTACTATTAAAACTTTTAATTTTGGCGCGGCAGCATTCTCAATGTAATGTTCAATCATATCAGTAAAATCTACTCTATGATCTTGTTTATATTCATCGTAAGCTTCGATAATTAATTTAAATTTTTCGTAAACAACTCTTTTAATTTTTTCTTCTTTATACTGATCATCTGGATGAATTAATCTATTCCTTGCTTTATCATATACTCGTAAAGACCAATCATTCCAAACAAGATGACCATTGTAATTTTCGAATCTAACTTTAGGCAAACCTAGAGTTTGGGCAAACTCTACCATGTCTATATCTGGATCAATAACTGGAATTTGTTTATAATTCTGTCTACAAAAACTATGTATTGTTCTAAAGTTTCTTAAATCATCATCGGTGCAGCCTACAAACTTTTTAAATGCTCTATATCTTGCTTCATTAACTGCCTTGTTTGTAAAGGATAAGTAGGCCATGTCTCTAGGTTTAATACCTCTTGTTATTAATTTCTCCACTCTTTCTAAAAGAGTTGTTGTCTTTCCTGTACCCGGAGGACCGTATATTTTAATGGTGCGGTTCTTCAAACGGTGCTTTTTCTCTTTTGAATAAGACATTTGACCTTTCAATTATTGGTTCTTCTGGTTTTTTACAATACCAAATATTTTTAATTTTTAATTTATCATAATATTCTTTTTTAATTGAACCATTCTTTTTGAGTGTATTGATGATTTCAAATTTTTTAATGGCTTTATTATTTTTTCGTATGAATCTTTCAAAGGTTTTATACTTAAACACAACATTACTATCGTGTAAGAACCACATATCCGCTTCTACTTGTGATGCATTGTCTGCTTGTTGTGTCTCTTGTGTAAATTGTATCATTAAATCTGCAAATTCTTCTTGTGCTTCCTTATCTTCATCATAACCCTCAATGTCTTGCTGCATTGTTTTTAATTGATTTAAAAATACTCTAAACTCTTTATCTTTTAGTTTTTGCCAAACCATATCAGCTTGATCAAATAATGCCTCAGCAAAGAGTTGCTGTTGATTACACTGCTTACCATTTAATTCTATAGTTTTTTTATCTATTGTTAAAAAGTAAATTGGTGGATTTGTTCTTAATCTTTGAAAGGAATCTACCTTTGGCATATATGCTGAGCTATCAATACCGTATAATAATGTTCTGCATAGACCAGCATTACAATGATCTTTCATAGGTTTATCAGTACATTTGTATCCATAATCTTTTTTCTCATAGCTTTTAATTACAGCTTGTACTTCGTGTGCAGGTAATTGCTCATAAAATTGATCGTTACGATCCCAAACTTCTTTTTGCCATCCATCTGGATTTTTCTTTTTTGCAAGAGTTGCAAAAGCAGTTAGTGCATTATTTCTAAATCCACCTTCGCATCCATTTCTTATTACAGCTTGTAAGCACGGAGGGTACTGTTCAAAATCTTTTTCTTCAATTAAACTATCGTCTACTTTTATTGCAAAAAATTGTTCTTTGGTTAATCTAAACTTATCAATAAAACTGTACCAATCAATTAATGGTATACCAATTCCGTTATCATATAATGCATAACGAGTTGTTCTTGCAGCCTTTTGATAAGGAATATTTAACCAGTTACCCAAATCATTCTTATGAACCATAATCTGTCTTTGCTTAGGAAATATTTCGCAGCTTGATAATCCGAGATCCGTGGACAACAAACTAAGTTTGTCGATCATATCAGAAGCTTGCACTGGTTCTTTTGTGTGTAAAAATAAATGTACCCCACCTGACTTTGATCTGTAAGGAACAAGTGGATACTTTTTCTTTCTGATGTTTTCTATTAAATTCTTTACGTTTAAATCGTACTTATCTACGTCTATACATCCCCAAATGCACGTATTATCTTGTCGAATAGGTATAACACCTAAATTAATTTCACCGTTTAGATGTCTTTGAAATAGTTCTTGAGTGAGAGGAGCACGCTTAGTTACAGCGCGCCCCTTCTCTTTACCTGTCTTTTGATCTTTATCGCCTTCAAGATAATATTCCCCGTAGGCAATATCTAAGCCTTGAAAGATTTCGATAAATTTTTCCACCATTAGAAAGGAGTTGATTCAGATTTTGTACTTGGTTGATTTTCAGTTGCTACTGGCATATCGTCTTCGTAACTTACGGACACACCTTTGCGACAAGCTTCATACAAATCAACAGCAGATTTAAATGCACTTTGATTTGATACCTGTCCAACATGATTAATAGCCCATCCCGTCCATTGACCTTTACCGTTTGATTCTTGAACAGTTGTAAGTTTATAGACTTGACTAAATGATGGTTGAGATACCAAATCACCTTTTGTGTTTTTAACTTTTGGTAAAGCTCTCATCATAGAGTTCCACTTTCGAGATTTTTTAGCTTGAGTTCTACTCATAGTTATTAATCCTGTAGTGTTTGGACTTTGATCTTCGTTTAATAATAAAACGAAGTGAGAAGCTGTTCCTTCAAGATAATTACCATTTGGTAGCCTATCTCTATTTTGAGCATCTCTTTTTGTTTGAGATACAATATCTGAATCAGCAGAGTAGATTTTAACAGGAGCATTTATACCTCCGGTTCCTCTCTCTTTCCATTCAATATATTCAAACTTATAATAACAAGGAACGACTAATATACCTGCTGTACCATCATACAGTTTTTTTGTAACAGAATTACAAATCATTCCTGTTTGCGCACCTTCGATATGTTTTTCGTGCCCTGGTCTTCTTTCATAAGATGCATCGCTAATTAATTTGATAAACGGCATAGCCATTTGATTAGCTGTGACGTTCTCAAGTCCTGCATCACCGTACTGATCAATTATAGAAGCTACACTAAATGTAGGTTTTTCTATAACTGCAGTTTTTTCTTTTTTTACTTGTGTTTGCATTTTAGTCCTTAGTGGTTAGTTTAGTTTTGCTAGAAATATGCACTCCGAATAAATCATCAGGAACGTCCATACCTTTTTCAGTTTGTTCTTTTACAAACGTGGATAAGGTCATATGATGAACATGTTCCTTTTGTATTGGAGTTGTGCCTTTAGATTTAAGAAGTTCTAGCACTTCTCTTGCCTTATCGTCTTGACCCATACTAAACTCAACAGAAATATCGTGTTTAATGATATCTCCGTAGCCATTTTTCCTCAGCCAATCAAATGCCTTAAGTTGATTCGCTTTGGTAATATAAGCTTTATATGTTGGAACTGCTTCAACCATAGTCCCATCAGATAGTTTAATCATTGATATATCCATCTCAGCCATTAAATTAGGAATTAGCTCAGATGATATAAGGGTCTGTTTTTCGATAAGCCTCTTTACTTCAGCTTCTTTTTCTTCAATATCATTTTGTGTTTTTCTTAAATCTTGGCACAATTTTGATATTGTCTGCATTTTATCTTGATCCACACTTTGTAGTGCATCAAGAGTATTTGTTGCTACCATTTTTTCTCCTTGACGTCTTATTAAACTAATATAAATACATGTCAAACAAAATTTTGTGGTAGCGAAATATATTTTTAAAACTGAACCCTTTGCACACCAACGTAAAGCTTTAGAGCTTTCTTGGGATAAGGAGAGCTATGCTTTCTTTATGGAAATGGGTACAGGTAAAACTAAAGTTCTGTTAGATAATGTTGGCGTTTTGTATACATTAAATAATATTAACGCTGCGCTAATTATAGCAACTAAATCTGTATACACGGTATGGTTTAATGATGAAATACCTAAACATTTAAATGTTCCTTATGAAACATATTTATGGAAACCAACAAAAGAAAAAACTTGCAAAGAATTTATTCTAAAACAAAGTGACAAACTTAAATTATTTGTTATGAACATTGAAGCCTTATCTACAATTAAAGGCTATCAATATGCAGTACAATTTTTAATGAAGCACAATGCTTTAATAGCAGTAGACGAATCATCTACTGTTAAAAACTATAGAGCTAAACGAACTAAAAATCTTTTAAAATTAAGAAAAATTTCTAAGTATCGAAGAATTCTAACAGGTTCACCGGTAACCAAAAGTCCTGTAGACTTATATACTCAATGCGATTTTTTAGATCCTAAACACTTAGGATTCAATTCATTTGTAGCTTTTAAAAATAGATATTGTGTATTTGATATTGTTCACATTACAGGAGATAGACAAATTGCTGTGCCAGTAGGATTTAAAAATCTTGAAGAACTAGAACAAAAATTAAAAACATTTTCTTATAGAGTTAAGAAAGAAGATTGTTTAGACTTACCTGCTAAAGTCTATACTAAACGTGTTGTACAATTATCCGATGAACAAAGAAAAGTTTATAATGAAATAAGAGATGAAGCCATAGCAAACTTAGACGGAGATAGAATGACTGTTAATAATGTATTAACTGAAATTATTAGACTTCATCAAATTACAGCGGGTTTCTTTTCTGGAGAATCTGGTCAAATACAAAAGTTAAGTAATAATAAATTAGATGCATTGTTAGAAATTATAGAGGACACTGATGAAAAAATTATCATCTGGGCAAACTGGGTTTACAATATTGAAGAGATAACTAACAAACTTGTCGACATTTATGGTCCGTCGTCCGTTGTTAATTTTTACGGTGCAGTTAACTCTGAAAAAAGAAGCAAGGCTATTGATTTATTCATGAATGATCCTAACTGTAGGTTTTTTGTCGCCAATCCATCTACTGGAGGATTTGGTCTAACATTAACATCGGCTACATTAGTTATTTACTATTCAAATAGTTTTAATGCCGAACACAGAATGCAATCTGAAGAAAGAGCTCATCGAATTGGTCAGACTAAAAAAGTAACTTATATTGATTTAATAACCGAAGATAGTGTTGATGAAAAAATTGTAACGTCTTTAAAAAATAAATTTAAATTGTCGGCTGCGACTCTGGGAGAGGTTGTTCGGACTTGGCTATAGCTTTATAGTCTTCAAATTTCTTCCACCATCTGTCTTTCCACATTTTCATTTGATCTCCAAATATTTCAAACGATTGAAATTGTAAGTCTCTTGAACACATTAAAACTACTCCACCCTCTATTTCACCGTAATGTTTACCGTGTGCCTCAGCATAAGCAGCTAATTGTAAAAAATAATCTTCAATCCATTCAATTCTTTTTGGTTTATTAGTTTGTTTAAAATCAATGATAGCTGGTTTGTCTTTATAGATACCTATTAAATCTGTTGTTCCTGCATACAGATCTTCGTATCTTAAATTAGTTTCAGATCCCCATGCCTCTTTAACATTTTTTAATCCTTCTTTAATGATCATATTGGCCATGTCTTTTGCTTTTTGTCCCTCAGGAGTCATGGATATGTAATTAGTGCCTTCAATATATTTTTCTAAATATTTATGCATCTCAGTTCCAACTCTAGATGCTTCTTGTTTGATTCTTTCTGCCTCTTCGTTTCCAACTCTTTTTATCCATTTATCAAGATTAGTTCTGTCTTTTGTTTTAGACAATATAGTTGTGACTGAAGGGATCTTTGTTCCATTAACGACGTATGTTCTACCACTCTCTTGAGTGTCTCTGTCGTATTTTAAATAATCGTATTTTTTAATTAACACACTTACTTATTACTTTATTACAGCCGTAAGTAAAGTAACAATTATACTACCCATAGCTGCAATGACTATGCCTGCAGATACCATGATTACTCTTTCTAATCTAACGATTCTTTCGTGCAATTGATCAATTTTTTTAAACGTTTCTCTTTGCATTATTCTGCAAAGCTTTTCATGTTCCTCAATTCTAGTTAAAGCTGTCTTGCCGTTTTTATACATTTTCTCTCCCTTGAGCTGCTAATATTCCTAAAGTATCAGTTGGAAAAGCTGCGGCAAATCTTTGTGCGTTTACTGGTTGTTGTTGAGCTAAAGGCACAATACCTGGTAATCTTGGTAATGCAGCTTGTAGTGGTCCTGGAGGAGCTTGTCTTGTTGCTTCTCTCATCATTTGTTCTTCCTCATCATTTCTTGGTGCTCCACCAATTGGTCTAAACAAATCATCTATTTCTGGAGGAGGTAGAACTTTACCTAACATATTGTCAGGAACGGAAGCGAATAATCTTTCTTTTTGTTTTGGATCTATATGCAGTCCTTTTAAATCGTCCGGAATATATCTATCGTTAGTTAATTTTTCTAATAATTCTTTTGTTGATATATTTTTACTACCAAATTTTCTAGGATCATTTGGATAATCATTTGATAAAACGTTTAATATTTTTACAATTGATCTGCGCATTGCTGCTTCTCCTAGTACTTTATCTCCTGTTTCAGCGGCTTCTAAATAAGTTTTAAACGAACTATTTATTGCTTTTAATCTTTCAGGACTTACAAAGAATTTATTCGTATAAAAACCTAAAGCTAATAATGGAATTACTCCTAGGGCGTCCATACCATACATACCTCCCAATAAACCTACAGATCCGCCTGTAAGTATTAATCTTCTTGCTAAGAAGGTAGAACTTGATGGCACTTCAATTTTATTTAAAGCAGAAATATAACCTATTAAATCTTCTACTTCTTTAACCATTTTCTTACCTTGTTCAGGTCCTAAAATCATTTCAAATTTTTTAGCGTATTCACCAGAAGGTAAAACTAATTTTCTAAATGTGTCTGGATCAAATTGAACATTGCCTCTAATATATTGAGAAATACTTTCTCCTTTTGGTAACTTCATATCAGAAATCATTTGTGCTGGTAATCTTGCTTCTTGATAAGTTCTTTCTCTGCCAATCAAATCTTGAATAAAATTTTCTTCACTTGATGCTTTTACAAAAGATTTTTGATATGCGTCAGACAAGTAAGCAGCGTGTAATCTTTTTAAAGTAGCATTACCATCGGGTGTACCTTTAGCAACAAACGTGTAGTCACCTGTTTTTGGATTTATTTTATAAACATCAGCTTGTACTAATTTTTGTAAATCAGTCACAGCATCAAAGCTTTGTTTATTTGCAGAAGACATAAAAATATTGTCAGCAACTGTTTTTGCAAGTTGATCTGCATTTTTATTTCCTGATTCAAAAAAACCAGCTATTTGTTTATCTGTAAATAAATTCTTACCAAAATTAGTTCTTATTTTATCTGCTAAAGGTGATTCAAAAGAAATAATGTTTTCTGAATAAAATTTATTAGCTTCATCTAATTGGCTTTTTAACCTCAATACAGCTTCTTGATTTAATTTTTGACCACCAGCACCAGAAATGGCTCCTACTGTAGTTTTTACTGGTTGCGTAGCATCTATTACTTGATCTGCAATGGCTTTATTAGGTGGCGTGTATTTTAAAAAAACTTCAGATGTAGGATCTAAGCTTATACTTGCAAAGTCTTTTTCCATTCTTGTTGTCAATTCTCTATATACATTAATTAATTCTAAGTTATTCGGAGATCTGGCTACAGCATTATTTAATAGTCTTCTCATGTCTAAATATTCATTTGGAGAAATTAATCTATTAGCTTTTAATAAATTTTCATAGGAATTCATAAATCTACCAATTGGAGTCTGCAATAATTCATTGTCCATTGTTAATTTAAATTCGACAGGAGAATTGTCACTTGCCTTAATATAATTATAAAATTGTCTTTGATGATTCATTGGTATAATCATTGGATCTCCAAATTGATTAGACATTTGTCTAAACAATGTGTAACGAACATCTGCCATGTTTCTAAAATTTTGATAATTTTTTTGCATTTGTCCAGCTACATTGTCCGATACAGACGCAAGTTGAGCTAAGTGCATGTTAGGTTGAAAGTTAAATATATCTTCAAATTTTTGTGCAAAAGCTGCAACTCTTTTTTGTTTAGCCTGTTCTACTGCTAAACCTACAAAAGGAATTTGTCCAAATACTTTATTAAAACCAGTTAAAATTCTACCACCAATTGTATTAGGATCTGCTGCTTCAAAAGCAGATGCCTCTAATCCATTAGTTTCTGCTAATTGTTTTATTTTTTTTGCATAATCACCCTCAAGTCCTAAAAACTGTCTTGTTAATTTTCCTGCACCAAAAGCAATAGGGGCTAATAATTCTGCTCCAGCACTCCAAGCTAAACCAGTTGCTAAATCATCTGCTGCTTGAAGAAATGGATTAGCACTAGTGTCTTTACCTTTGTAACCTGTTGTCTCTATTCCTTCTTTTGCTCTAATTATCTCATCTGCTATATCGTAAGCTTGTCCTCCAGCAGTATATCCTAAGGTTCCTGCAACTACTGGTCTAAGAATAGCTCCTATTGGTTTACTAGGATCCAATCCTCCAATTCTATCAATGTTCATTAAAGCATTTGAAAATTGATTATTAGAAGTTTTAGTAAATGCTTCTGGTTTTAATTTAGATATTAGTGAAGCATATTTAGTTGGATTTGCAACAATCTTTGCAAGTCTTGTTCTATCCATTAAAAGCTGAGCTCCAAAAGCTCCGATATCAAAAACAGCTTGTACTGTGTCTCTGTTTAAAATATCTCCAGTTTTAGCACGTATAGGATCATACTCTGCGGTTTTTTGTTGAGCTAATTCATTTGCTACTCTTGTTTGATCTCCCAATATATCTTTTATAGGTCTTGTCTGAAGTTCACCTTTTTTTTGTAAACCATCTAGTATTGATAATCTTTCACCATCTAATTTACGCAAATCAATTTGATTTGTATTTAACAGTTCTTGTATTTCTTCTAGTGTCATTTTAATAAAGCTCCATCTATTGCATCTCTTGAAAATATTTTACTAAAGTTATTTTGATTGCTCTTAGTAGTATCTTCAATAATTTTTTGTGTAATGTTTTGAATACCAAACTTTCGATCGTAATCTGCGTCAACTCCGCTTAAATCTAATCCTAAACGTGTTGCTTGTTGTTTTGTATTTTTTAATCCAGATTCAAATTGTTGATTTAAAACCTGATAAGATGAAAGTATTTCTTTAGGAGACCTGTTAACAAAGGGAACATAAGTTATTAAATCACCTAATTGTTTCTCAGCTGCTTTAACGTCTGAAACGGCTAATCGATCTTTGTCTTTTAAGGATTGTGCTAATGAATATGTTGCAATCAACCCATAAGTTTTTAATAAAGCTTGATTTCTAAGAGTTTCATTGTCTGATTGTAATAAAGGAATGTTTTTTTGAATTTCTCCAAAAATATTTTCATTCACATACTTTAATCCTGCTGCTGCTTCTTCAGAATTTAAAGCAGATTTTGTTGAATCTATAGCAGTTGGTAAATCATTTTTTAATTCGCCTACCATATTTTGTATTGCTTCAACATAATCTTTGCCCCCATAAATTTGTTTCGTTTGATCCATTGCTCTTCCTAATAATAGATTCCAACCTCCGGTAAAACCTAATAGATTTGGATTTTGTGCACCTATTTCTAAAACAGATTTTGTTACTTTTGCTCCTAAAGCCTGTGATTTATATTGTGAAAGAAACTTATCTTTTAATTTTAAATCTTCTTCTTTTGCTAAAAGTGATTTTATTTTTGAAGGATCTATTGAATACTGTATTGGTTGTCCTTTAATATTATCGTATGCAATATATCTACCCTCCTCTGTCGGACTTAAAAAAACTATTTTATCTTCGCCAGTTACTGCATCCGTAATAATTCCTCTATATTTAGGTTCTTCAATTTTAATTTTTTCTCTTTTGCCCATTGTAGTGATTAAAGCCTTAGTTAAATCTAATTCATCTTTTTGTCTTTCTCTGTCTAATGCTATAGCCATTGGAATTACTTTCTGACCAGCTTGTCCTAATACATCTAAAAAACCACCAAAGCCTGGTTTATCGGTTCTTCCAGACACTAAATTAGCTGCAAGCTGAAGTAATAATAAGTTACCTGCTTTATCATAACCCTCTTCACCCATTATATCTTTAACTAAATCTTTAACTTCTTTTAATTGACCTAATCGACCTTCTCTTGCTGCTTGTTGTTCTAAATTACGAACAGCCGCATCAGCATTTTTTAAAGTGTTTTTTTGTGCATCAACTCCGGCTTGAACTGGATTTTCACCAAAAGGTCTTCCAGTAACCGTTGGTGGTTGTACGTTTTGAACGTTTCTATCGTATTGACCTACATCACCCATAGCTTCTCTTTCTAAATCTGCTTTTCGACGTAACTCTAAATCAGAACCTGGTATTGCAGGTCCTGTTTCTGATGCAATAAATGCTTCTGCTTTTTTCTCTCTTGCACCTCTTCCTAATTGATAAATTAAATCATCTCTTTTTTGCTTTAACTCACCTCTTTCACTTGTTAGATAATCTAATCCACCAGCCCCAGCAATTAAACTTGCTATTCCAAAAGGACTTCGCAAACTAGCAAGTGTCCGTGGTCCGACAGCCTTAAGAGATTGTGTAAATCCTTCTTTTGTCAAAGGTGATTTAGGTATTTCAAATAGTTTTCCTTGTTGTGCTTTTTGAACTACTAGTTTTCTTCTGTGAATAGGAACCATGGTCCGTGCTCCTATGATTTAGGGTTAAAGACTGAATAAGCTGCAATACCTGTTCCAACCGCTTGACCAAGAGGAGATGTTTGTGGTGCAAAACCTTGTGATACAGTTTGTTGAGAAGAAGGTACGCCCCTTTGAATGTCTGATAGAAAAGATAATCTTTGATATGGATCTGTTGCTGCTTGAACGTCTGTTTGTCTCTGTGCTTCTAGAGTGGCTTGTTCTACTGCTCTTTGTGTTCCACCTGTTGCCATTAAATTTTGTATGTCTTGAGTTTGTGCTTGACCGAGTAATTGTCCAGCTTGTAATCCTGTTTGTGCTTGTAATGCCTGATTAGCTTGAAATCCTTGTAACGCTTGTCCAAATCCAGCAAATTGTGCCTCACCAATTTTACCAAGTCGTGCTCTCTCAAATTCACCAGCAGCAATTGCTTGTCGACCACCACCAAAAGCTCCTTCTGCAACTGATTTAGCTTGTAATTGATTTTGTGCTTGTTGTGATTGTCTATTAATTTCATCAAGTACAAATTGATTATAAGGATTTAAAAATCTTTGAAATTGAGCAGAAGAAGGATCAAGTTGTGAAGCTGAAACAGCACCAGCAGCACTTCGTTGTGCCCCTTGAATAGATGAAATTCCCGCTCCAGTTTGCTGGGCTAATGCTCCAGCTCCTCTTTCGGCTTGAGATAATTGAGCTACTTGAAATGCAGGTAATCCTATAGGTTGACTTGCAGTCATTGCAGCTTGATCCATTAAACCTAATCTTCTAGCTTCTATTTCTGGTGCTTCTCTTATTGTTTGAACATTTGTAGTGTTTGCTGGTTGACTACCTCCACCACCACCACCTGATGATCCGCACTGTGCAATTGGGCCATTATACTCAAAAGATTCTTGTTCAAGAATCTCGTCTGTTGCCATGTCTATGACTAATTTTGTATATATTTTCATAATACTTTTTCTAATTGTACTTGAGTTTTAAAAAAACCTTTTGATTTAAGAACTTTTTCCCAACCTGGTCTTGTAATCATTTCCATTTTTTTACAACCTTCGTCTTTTGCAAATTCAAGTATATAATTCATAAAATTAACCCATCTTTTCATGTTTGAGCCTGTAGTTATTTTACAACTACAAACTTTGTATTTGGGATACTGTCTTATTTCAGTAATACAAACACATAACACTTTTTTTTCTTCGTTATCCCAAGCCACCCATAACTGCATGGTTCCTTGTTCTAACCATCTTTTAAAGTCTTCGGCGTCTGCGAACCCTCCATTATATTCACAAGCTGCTTGAATTTTATCTTTAACTAATATCCAAACATCTTTAACGTTTTCAGACTTAAATTTTACACAATACATTATGCAAATTTTTCTAATTCAGCCATTTGTTTGTAAAAGAATTGAGCTCCTAATTTTCTTTGTTCTTCTTTAGATTTACCGCCCATTATTTTACCAGCACCAAGCACTGATTTAGATTTTGTTACAAATTCACCATCTGCTAATTGAGCTAGCATAGTGTCTTTATTTCCACTTCCTTTGCCAGTTTCATCTACAACTAGCTTACCAGAAGTTCTTTTATAATTCATTTCATCGTTTTCGTTTCTGATTAATTTTGAAGGTAATACATCAACCATATCTCCACCCATAAATGCTTTTGGCGGTTCATTTACTGATCGTGCCTGTATAAGATCTATTAATTTTTGCACATAAGCAGGTGCGTCTTGAGCTTTTGGTACATTAATATCACCTTCTCCGACTAAACCTAGTATTCCTTTTAAATCATTTACTGGCATTTTTACATCATTAGATAAATCATCTAATATTTTTCTAGCTTGATTAATATCAGCAATTGACAATCTATCTGTATCTTTCATTTCCTGAGCAAATTTAACAGCTGTATTATCTGGATCTGATTTATATTCCATAATATATTTTCTTTTTAATGCCTCTGGCAAATTTCCAGAAATTTCAGAAATACCTAATGACATTGGTTGCGTATCAACTTGTAAAGGTTCAACTTGTTGTGCTTGTGGTAAAAATCTATTTTTAGCCATTGCGTATAAACTACTTATTGGTGTTGAAGGTGCAGTCATAGCCATTGCGGATTGATTCATCATATCATCTGGCGATGCTATACCACCTTCTTGCATTCCGCTGTACGGAGATCCTTCTGGATACTTTCCAGTATCTGGTCCGTATCTTCCTGAAAATGGTTGAAACATTCCAGGGTCTGCTGCATAGAATCTATTATATCCAGGATACTTAGGCTCTGGTGCTGGTGTCGGTTTAAAAGCACCAGCTGCGTATAAACCTGCTCCTAATGCTCCAGCTCCTAATAATACTTTTCCTTTATCATACTCCCCACTTGATAAAATTTTACCAGTTGCGGGATCTGTTTTTCTAAAAAAATCTAAACCTTTATTTAATGTTTCACTTCCTGTTTGTAATGCTCCACTAAATCTTTCTGGTAATGTTGGCGAAACGACGTTTTGCACACTGTCAGTGTATTGCATAAAATCACCAGCATTCATTGCATCTCTTGCTGCAAATGTTTCTCCTTGTAAAGCAGTGTTTGCCATTTGCTGTGCTATTCCAGTATTAGCGTATTGATTAATACCAACTTGACCAAGATCATCTATACCAGGAATTGTAGAAATACCTTCACTAGCTCCAGCAGATGCCCCTTGAGTTGCATAAGCTAAGGCCGCATCACTAATGGTGCTTTTAAGTAAATCTGAACCTCTTTTACCTTGTAGTGCGTTGATACCCCCAGATATCAAAATCGACGCTGTAATTGGATCCATATATGAATTGCTCCTGTTTTAAATACGTATTTAGGACACTTTATTCAATTTTAGCAAATTCGTCAATGAACCTAGCTTTAAATGGTGCTGATCCGTGATGCGTGATCTCTGCGTCAATCAACGCAAAAACATTGCCACCAGCAGTCCTAAACCTATTACAAAAAGCAAAGTCCTCACCAACCACTTTTCCCTCAGATTCATCATATCCAGTGTCCCAAAAATTATAAGAAAATTCACTGCTTTTAACTTTTTCATCTATTAAGTTTTTTTGATTTAATTTTAAATTTGGATAATATTTAATTAATCTTTCATAAGCCGATCTTTTAATAACCATACAACCTGCTGGTCCTTTTTCTATTTCTACAATTCCATTATTTACTTCCATATCTTCAGGATTTAATACTTTTATTGGCCATGTGAAACCCCCTTTGTTTAAAGGCATTTTATAATTTTTCCACATCTCATCCGCTTTTCTCCAGTCATATGATTTTAATGGATAAGGTATTAAGATTACTTCTTTATCCGCTTCTATCATTCTAAAAATATCTTCAGGATTAAATTCAATGTCCGTGTCAATAAAAATCATATGTGTATAATCAGTGCTGAGAAAAGAACTTGTGCAGTGATTACGACCGAAAGTTACTAAAGATGCTTTGTGTAAATGTAATTGAATGTGACATTTTCTTTTATGACACTCTGCCTGAAGTAAAAATATTGAACGTAAATAATGAATGTCAACTAAACCTGTTGTTGGTGATGTAACGAACAGTTTCATTTTACAATTAATTCATCTATAAATTTTCCACAATACTGATGTTCTCCAACATGTGTTATAATATCGTTAACATAGGCATGACACTTACCGCCAATATCTTTCCAACGTTTGCAAAAAGCAAAATCTTCACCCATGTAAGTGTGAGTTTCTTGATCGAACATAGTATCAAAAAAATTATAAAGATAAGGTTTCTCAATTGGTTTACCGTTAATAATTGTAGGTTGGATTATTTTTAAATGAGGATACTTATCAATCATTTTTTCAATAACAGATCGTTTGATTAACATGCAGCCTGTTGGTGAGTGTGATACTTCTATGACTCCCTTATCTATTTGTACATTTTCTGAATCCTCTAATCGCATAGGATAAGTGTTACCTCCAGTTGATAAATCAATTACATTTTTAATTTTACCATTTTGAAAGTTTTCGAGTATCTTTTCCCAATTAATTGTTTTCATAGGATAAGGAATAGAAATAACATCTTTGTCTTTTTCAACCATAGTAAATATAGACTTTGCTTGAAAATCTATATCTGAATCAATAAACAACAAATGTGAATGGCCTGTCTCCATAAATCCACCTACAGATAAATTTCTTCCTTGTGTAACTAAAGATGATTTAAATAATTGAAATGTTACTTTAACTTTTTTTGCATAACATTCTTTTTGAAATTCTAATAAGGCTTGTGTATAATGAATAGAAACGTCAGAATGAACTGGTGTTGCTATGAATATAGAAAAATCAGCTCCATCTTCAAGTTTATCGGCAGGTCTTGGTTTTATCCAAATAGGTTTACTTGCGTCTTGCATTCAATGCTCCTGTTAAAAATTGAGTCCATTGATTTCCTTGTTTCTCCCAATTGTAAAAGTTGTTAGTGTATTTCATTTGAAATTTTAAATGATCAGTAATGTAATTTTCATGTAAATGTTCTGCAGCAACTTCAATAGCCATAGCAAATTTTTTTGCAAGTCTCAAATAATCTTTTTCATAATGTATGTAAATTGGAAACTCAGCACAAGTTTCGAATAAAGCACCAAGATCAGTAGTTATTAAATAAAGCCCAGCAGACATAGCTTCTAATGCTGATATACAAAATGTTTCTTCCCAAATACTAGGATAAGCAAAGATGTGATATTTGTGTAAATTTTCTAATATGTATTCATGTGGTTTATAACCAATATAATTTACATTAGACAAATGTCGTGCTTGATCATAAAGTTCTTGATAAGCAGCATCGTTTGCTTGTTTAAAATTATCTCCATAAACTTGTGTTGAAGAATACACATCCAATGTTATTAATGGATTTTTAATAAATTGCATTGCAGCTAGAATTACATTTAATCCTCGCCAAGGAGTTGGATGAAATATTAATTTAATAGGATCACCTTTTTTATAATTTAAATCTGAAGGTTTAATGTTTACAACACCGTTTTTAATGACAGTGCATTTCTCTGTTGGTACATCAAAAGCCATTCTAAACTTTTCATAATTCCAATGTGAATTAAATACATACCAATCATATTTATTGTGATTTGATTTGTCTTTAAACCAGGGTGCTAAATTTGGTTGATCGTATGAATTTTTTTGCCAAAGTATATTTACTTTGTTTGGATCTAATGGGACTTTGCCTGGGACAGAAGTACAGATTTGTACTTGATCTAATAGTTTTTTATCAACGTATTTTCTTAAAAACTCAAATTGAAGTTCTGTGCCACCTCTGGGTTCCATTACTTAGTCTTACCAAATAATGATAAATGTGCAACAGTTACTGCAACATCTTGTGCAATATCTTCTTGTTTTGTTGGTGTACTTGGATTTGCTACATCAGCATTTGCTTCAGCTGCCGATGCATATACTTCACCAGTTACTTTGTTTCTATAAGTAATTTTTGTAGGGCACTTTATAACAGGTACTTGTTTACCATCTATAGTAACATACTCTTTAATATATTGATCCGATATTATTATTTCTTCATCCATATCAATTAAATCCCATTGGACATTTACTTTTTACTTTTTCTTCAGTGTATGTAATTTTGTATTCTTTAGTTTTCTTACCATATCTATAACCTAAATAAAATGAAAAAGCTATAAATAATAATACTATTAATGTATGCCAAATATAAAACATCATTTTCTTCCTTGTCCTTTATATTCTTTTTTATCTTTTCTTTTATTAGGTCTTTTACTATGCCTACCAGGTCTTTTCTTATTGGTACGTTTAATAAAAGTTCCGTGTCCTGATTGTACTTTTCTAGCCATTTTGTTGAGATCTATTTATCAAAGCATATGATATTTGTCCAGAAATAGAATTAGCAGTATCTGCTTGAAATTTAAGGCTATCACTTTCTTCTAATACCAATGTATTATTTACTGCATTATCAGTTATATCTCCACCAACATCACTATGAAAAAACTTATAACTTGTAGCCTCTGAACTATCTCTAAAAAAGAAATCCACCACACTTGAAGATGGGGTATCGTTTACAACAGTAATCTCTTTGATTATTGCTCTAGAAGATGAGTCAATAGTTAAAACTGTTGTAAGATTTGATGTTGTTAAACTATATCCCTGAACTTTATATACTATTGTCATTATGTAATTACTGTTGTTACTGAAGCTACCGTTATATTTAATCTAGACCCAGTTAGCAACGCAGTATTTGATGTATTTGTTTGACGAACCTTACCTGTACCTATTAAAAACCAAGCAAAGGTTTGAAAATCTTCTAATACCTCTTCACTATAAGAAGTATTTAACTGAGATTTTAAAGTATCTAATGCTTGTATAATTTGTCTTTGATTATCAGTTGAGTATTGTGGCGATGGTTCAGGTATGTAAAAATCTATTTTAGCCATTATCTTCTTCCGTCTGGTTGTATGTCTACTCTAAATATTCCATATCTCCAGTTTTCATCTACACCATCATTTTCTATTTTAATACTTGCTAGTCTCGCGCGCCCGCGCGTATCGACTTTATCCGTATCTGAATTAACAGTGAATGGGCCAATTGTTGTTTGCCCCTTTAATGTTGTTGTGTCTGCAGGATAATTTCTTAAAAACAAAGTTACTTTACAATTACCTTCAAGGTTTTTAAAATCAGGTATAAATCTATTTATCTTTAAGAAATATTCACCATCTCCATCTAAATCTAAATCAAAATCACCTGATCTAATAAATGCGGGTATTGCTGTTTCAGCACCTGCTGAATTTACTTCATTAACACCAGTTTCATGTTCGTAAAATATAGAAGCCCCTAAACTTACTCCATTAACAATAGGAAATGTTGGCGTGGCTGCCGCGTCATATTCTGTAGCGTAAGGCTTGTCATAAACAGATGCATCTGCCCAAGTTGTTCTAGCAAGTGATCCTGTTGTCCAAACTTTATCGCCATAATTGTAAGTGACTATTCTATCTATTAATGTTGAGTTAGCCTTTGTGTAAAACCAATTTATTTCTTGGAATAAACTATTATGACCTGCAAAAACTGTTTCATCTTGATCATAGTTTATACCTAAGTTATCGCCGTTTGTTGTAAATACAAAATCTTCGACTAAACTAGGAACTGTTAAAACCGTACCGTCAAATGCGAAGAATCCTCCAGAATCACCCATCCAAAACACTAATCCATTTGCATAGATCATTGCGTGCTGACCTAGACAACCACAATTAGACCCAACCTTTCTAATACTAAAAGTAAAAGGAGGACCTACAAATTGCATTGAATAAGCAGCATCATCTGTAAGAATAAGAATATAATCTTTTGCTCTAACAGCTCCTACTATTTTAGTACCAGCGTCTAATCTGAATGTACCTGCTGTGTTTGTTGATGTTGGAGCATAAGTGTTAAAATCTTCTTGATCTGAAAATCTAATTAACATTTTATCTTGAACTGCTCCACCAACAGTCGTTGTAGTACCTAGATGAACAAGATGACGATCTCTGTCTGATACTATAGTCATAACAGATTTTTGAGGCATTGAAGCATTGATTACTGCTCTTGTAGTTAATCCTGAATCTGGATCCCAAGTAAATGTAGGGCCGTTGTGCATTGTTGCTACTAATATTTGTCCAAAGTTATCTAATGACCAATTTGCTGGATCTAACCTAATCGATGTTTGAACTGAAGATGCTTCGCCCCAACCAACATAAGTAGCTGCATCATAAACTATTGCATTATCAGCGTGAGATGCTGCAGCTGTGCCTTCGGCTCCTCTACCGCAAGTTAAGAATTGTGTTCCACTTAAACTAGCATAAGTAATTAATTCTGAATCTATTAGGATAGTTCCTGACGCAGGAAATCCTGTAGTTGAATCTACTGTAATAGTTCCAGTTGAATTATTGATTGCTCCATTTAATTGATTTTGAGTAACTGTTGAACTAAATCCACCCCAGTTAAATGTACCATAACCATATCCATATGTTTGTCCAAAAGGACCAAAATCATAGTAAGGTGTACAAGAGGCAGCGCCAGAAGTACTAGCAGTTCCACTTGATGCAGTTGGTAAAGTGACTGTAAAAGTGCTTGATGAAGGTGTTGTTATGACCTCAAATAAATTTGTAAAGTCTGCTGCGGTTGTTCCTGTAGGTGGTGTTACTGAAGTAAATTTAACAATTCTTCCAACAGTTAAACCATGTCCTGCTTTGTTAACAGTTAACGATGTAGAACCATTTAAAGTATTAAATGTACAACTTGTAAGAGTAGCGTCAACAGGTGTAATATCATAAAATGCACCTTCAAAATAAATAACTAATACTTTATTAGTGCCAATAGCTGAATAACGATTACCTTTAAGATCTGCCCATATCCATTGATTTCGTGCAGCACCTACTAGTGTACTTGATAATAACTGCTCCCAACCCCCTATCTTTTGAGGGTTACCATAACGAAAACGTACGTTATCTCCATCAATCCAGCGTCCTTCTGCTTGGGATGCTGTATCTTGCTTATCAAAGCCTGGAGCTACTGGTATTTTTTTTAAAGGCATAAATCATTATACCTTATATTCAACTAAGATGAAATATGGAGTTATTTCTTCATTTCTTGTCTAATTTTTGTAGCTGATATTTCCTGTATTTCTTTTGGAAGCACGATCTCTTCAATCTTATAACCAACATCTCTACCATAACATATATTGGTAATGTTTGGTACTTTCACAACATCAAATTTACCTACATAGTCTTGTAATTTTTCTTCTATCCTTTTCTTTATATCTTCAAATACAAATGGGTTATTTTCTGTTTGTGGCATTGATCTTACCATAATAACAACTTGTCCAGTCTTCTTTAATATTTCTTTAAATAAAGCTAAATGACCATCGTGAAATGGTTGCCATCTCCCTAACATTTGTGCTGTAGGTTTTGAATAATCTATCATGCTATTATCTTTTTAATTTGTTCTACAGGAACTAAACCACCGAAAGAAAAAATTAATCTTTCTCCGCCTTCAACTGGTGTAGTATAATGTTTTTCTAAACTTGCTAAACATAACCATAAATCATTTTTATCAACTTGAATTTCTTCTCCATCTAATACTGGGTTCCCTCCTTTAATCGGTTTCTTTAACATTAAATTACATCTTGTATGTACAAATCCTTCCGGTGCTTCATCAGTATGTTCATGAACGGCGGCACCATCTTTAAAATGGTTTCCTATAAAATTTTTAAATTTAGGCTCAATACAATGTGGTTTTAATCCAAATTCAGCGAAAGCTTCTTCCCAATGATTAGCAGAATCTTGGCTTTTAAATCTTCTGCCAAAACCATTATCATTAAATGTATTATTTTCAATTGCAACATTATTTGCAAGTTTCCAATTTCTGACTACTCTATTAATTTTAAGTTTCATAATAATTTATTTTGTATATCTTTTATTATGCTATCGTAATTAAAATCAGTTATTTCGAAATCTACTTTTTTAGGTTTTTCAAATACTTTATTTGTATCTTCAAATCTTCCTTTATCAATTGTATTCATCCAAATCTTCATATCATAGAAAGATCTATAAGATTCAAATGGACAAACAAAGTCTACAACAACATGATTAACTGCAAGATCACA
>Ga0208855_1000037_pt1 | contig 44878 bp, 49 predicted proteins | sample LakMenEpi17May12_FD_150708 | JGI IMG/M metagenome (GOLD analysis project Ga0208855, IMG submission 150708) | Freshwater microbial communities from Lake Mendota, WI - 17MAY2012 deep hole epilimnion (SPAdes) | ecosystem: Environmental > Aquatic > Freshwater > Lentic | place: Lake Mendota, Madison...
CGTATTTATATATAATCATGTACCTCCACAAATCGCCACGCATTACGCCTACTGGTACAGAATTAAATATATCTAGCCAATCCTGTCCGTATTCTTTTAATATAAATTCTCTACATTGATTATCGTCCATATATTTATATTCGTAATCTGGATTTAAAGACTTCCAGGTATTTATAGACTCAAGCATGTAAGGCTGTAAATCAACAAATGGGTCTTTATAGGTTTGCCAAATAGTTTTTGGAATAAATTCATTATCAAACTTAGCAACAAATGTTCCTGTTACGGCAAATTCTTTGTGCTCTTTAATTCCTTTAAAGGTTTTTAAAACTCTTTCTGAATCCCAATCTTCTTCTACATGAACTTCATACGGATTTCCATTGATAGCATCTTGGTGATAATGAATAATAGGAATAGATATAATTGCGTATTTGGCATCTTTAGATATTCTATCCCAAACTTTTACTGCATCCTCTTCTGACATATGCTCTAAAATATCTCCAAGTATGACTAAATCATACTCAAAATTTTCTATATCTCTAACATCTTTATGAAATACTTTATCGTATCTATTGTATAAATTAAATTCTTTTATATATGGCTCCCAAACTTCTACGGCATGGACCTGAACATCTTCTGGCAGTGCCGCCCTAATTAAGTTAAGGTACACACCTTGCCCAGCACCAACATCTAGAATAAGTTTTGGATCTATTTCAGATATTTTTTGTTGAGCCCATGGTTTATTTTCTGGATCAGAGTATCCCATTTAGTATCTTCCTGCTTTCTTTTAATTGAAATGTTGATTCAACTTCTTCTATTGTACATATCTTACTTATATTTGGATTAATTGTATATACATTTAATAAATTTTTTTGTCTAAACATAAACCAGTCTAATGGAAGATTAATACCTTTACTAGATAAATCTAACATTCTTTTAGCCCCACCTTTATTTATTATATAACAAGCACATGACCAATCTTGGTAAGATGAGCATATGTTTTTAGATATGTTTAATAATATATTATGTTTATAATCCTGATCTGTTGGTGAGAATATATGCAAGGCATCAAAATCTTCTGGGCATTCTTTAATATAAGTATTTATTTTTTCAAAAAAATTATCATATATGACTATATCATCTTCCATTAAAATTAAATAGTCATAGTCAGAATTAATAAAATTTTTCCATGCTAACCAATTACTAGCCCAAATACCAACTTCCCCATATCTCCAACCCTGCTCATTATGTAAATTATATCCATTTATATTTATATTAAAATCTGGGTGGCTATCTTTAAATTTAACATAGTCATCATATGATGATATTTTAATTGTATCGGTGTCTAATATTTTTATATTTTTAAGCAAAACAGAATGAGAGTTTTCAACCAATTTATTTCTATCATGGTCTCTGGGCAAATGGAAAAGCTTGTATGCTATATTCATCTCTTTTTAATTAATCCAAACTTTTCTAGATATCTCTGTATTGTCATGGCCGAGACATTACATTCTGCAGCAATCTCGGTAACAGTTTTCTTTTGAACAGTGTATCTTCTATATAGCCAAGGATGGCTTTGGTATAATTTCATATAGACATCCAGCCCTCATACTGAGCATCTGGATTATCTATGTGCCACTGATTCATCATTTTGTTTTGAAGACTCCAGTCTATAGTATGTGTTTGCAGTCCGCATTTAGGACACGGCCCTGGACCAAGATCTTTGTACACATGTTCACAATTCATCTTTTAGTTAATACCTGATTAGAATAATGAGCAATGCCAAAGGCATCTGCCACATCAAAATCTGTTAATGATAATTTATATTTTTTATTAAAATAGTCTACAGTTCTTTGTTTACGCATATTTCTCAATTGAGTTTTATACCAAGAGTCTGCGTATCCTGGACTTTTAATTCTAATTGCCTCCTTCTCATCTTTAGTAGGATTTTTATTTCCTATGTATGCCTGCCAAGAACTTGGAGATATTGTTATCACTTTTGCTCCTGTCGACATAAGTTCGGCAATTACAACGCCATAAACATAAGATAATTTTATCACAGCATCAGGTGACCTGACAAGTATGGCACCTTCCACAACAATATAATCTGACTTTAATTGATCTAGCATAGCATGCATTTTATTTTTAGCATCATGTATTTTTTCAAATATGTCTGCTCCAACAAATTCTATTTTACCCCATTTAATAGGCTTATCATTTTCCATCAAACAAAATGCTACAGAGTTGGTGGATGCGTCAATGCCTAATACTTTGTTTGCTTGTGTCTTTACGAGATTAGCCAAGTTCACTTAGTATACTCCATATTGCATTTTTACTATCAATAGCAATTTTCTTTTCACAAGTAGAGCATACTTCGTTTTGATTATATCTACTTAACTTTGTTTTACATTTTTTACATGTCCTTGGAGCACCATTTTTAATAGCTTTCTTTTCATAATACTTTTCCATAATCCTACGATTAGTTGCTATTCTACAACACTCATCTGAACAATACTTTTGGTTATGAGTTTTAGGATTAAAGTTTTTAGCACATTCTGAATTTGAACATTTCATAATTTTGGCACCTTGTACGACTCAATTTGAACTGTACCTAATAATCCAGCGTAGCATTCCTTTTTGACTGGACAGTACGTGCATGGCATTTTAGACTTAGATGCCCCTGATGGACGCATTGGAAGGTCCCCATCTTTAAAGTTATCCCAAACTTCACACATCCATGTAAATGCTTCTTCAATTATCTCAGTATTCCTTTCATTCATTGAAATTGGAATTACTATTAACTCTTGAGTATTTTTATTTTCATATAAAAAGAAACCCTCTTTAGCATTCTTTAATTTCATATAAGTAAGCAACTGAAGTAGGTGATTTGCTGTAGGTTTCATTTCTGCCTGCCGCCCATCCCAAACTTCTTGCTTAGCTGTTTTAATTTCACCAATTACGGTTTCATTATCATATTCCATAATTAAATCTATAAATCCCCTGACAGGGGGGTACTCATTAATTATTTCTTGTTCTTGGTCTTTAAACTCTGGCATAGTGGCAATTAATTTTTGTAATCTTTCGTGTGCCTGAGTACCTTGAGCCATGTTGGCAACAGCCACCGCATCATTATCGTCAATAAACATTGCGCCACTAAATGCCATATACCAATATCTTGGGCAGGTTCCGTGTCCGTATCCAAGGGAGCTAGGACTAAATGACTTTTTTGTCATCTCTCCGTCTGCACGTTTTGTATTTCGATAGGATTCATCTAATAGTTGAGCAAATCTTTCTGGATCAAAATATTTACCTGAATGTTTTTTAAATTTAAGATTTTTAACTATGTCTCTACCCATCAGGAACTATACCTAACTACATATTTTAATGCATCTACAAGCTTATCTATAGACTCTTTTGCTGAATAATAAATGTTCTTTTTGTTATTATTTACTGTTCCCGCTTTATCTTTAGCAATAGTAGAATATACTGATGCCATCATAGAAAATTTAGTAGACATTGCTTGAAGCTCTATAATTAAATAAGGGGCTTTGGCGGATGGAACATCTGGATTCATTAATAATTTTACAACAATGGCTAGTGCCTTATCTAATTGCTCATCGCTCATGTATTCATGAAGATCATTAAACTCTGTAATCGAGTTAATTAGCTCTAATGTATTTTTGTCTTCCACTACTTATCCCTTTTTGTTTTATATGGTCCAAGATCGGCCTTTACAGTACCATCTTTTCTAAGCCTTATAATTCTACCATTTTTAATAATTGTTTTATTAAAGGGTATTTTATTATTTGATCCCATTATTTTTTTCCCAGCTCTCTATTAGTTGTTCCAGCAAAGCCCATTCTATTACTGCAAGCCTAGTTTTTTTATTATCCTGTCCTAAAATTATTTTAAGTACTGGATATTTATCTCTACTTACTTTAAATGTATCTGTGCAAATTTTTGCCCAAATTGATTGAGAAATAGATATTGATTTAGAATATTCTTTGTAGTCAACAACAAAATCTTTCCATTGAGAATCTCCTTTTTGATAAGACCCTCTACCACTATTCTTTTGAGCCTTTGCTTTATCACGTTTTATTTCTGATCTTTCTGACATCAGTTAACCTTAAAGGTATTTGCATGTCCATTAATGCATGTCCAAGACATTATTAATTGAATTGGGTCCCAAAATGTTTCTGTTGAATCTGATTCACATCTAGAACAGGGCTTAGCCCCTCCTATTTTTTCTAATTCTTTTTTAAAAACTTTCTCTGGGAATGGTCCAATAAATTCATTAATATTTGGCATTAATTTCCTCAATTAATTTTTCAACAATTTTTGGATTTTCTTTAAGGTACGCAACTGCTTTTGCACGTCCTTGGAATCTTTCCCCATTGACTGTATACCAAGCTCCACCCTTTTCAACAATTCCGCACATTTCTGCAACGTCAAGAGTTTCTCCGACCCTATCGACCCCAAGTACGTCTCCTTGGTAATAGAAGTCATACTGCCCTGAAAGATTAGGGGGTCCAAGTTTGTTGTAATCAATAATCCAATTAACTGGTCTTCCGACTCTCTGTTCAATAATTTTGTCGCCAACCTTAACGCCCGATTTAATAGCATTTGCTTCAGCCTCTGAGGACCAAAGTTTGATAACAGTTGACGAAAAGAATTTGACGGCCATTCCCCCTGTTGGGATGTGGCTAGCATGCATTGAGCCAAACTGGTTTCTTTGTTGTGAGATAAGAACAAGAAGTGTGTTTTTGTTTGCATAGTTTAGCATTTTGACTGCGTGGGTCATATCCTTTGCTTCAGCGCCGATTTGTTTTGTATCTTGCAAATCTTTCATTTCATTTCCATCTTTTTCAAAATAAATAGCTGGCAGCAAAGCGGATATGGAATCTACTACAATTAAATCTATTTCTGCTTCCATTAATTTTGCTGCTACATCTACCATATCGTTTACTGTTTTTGCTGGAGAGTAAATTAACTTAGATGAATCAACTCCTAATTGTTCTGCCCACTCTGGTGAATATGAATGCTCAGCATCGATCCACGCACAAGTCTTTCCCTCTTTTTGAGCCAATGCAATCATTTGTAAGCAAAAAGAAGATTTTCCAGCAGACTTATTACCCCATACAAGAGCCTGTCTGCCATATCCTAATCCGCCATGCAATGCTAGGTTTAAACCAATACTTGGCGTTTTTTGCTTATGTATTTCAACATCTACTGCTGATTGAACTCTCGCTCTTGTTTTTGGATCTAATTTTGCCAATACGTCATCTATTAAAATTGTCATTATACTCTTTCTTTTACCCTAGTATATCATTAAAATAAGTTCCCGTGAAGCCTTGGCCGTTCTTTATTTTTATTAATTTTGGCCTCCAAGACTTCATCAAGACTGTGTAAAATTTCTTCTTCATTCCTCATTGCCGCATAAATATCTAAAAGACGAATAATAACATCTGCCATTTCCTCTACTATTTTTTCTGATCCATGGCTTTTTCTTATGGCCTCTAAAATTTCAGTAACTTCAGAATGAACTAAGGCTAACTTATTTCCAACCTTATCGTTTGTATATTCGCCATCCCAAAATCCCTTCTCTTTTGCACTTTCATGAAGAATTGCTGATAAAGCATCTAGCCCATATTCTGTTATCACATCAAACGTTTTCATCAATCTCCCTTAAGCTAAATGTAAATGATGGCCCATCTTCTTGATAATCAATCACCAACTCTTTGTTTGACACTTTAGATTCTAAAAATTTAAGAGTAGGCACAGTTATTTTTTTATGCTCTTCTAATATTGCCACAAGTACTTGATTCATACTAATTGAAGCAACTATTTGCTCTATATCCTCTGTCATTTTATTTCCTTAACCATTAACGTACCATCATCTAATTTAGACAATGTAATTTTGCACTTCATTCCTTCTCTTAATTTAGCCAAAGCCATCTTATACATTGTAGGAAATGCAATAGCTCTAGTTAACTCTTTGTCTTTATTAGTAAATACTAGGTGTGCCATCATCTTGCCAGCTTTAGTTTTGTATGGAGTATGGTTAAGAACCATATATTCATCTTCTGCAAGATCGTACTCTTTTCTATATAAATAGTCTACAAAAAGATCTGAGCCATTTGGATTTATATCTGACACCTTGATATATCGAGCAATTCGATTATCTCCTACTAAAATAAAATACATTTGATTTGTTTCTATTTGTGTTTGTTCATGATGAAATAACCCTATTGATCCAGTCTCATCAACCAGCTCTACCCTCGCCCAGCCAGTTCCTCGTTTAATATTTTTAACCATACCAAACATTACAAATGAACCTAAATCATCAAAATCTTGAATAGGTCTTGCTTGAGCTTTAATTCTTGGAGGAAGATCTAAATTAAATGTCGGTATACCTAAATACTCGTAGTAGTTTTCTTTCTCTTTGCCACTCCTCTGATTATCATCAAAGGCAGCACCACCAATAGCATTAAGAGCACTAACGGCCCTACTATTAATGCCACTTCCCTTTTTCGAGGCTTTCTCAATAAAGTTTCCATAAGATTCATAAGGTCTCCTTTCAATAATCTTATTTGCAATACTATCTGATATAAATTTTACTTCTGCCAAACCGAATCTAATTGCACCCTCTTGTAAAGAAAAATACAGGTCAGACTCATTGATGTGAGGAAGTAATACTTTTAGTCCAAGGCGTTTTGCTTCAATTAAATACTCTGTCCTAGCATCTTTATCGTTTTCGTTTTTAAGTATTGAAAACATAAATTCAAGCGGGTAGTAATTTTTAAGCCAAGCCGTATAATAACTAAGCATGGAATAAGCAACAGCGTGAGAACGATTAAAAGAATAACCTGCGTGAGCTTCGAAATTTTGCCAAAGGGTCTTGGCTTTCTTTTCAGTAATGTACTCTGAAGCCCCAGCAATAAATTTATCTTTGAACTGGTCAAATTCTTTTGCATCTTTTTTCTTACCAATAATCTTGCGGACCTTATCAGCCTCTGACCAAGACATCCCTCCTAGGTGTACACAAGCCTGCATAACCTGCTCTTGATATATGATAACACCGTATGTATTTTCTGTAAAAGGCCTCATCTTGGCATGTGTATAATCAACCGCTTCCTTGCCATGCTTTCTATTAATGTAGGCCGCTCCAACAGTATTCATAGCTCCTGGACGAACTAATGCATTAGATGCTACTAAATCTTCAAACTTATCTACACCCATTTTCATTAATAGGTTGGTATATGGTGTTGCTTCGGCCTGGAATACTCCCTTAGTATACCCATCGCTAAGAACCTTATACACTTGTGGATCATTAAAGTCTAAAGAAGATAATTGAACCTCTTTACCTGTGCGATCTTTAATTGACTTTAAGGTATCTGAAATAACAGAAAGGGTTTTAAGTCCTAAAGCATCTAGTTTTATTAAACCAATATCTGCAACAGTATCCATATCATATGCGACTACAGGAATTCTTCCAGACACCTTGTCTTGTAAATCTTCTCTAGATTCTACTGGAGCATATTTTCTAATATCATCTTTTGCTACGACAACTCCAGCAGCATGCACTCCAACGCTTCTAATCTTGCCTCTAAGTTTTTCTGCTAGCCAAGTAACTTCTGGATACTTTAATCTAAATTCTTTTGTATTTGGTGATTCGATAAAGTCTTCAAATGTGTCTACAGACTTTAATGCACGATTAACTTCCTGTAAAGGAACCATAAAGACACGAGCAGCGTCTCTCACCACACCCTTGTCTTTAAAATAAGTGTAGGTTGAAATAGAAGCAACATGCTTAAATTTCTTTTTTAAATAATCCTTCACTTCTTTTCGACGACGGTCTTCAAAATCTGTATCAATATCTGGAAAGTCATTACGCTCTGGATTAATAAACCTAAAAAACAATAGATCATATTCAATTGGGTCTACATCCGTAATTCCAAGGGTATAGCAAACTAAAGATCCTGCTGCAGAACCACGGCCTGGACCCACCATAATGTTATTTTCTTTAGCCCAGTTGACCATATCCGCTACAACTAGAAAATATGAGGCAAAGGACTTGTCTTTTATAACCTCTAGCTCTTCCGCCAACCTTAGATCATATACGTCATTTCCTAGCCAGCTGCTTGTCAGGCGTAGCCTTTCTAGGCCCTGGAAGGCCATTTCAGACAGTTTTTGGTCGGCATTGGTCTTGGGGACTGGGAGAAGGTCTAGACCCCTGTTAAAATCGTATTCTTCAATTTTATGGGCTATCTCCATAGTGTTGTCATATATATCTTTTCTAACAATACCAGTCTTAGTAAAGTCTGACTCTATATCTTCTCTAGACTGAATGAATAAATTCATGTCTTGAAAGGATATACGCCTATCTGGGTATAAGTAATTAAACCTATCTAGCATATTGGGCATTTGTCTGGACATATCAAAGTCTGCTTCTTTATCTGCTTTTGGGGATGTAGACAGGATAAGCATAGCCTCTTCCAACACCTTGTCTTCCCCTTTGGCAAAATGGGCATCTCCAGTGGCTACTGGCTTAATCTTTAATTCATCTGCTAATTCTAATAGTTTGTCGTTTATTTCTTTTGGGTTATGAGACTGAACTTCAATGTAAAAGTCTTCGCCAAAAGTTTTCTTAAAATCATTAAGAGCCATTTTTGCTTCCGAAAATTCTTGACGCTCAATAGCTTTACTAATAAGCCCATTAAGGCATCCAGAAAGAACGATAATACCTTCTGAATATTCTTTTAGGACTTCTCTATCAATACGTGGCTTATGATAAAAACCCTCATTCCAAGCAATCTCTTGAAGGATGTTTATATTCTCTAATCCCTTTTTATTTTTTGCCAATAATATAATATGGTTATATGCTTGAATACTTTTGTCTGTTTTAGAGGATCTATCAAATCTATCTGTTGGGGATATGTACGCCTCAACACCTAAGATTGGCTTTATGCCAATTTCTTTACATGCTATCTGCATGTCACGATGAGACGCCAATGTTCCGTGATCAGTTATTGCTAATGCTGTTTGTCCTACGTCTTTTGCTGCTTGTGCAAGTTCGGCAGGAGAGTTGAGGCCATCCATAAGTGAATAGTATGAATGCACATGAAGATGTGTAAATGACATTAACTCTCCGCCTTAACCTATTTTACCAGTCTACGCTACTAGATGTAGTAGACTTTTCTTCTTGTCCGCCTTCTCCCAAATAAAAAGCTTCTTGCTCTGCATACGCTACATGACGCACTGCAGTCTTTTCTAGATCAAATAAATCTAATCCAGAAAAATCAAAAGGTGCCTCGTCTTTTGCCAATGGGATAATTGTGTAACTTGTATCTGTTTTTGAACCATTACGTTTGATTCTCCACATCAAATTAGTAATACTTCCCATTTCACCAGCATACTCAATTAAGGTAGGAGTAATTGTTTTTCCGCTAGTTCCTTGTGAAAGAATTGCTACATATGGCTCTTCTTTGCCATCATCCACTAATACATTAATGTAAAGTCGTGTTCTAGCTTTCCAGCCAGCCTTTGGGTCTTTACGGTGTTGCTCTTGTGCCCAGTCACGACCCTCTGTCTCCATTGTGTCTAATGCTTTTTTGCGGTAATCTTTTGGATTAATATGCTCTAATGCAATAAAACCACAACCACGAGATTGATCATAACTTGGTGAGTCTGGATCAAGCTCTTGAAGGAAACGAATTTTTACGCTTTCTCCATCTTCAATCTTAAACCATCGACCTTTGTTTTCATCATTGCTACTATATGTTGGCTTATCCAACGCTTTGTTTAGGTCTTTTAGACCCTTTACTATACTCATTTTTTCTCCTTGTGATGGTTTATGTCCATCTGTTATTTTATTATATCATTAATTCCAGGATTTGTATTCTATATCAGAGACGGCATTCTTTATACAAGAACGAATCTCATCCTCAGTCATATCTCCTGCATCTTTTGCATCGTGAGGATATATCTTACCATAAGAGTAAGAAGCCCACAAGATGTCTTTGTTTCTTAGTTTATTAGATATATTCCTACCTAATGCTCTGCCAGCCTCATCTGAATCTGTCATAATTATTATTTTATTAAAATATCTATTTAATAAATTTAAATTCTCTTGTGATATGTGCCCACCTAAAGTTGCAACTACGTTTGGAAATCCAGATTGATGAATACGTATTGCATCAAAACTAGACTCCACAACTACCACATGATCTCCAATTTTTTTAGCCCTATGAATATTAAACATGGTTTTGCTTCTTGGTAAATTGGTGCTATTCTTAAATTTCTTTTCAGATATTGATCTGCCAACAAGCCCTACAGGTATTCCTTCTGGGCTATGAACTGGAACAATAACCATGTCTTGCTGAGAAGAGTATCCTAATTTAAAATGATGCATAGAATCTTCATTAATACTTCTAGACTTAAGGTATTCCTGGGCTTCCTTACTTGAACCCAATTCATTATATAGGTTATCTAGTTTTTCTTGTGGAAATTCTACAAACTCTGGCCTATCCTCAAACATGCTGGCCATAACCTCATCAAAATTTTCTAAGGCTTCTGCTTCTTTTGAAGCCACATACCTTATTGCCTCATAGTCATTTTTACTTAATACCTTTTTAACTAACTCTATTAAAGTTCCAGATTCTCCACATGAAGGGTTAAAACAAATGTAAGCACCCTTTTCTTTACTAACACTAAAGCTAGGAGTATTTCTATTTGAATGAAATGGGCAATAGCACATATAGTCATTAGATGTTTCCCCGCCTACTTCTAGTCCTAAGTTTTTTACTATAGACTTAATGTGGGCTGGACTATATTGCGTGGAATCAACTTTCCTTGAGAGATCCCCTCTGATAGCCATGCTTTCTTCCTTCCTACGTATACTCCATGTAAAGTCATTAAAAACTTCCATGTCTCACCTGTAAATTCTACAGAAAATGCTGGGTCTATGTCAAGGACCTTGGCATATCCCTTTGATCTCATGTCATGAGTTAAAAGATTTTCGTATTGATTTTTAATTCTAATCATGTCCGAATCATCTTTAAACTCTACCAATACTTGAAACCTATTTATTTTTTTGTGAGTCATTGTTTAGTTCTGGCAAATTCTCATAAATTTCTTTGACTATACCCCTATTAATATCCCAGTCTAGATAGAAATCAAATTCGTGCCCATGTCTATTTTTTCTAGATACAACCTCAATCATATTCGTTCCTGGATATCTATGAATAGCCATAGCCATATCTGCATCATATTCGATAGCCTTAGACCATGCCACCTGACTCATCATTGGTGGATTATCCTGATCAGATATGTCATCTGCGGTTGCAGCGGTAATATCAATAATCGGAATGCTATTAGATACAGCTAACAATTTAAACTCACGAGATATATTTCTATTCCGTTCTACTTCAGAGTTCGAACGCTTATTATCATTAAACAATTGATGATAATCAAGAATTACTAGGTCTGGTTTATGTTGATCAATTTTTCCTTGAATTGTTGCTGGAGTAACTTCTGTATTACCCTCGTTAGAAACTAGAATAAAACTATTCTTGCCCTCAAACTTTTTAGTAGACCATGATCGGAAATCATCAATATTAATATCTCCTTTAGACAAATCGCTTGCACGAAATGCTCCAGATCCTAGCATTGTGTAGATACGGTCACGCATATTTTCTGGTGACATCTCAAGAGACACAATCATTGGTTTAAATCCTTGTTCCCATGCTTTACACGCTAAGTATGAGGTAAACCATGTCTTTCCTTTTCCTGGCCATCCAATAGCAACAATTAAATGTCCTGGCGCCATTCCTGTAGGATATGCTTTATCAATTGCATCAAACCCAGTAATAATTCCTGGAGCTCCGCCCATTGCTGCAGATCTGTTCTTAACTGCTTCAAAATGTCTTGCGGCAGCTTCGGCATCGGTAATATCTAAGTCACGTACATTGTTAGTGTATCTACTTAGTGTTGCAAGGTCGCTTTGCATTTGTGCTAAAACTCTTGAAGCTGCATCTTCTTTAAGGCTTGATCCACTTCTTAAAATAATTGATTTTAATCTGCTAGATAAAAATTCATTTTTAAGCTTATCTAAATAATATCCAGTTTCAGCTTTTACGTTTATGTCTGGGTCAAAGTCTTTAAACTTTTCCTGCAATATTCCTACTTCTGGAACTGCTTTAAATTTATAATAGTATGACTTTAATCCTTCCCAGATGTCTCTATGCGAAGTAAATAATTCGTCTACATTATCTGCTAGAAGGGTGCTTATGTCTTTATTCTTGCATACGGCAGAAATAAGGGTGGCTTCTGTATTCATTCGTTCCCTTCCTCAACCATCTTTTTAGTGGCTTCTCTAAGCATACGACGATTTGTCTTATCCTTTTCAATCTCTTTGTTTACCTGATCTATCTTGTCAAAGTTATAATAAAAGAACTGTATTGGGTGTCCAGGTTTACCAGTAGTAAAGTAATAACTTAATAAGTCTTTAGCCCTATCAAAACCAACGCTGTCTATTACATCCTGCATTCCCCACTTTTCTCTAAACTTATTAATGGTAGGAACTTTACCATATTTATCTTTATACAAGCTTTGGTAATGTGTAAGCAAGATATAGGGCTCTTTATTGTTTGCCACGTTTACCCAACTCTTTTTCTACCTCATTAGTTTTTTCAATAAGCTTATCTTCAACAAATTTATATACTCTTTCGGTAGCATCATTAACATTTTCTCCATCACGAACATCGTCTTCTACGCCGATACCTATTCTGATGCTTTCGTAATTTCCTAAATTTCTTGTAAAGGAAAGATCAACCTTAACTCTAGTTTCTGACACGTTTAATTTTACCCGCCTTTTCACGTAACTTTCTATTTATTTCAGAAAGTTCTTGAGCTTCTTTTTTTTCTATTGCTGCGTATTCGTAAGATGGTGGGCACTCATTACACCAATGTCCGCCAATAAATCCAAATCTTTTATATCCACATAATGTCATTTGTGCTCCTTCATATGTCTTGACAAAGTACTGTTAGCAAATATTCCCCATCGTACCTCTATATTTTTTTCGCAAACTGAACAAATTGCAAACCTGTTGCCTGTTGTCATCAATCCGCCTTCCATACTGGTACAAACCCGCTATCGGTCTTAGTATACAATATAATTCCGTGTTTGAAAAGGGCCTGCAATTCTGCCTTTGAAGGTATATCTTTTGTATACCCAACATCTAATATATATTGATGTAAATCTAAGATATCAGACTCTCTTAGCATAAACTTAGACCACTGACTATCTGGATTGCTAATTGGGTATACTCTTTGTGGAGTTTTTATTTTACCATTTAAGATGTATTCTTCAATAGTGACCTTATGCTTATTTAATAATTCTCCAACTTGTTTTACGGTATAGGCATTCTCTTTATATTTATTTACTTGAGAATAGGAATATAGAACTCTTTTTTTGTCGGGGTAGCACCAAGCAATTAGCTCGTCTCTAGCCTTAGATGACTTTATTACTTTGTGTATTTTGTCATTTAAGAAGAAATAGAGAAACTTTTTTCGTGCTCTCTTTCCCTTTTCTCTAACCATTTGCCAAACCTATTCGTCTCCTTATCAATCATCCAGCGTTTTCCACACATTACGCAAAACAACTCTATAGATAATTTTTGTGAAAAAACTCTGTCTACAAAGACTCTACCACCACATTTTGCACACCACATTATAAGCTAAACATCTTTCCGTCAACAACGCAGGTATAATCAGGAGATACATGTATCATGTTAACGTGTGGGTATTTACCATTTTCAATATGTGCAATAGCAAACCCCTTTTGCCAATCATGGTGTTGGGTATACTTCATTCCTGGACCCTTTTCGTCACACATGTGTCCAATCTCATAACCCCTAAGAGTTTCTCCCTTGCCCTTATTTCTTAATTCATAAGTAACCAAATGAGATGCAATTCTATGAGAGTGTCCTCTAATCAAAGAGACTTGAAGATCTTCCATATCTTTTCTAACAGATCCAGTTGCTGAAATTGAAATTCCATGATGTACATGTATATCTCCAAATCTACGCTTTGGTAATTCATTATAATAAATATAATCATACCCTAAAGAGTCTAGGCTCCATAAAGCTTCTGGCGTAACATGCTTTGCATACTCTGGAATTTTTTTATCGAGATAATCAAAAATTCTAATATCATGATTTCCTAATGCTGAAAACAATTGTGCATCTGGAAGAATTTTTCTAGTTCTTGCATAAAACTCACGAGCTCCGCTTGCTTCAAATTTCATGTCTTTTAGCATTAACTCTAGATCATTAGTTACATCATCATTTTTATATGCCTTTAAAAATTCTGTTGGCTTGCCTTCAGTAAATCTACTGTAGCATGCTTGGTCATCTGTATCGCCAAGATAATCTACTACATCTGGCTTGAACCATTTCATTACTTTAAACCAAAGCTCAATCATTTTATCGTCCTGATATGGAAACTGTTGGTCTGAAGACAGCATCCATTTTAAATCATTAGACATTAACTATCCTTAAATTAAAAAAGTCACGGAGTCGTGACTTTATGGGTACAAATGAATTGTAACATATTACTATATCTTGTCAAGAAACCACTTTTTGTTGAGAGGCTACAAAATGAGTTACTAGTCCTGTTATATCTTTGTTGGGTATAACATCTACATAAACATTGTTTCCACTAATATAAGCGGATACTGTAATTTGAGTATTTGCTGGTAAAGCCTGAGCTACAGAGGCTGTTACATATATTGGTGAATTAAAATTAAATGAGCTTGGTAGGGCTGCTGGAGAAGACGTATATTTTTGATTTGCATTTAATTTTGAGGTCCAAGTTCTTTGATTAGAAAATACAATTGGAACGCTAGAAGATCCCTGATCATTTAAAGTAGCATTAACTAGGCTAGATGAAGTCTTATATATATCTGCTAAATTTGTCTGTAATTGATTTAGTTTGTTTGGATCTAATGGCTCACCCTCATTAAATACTATTGATGAATATGGCATTATAAATTATCTCCTAGAATATGCATATTTACTTCTACTTCACTTACCTCAATTATACTAGATCTATCTAGTCCAAATTTATTAAATGAATCTGGGTCTACAATATGCCTACGTTTATTTTGTGATATTAAATATATTTTACCATCTGCTATGTTCTTTATCAAAGTACCGTCTCTAAAGCCTAGCTTGCCAACAACTTTCATGCTGGCTACCGCCTTTTCTAAAGCCTCTACAGTGCTAAATGACCAAGACTTTTCGGCACGATCAGATATAAGTTTAAACCTTTTATTATCTTTAATCCAATATGTTCCCGTCTCTGTCTTTACTGCAAGTCCAGAAGGCAGGATTACTGGATTAATTATCTTCTGTGACTGACTCTTTCGTCGCATCTTTTTCCATAAGTTGAGTAATCTCTGCCCGTAATATTGCAATTTGAGTTTCATAATTTGATACAATTTCTCCTATGCGTTGCTGTAGGGCGGTTATAACCAATTCGGCCTTTTCCATATAATCCTATCTGTTAGGTCTAAAGGATACCATTATCCTTCAAGGGCGTCAAGTCTTGCCTCAAGTGATTTTATGCTTGCATCTTGTTCTTGAATAATCTGTAGTAAAAATATAGGCAATGTTTCGTAAGCAAAATAGTCAGGAATTCCTGTCGAGTCGTATTGAATTAATTCATCAAGTCCTAGTTCTTGTGCCTCTTCAGCAATAAAACCATATTGTTGAATGTCTGTTTCATCATCTATGTATTTAAATTTTCTAACTGGTAAACTTAAAAGCGCTTGTGAGTTTATTGAATAATTATTAATTTGCTCTTTGCGTCTACGAGTTGATGAAACATAGCCGTACATTCCAGCTGTACTAACACGCATTGCACGAGTGGTTCCTCCCATGTCATTATTATAAGTTTGAGCAACTCGCACATTTCCGCTTGACGATAAAAACTCAAATTGAAATCCAGAAGAGCCAAAAGTTGCACTTCCAGGAGTTGAAATTGAGCCTGACGGTTGAATTAAAAGCTGGTTTGCTTCTATTCTAGTTGCAGCACTTATAAACAAATACTCACTTGCTGCTATTACTGAGCCTCCACCACCAGCAAACTGATATATTTCAAAAGTTGGGGAAGATGTTGGTCCCCAAGTTAAACTAGGACTTGAATATCTTAAGGTATTTGTAATTGTAAGAGGGTATGTTCCAGATAATGTAATTGTTCCATTAGAATTTAATGTTGTTGATCCGCCAGTAATTGTTGTAGAGCCTGTTGTCCAGCCACCAATAGATGATCCGCTAGCCGCCGTTAAAGTTCCTGATAAAGTTAAACTACCACTTGTAGTTAAATTAAAACCTCCAGTTTGGGTTCCACCATTATATGTTGCTATGCCACCAGATGCACTCATTCTAATATGCTGTCCACTTGTTGGTCCTACAAATATTGTTGAACTAGAGCTATTTATTTCAAAGTTGCTTCCCTGCAAAAATGTTGATCCAAGAGTCCAGCCACCAATTGTTCCAGAGTTTGCTTTTATTACTCCGTTTTTAGATACGCTAAATGGTGCTGACGCATAGGTAGCATCTCCTAACCATATTCCAGTTGCTGGTTCTGCTTTAAATATGGCATTGGATGATCCTATAGAAAGGTCTCCACTAAATGTTCCATCACCCACTATAGATAACTTTGTTCCATTAAAGCTTAATATTGCTCCTCCAGATACTCCACCAGTTCCATATATTAATAATGGATCACCAGTTCCTGAAAGCTTAACGTGTTTGCCAGATGTTGATCCTACTGTAATTGTTGACGCTGAATCTAAAGTACCAGTTGTGATTTTATCAGCAGCAATTGTTACTATGTCTCCAGATGTTACTTTGCCTATCTGCACAGGATTACCAGTGGCCGATACTGGAGTAGAAGTATCTGTACCATTTGTTGTAGCAATTTTTATATAGTAGTCTACTCCATAAGTTAAAGCGGATCCATTTACAATAGTGCCTACACCAATATTTAAAGTATTTTGTCCATTTGCAAAATCAAGAACATCCACCTGATTAGCTCCTGACGAACCAATATCTACTGGAGTAAATCCAGATGATGTTCCAACATAAACTTTAGCAGCAGTAAATCCATATGGTTGATTTGCGTTACCAGATGTTTTTCCGTTCCAAGATAACTGTATAGCTCCTAAGACAGAAGAGACTGTTGGAGTAGACGGAGTTACAGAAGACTCTGCCGCAGGCACACTTGAAGTAACTGTTCTAGTTACAGCTGTGCTCATAGCAGATAATGTTCCTATTTTAGAAACTGCATATGAAGAAACTATATATGTTCCAGCTGGAGCAACTATTGTTTTTGTGCCTGCTGAAAAAAATGATGTAGCTGGTTTTGATGAATCAAATGGTGCTCCGTTTACATAGATATCAACTCTATCGAAATTAGTAAGGGCTGCTCCTGTAGATGTATTTCCATCCCAGGTAATCTGTATATAACCTGGAGTATTGTTGGCTACAGTTAATGTAGAAGGAACATTTGGAAAAGATTCTCCAGGCGTAGTTATTGATTTAACTGCAGACCATGGGCCAAAGGATCCGTCTTCATATTTCCACCTAAATTGAAGTGGAAATAATGTACTTATATTTAAATCAGTTATTGTTAAATTAAAATAGTTTTTGTTATCTAATGGGGAAGAACTATCTTTTAATAAATCTTCAAAAGCCATATTATGTAAAATCCAGATCTAATTTGTATTCTACGTCTACCGCTCTTCCTGCAGATTTTGAAAGCGTGGACCCTAAAACAGATCTACTAATTAATCCAAATATAGGATCAAATGTGTCTTCGTCATTTATTCTTAAGCCATCCATACCAACAGATGTAGTATTGGTAGATGTTGGGGTAATCGTGATTCCTATTTTATTAATGTTTGTTTTATCTGGTGTTCCAGTTGGTGTTCCAAATACTGTGCTTAATAATATGTCTGATGTTATTTTATATCCAGTTCCGCCTGCTGGAGTAATGGTTGTTGTGTAATAATCAGAGCTTGATGAATATAGCTTTAAAATAATGCTTTGTAAATTAGCATCACTTTTATAGTATGCTAGTCTTATCGAGTCATTTACACTATATCCAGATAAATCTAAAGATGTAGTGTTTGTATATTCTTGAGCGGCAGTTGAATTAGATACAAATGTTAAAAGGCTGTCTCCTACTTTTGCCCTTTGAGCCGTAATATCATAATCTGGATTAGCTCCAGAGGATAGCTGCCAGTCTAATCTGTCTGCAAAATCTGCTAAAAATCTGCTATCAAAATTATTTATAGATGTTCGAGTAGACGGATATAAGCCTATTTCGTTAATTTGTCCTGCAATGTCTTGAGGAATAGTTGTTTTATAAACAACCTTATAGGTTGTTGTTCCAGATACCGTTTGAATATCTGTGCTGCCAAGTGTTACTGGAAGCCTATAAAATTCAAAACCAAGCCTGGTGTCTTCGTCAGTTGCTGCAGTTGTATCTATGCCGATAGAGATATCTTTACTCGCATCCTCAATATTTCCAGCAATAAAATTTGCAATAAACCTTTTGCCAAATTTAGTAATTACGTTAGGGGAACGATAAATTTCTTTACCGTCTTGATAGAATATGTATGTGCCCTTAATCATATTATGCGTTAGGATTGTAAATCCTTGCATCCACCCCCGCTACATTATTTATATTTTTACTTGAATTTCTTATTTTTAAAACTGCCTTGTATTTTGCCAACTTGCTTACTGGATCATAGTATTGCTCAAAATTAACACTTTCAATATCTGTTAATTGTGGTACATCAAGCTGATTAACCAAAGACACATTTAATGATGTTGGAACTGCATCCCCATTTGCTGGAATTCCAGATAAACTAGAGTATGCCCCGTCTACTTGATATTTTGAATAATCTACAATTGTGCCTTTAGTTTGAATATAATTATTAGGATTTAAAAATACTGTATCTGGATGGCCTACTGGCAGTACCAGTGGTTGTCCGTCCGTGACATCTTTTTTATCTATTCTTTTAATTGCCATAATTATTTATTATACCATTTGGTCGACTATAAAGATCGACAGGTAATAGATGTCTCCAATCCTTCAGAGTATTCTTGACTAACATTAGTAACTATAAAATTTTCGGTTCCAGCAAGGCCTACATATGTGTGCTTTATTGATATTATATCTCCTACTGAAATTAATGGATTTCCAAATACCTTTAAATTAACTACCCTGCCTCTATTTACAACTACCGTTTTTGATTTAATCCAATCGGCTAAGGATTTTACATCTGATAAATTTTGCAACCATCTAGATTCAAATATTACTGGTTCTGGATTAGCGTATTCTGCAAGCTCATTGCTTACATATTCTAATGTTCCAGAAGATCCTAGGGAGTTGCCATACACATATAAAGCGTTTCCTAGATCATCTTGCAACGGAATTGTAGTAGATGAATTGTTTAATACATATGCCTCTGCTCCAAAACTAGAAACTTTGGTTCCCAATAGCACGGCATTTGGGTTTGCTCCCGTAGACCATAAGACAGGATATGCAGGCCTGGTATCAAACTTGATATTAGATTTAACAATTTCTCTAACAACCGTTCCAAACTCATCAATTGCTGTTCCTTTAGCATCTATTTCGTCATCACGATCTGTATATATTAAATCTCCAAAAGAAGTATTTATTAGGTCATTATTGAATTGGCCTTGATATAGATTTATTTTATATGCGGAGTCGTCGTAATTTGTTTTTGTAATTGTATTTCCATACACATAATCGTATGCCACTGTTCCTCTTCCGCACAACAAGGCTACTCTATCGGTAGCCTTCAAAGATTCAATTAAGCCAGTGCTTCCTTTTACAGTATTATTTGTAGTAGAGTCAGTATAAGTAATTTTATATCCATTAATATATGCGTTAATGGTTACTGACTGCAGGGATACCTTTACCTTTACATCAATATTGTAAGTTCTTCCGCCATAAATTCCTTCTATAGTTGATTCTGTTCTAACCCCAGACTCTCTTAAATTAAACAATTGGTTTCCATAAAACTTTACAATCCTTACTGCTTTTCTATTAAAAGACGCAGCAGAGGCTGTAGTTTCAATAATAATGTAGTACCCTCTAGCCGCTTCTGGAGTAATAAAAAATCCTATTCCTCCAACAGCATTTGTATTTTCTATAGAATTTTTCATAAATATGCTTCCGCCAAATGAGTAGTACGCTGTAGAGTTTGCTTCTGATACAGACTGACTTACGTTTGCTCCAGCATAATTTACTGATGAATAAGTAGGAGGCACTACCGATGTAAAGCTTCTATACGCAACTGCATACTTGTTTGCTTTAAATTCTGATTCAGATACAGATAGCTCCATATAAGATTTTGATGGAGCATTTAAAGTTTTTGGAGTTGGAGATATTACTTGGCCATTGATTGATGATCCAGCCATAACATGAAAAGCAGATCTAGCTTGACTTACAGTTACACCTGAATATGCCTCTACCTTAAATTCATATGAAGCTCCTTCTACCAATCCTGTAATTGTGTACGGAATGGTAGAATTTTCTATAGAAGATACTAAATCGTATACCTGAGTCGATGTATTAAGTTTATACCAATAAAATTTATATTTTGTTGGTTGAGATGCCATATTAACAATTGTTATATTTACTCTCACAGATGTTGTAGAAATTTGTTCAACAATTGGCTGGTTAATTATATCAACTGGTCCACCAGTAGATCCGTTTATAAGAATATATCTTGTCATTTAACTGTTACCAATCTTGCTGTCCATTGATTTAATGTTGTTGCAGTTGATTGGGATGAGCTATGGTATGCCGCAGTTGTTCCAAGTGCACCTCTGGTTTTAATTTTATATTTTCCTGTTGGTTTAAAGTATGAAGTCTCTGGCTTATTTGGATCTTCAAATCCTGGTTTAGATAATGCTCTATATTTATTCACATCTGACTCAGAATATATCCACACTGTTTGAAATGTGCTGCCACTTATAGGAATATACTGATATTGAATTGCTTCAAACTCTAGTATTTCTGAGTCTATTAAAAAATACCCACTAAAATTAAATATAGATTGATATCTACTATAGGTATCTACGTAATTAATGTCTAGTTCTATTTCAGTATCTGAAGAGCTTATGGCATTTTTTAATCCGCCAGCACTTAAAAAGGTTGGCTCAGATTGCCATAAGGAAGATGATCCTCCTGTATATTGTGTAGATATAGGGGTAGACCATAAAATTTTAACTTGGTTTGCTCCTGGTATTTCATTTTGAGAAAAGTCTACAATATTAGGAAGAGCAGATCCTTCTGCTGCATAATAAAAATTCCAGTCCTTAGTTGTTCTTCCATACATATAGTCTCTGCTATAAAACTGTAATATGTTGTTTTCATCTACTATTGCATTCATTTGTATGTCTCTACATAACTCCTGAATATGCTCCCACACGGTTTTTGTGCCGTCTGTCCAGAAATAATTAACAAGCGGGATAGATGTTTCTGTGGCAGCCAAATTAAAATTATAGTTGTTATACCCTACTGAGTCTAGCAATCTTCTCAGTATTGCCGTTACTGGATAAGACTCACATAAAATGTCTGGTGCAATCGTATCCATTAAATGCTTTGCGCTATCTAATGCAGTTGCTGATGTTTCTCCGTGCTCAGATATTGACCAGTTGTTTATAAAAAATAAACCTTGCTCAATTTTATCATATACATCTGATCCACTAGTTATTGCACCATTTGAATGGTATATTTTAAAATATGGTTTAAGTTCAGCATTTTTAAACATATAGGTTTTAGTTGAATCTAGTGTAGTTGTTAAAGGATTATAAGATATATATTGAAGAGCAGATTGATCGTATTTAGACAAATTAATAGATAAGCTATTTGATGTTAATACTCCTACTGGCAATATGTCGTCTGATGAGGCAGAGGATTCTTTGCTTATATTAAATGTAGATACATCTGATGATAAGTCTTTTACCCATCTGGCAGATAGCTCAATTAATCCCACTACCTTGCCCCCGCCTGGATTAGTTGCCTGTAGCCTTATGCTTTTAATTGATATTGGAGATGGATAAGATATAGGTTCTGCCCAGGCCGTAGTAGACCATGTAGAGCCCGTATAATATAAAACGACTTTTCCGCTAGATGGAGTAGTGGTTGGCCCAATTACAGTTGTAGAATTATCTGATTTAGTTATTGTAATTGTATAATTTGTAGGAAGAGTGTGGTATTTTTCAAAAGTTGCAATTATTTTATTTGTTAAGGCATACTTAGTTCCAGTTGCAGCATAGGTAACAGTTACATCTGCATTTTGGTTTTCTGGAGTTAACCAGTATTTATAATATAATGTGGCTCCTGGATAGTAAACTCTTGGTTTTTCTGTTACGTTATCAGAAGATACAGTACCAGGATAATTGACCATTCTGTAATTTGAAAAACTATTAGTTGCTGTATCGTACGAAGGGCTAGTCAAAAGAATAAAATATTTAATTCCAGGTCCTGTTGGCCTGAACGGCTTAATGACAGAATCTACTGGAAATAATTTTTTAAATGGATTTGATCTAATTAAGGATCCATCTGTAGAAGTTATACCAGCGATATACTGAGAATCTGTAGATGTAGTGGCAGAAGAGACGGAATCTATCATTGTATTCATATTATATTCTATTGTGCATCCGCTATCTATTCTAACGTTTGTATTGTTATAAAATATATTTTTTAAATTATTAGAAGCGGATATCATTATACCTCTTCCAAAGAAATAGATACGTTCCAAAACTCCTGTGCTGTATCGCCTGATACTTGCTTAACATTTCTTTTAACCAGTTCAAATGAGCAAGATGTGAATATCATATTAAAGGTTTGTGTAGATGTTCCACCATACACAAGAGATACGTCAAAGTTACTTCGTCCAGACAGTGCTCCAGAAGCTTTGGCAGCAGTTCCTTCATAAAATGATCTAAGATCTATTGCTCCATATCCACCATCTGCTGTAAATGTAGAAAGAGACGGTAGCATATTCCAGTTTACATTTATTGTCTTTTTGTCTGCAATAAAGAATTTACGTAGGGTGCCGTTAGCCATTCTTTGCTGCTTTTCAATTCTATTTGTTTGAATAGATACTGGTTGACGATTATGGTCGGAGAGTTTAATTGTGGTGTTTAAATATATTAATGAGCCTACTGGCAAGTATATAGCTGGCATATTATCTTAACTTACCTCCTCCACCAGATTTTAATTGTTCTAGTGCCATTGCACTCTTGAATTGTTCAAATAACATTCTTCCGTCGACCTGTCCGCCATTTTCAAAATTCATTACTAATCCGCCTACATTATAATGCTGAATTGTTCCACCTTTATTATACCCCATAGTATTTGAAGGCATAATCATTTTCTTTCCAACATCATATCTTGTTGCTAATCCACCCATAGCCATTCTATTAATTTCATCAAGCATTGGGACGCCAACTGCTTTAACTGCAGAAGCCCTTAATACATATTCTCCATTTGAAAGCATTGCTGGAATTGAGTCAGATGTCCCAGTTCCTGGACCTGTAATACCACCAAATGATCCCATTTGATAATTTCTAATTTGTCCACCCATTGCTTTTTTAACAGGAATTATATAATCATTTATGGAAACTCGATAATCTTTTCCTTGATAATTAATATACTGATTAGCCTTTAAAGCATTTTCTTTAATTAAATCTGGAGCATATAATCTTCCATCTGTTTGAGCAGATCCCGTATTATATGTTCCTCTTATATTAATCGGACTTTCTTTACTTCCAGTTCCAGGTATATTTTTAAATTTATCTACCGCTGTTCTAAAATCTGTTACAGCATTTCTAAATAATGTATCAGAAACACCTTTTCGTTCCATTTCTTTATTCATTGCATCTAATACCTTTTGTCCAGTGCTTGCCTGTGCTGCCCCGTATAAATTAAGAGTTTCTTGTGCTACTGTAGGTGCTCCGTAGACGTTAAGACTTTGAGGTTTTGCTCCTGGAAGACTATATTGTTTTTCAAGATCTGTCGCCGCCTTTTGCTCCTCTCTTGTTCCAGACTTCATAGCAAATATAATTCCTTGTGCCTCTTTAGCAAAATCTTGTCTTGCTTTAGAACTTGTATCTGCAGCATAAAATACTGACAACTCTTTAAGTCTTTTTAAATTCTTTTCTAGATTAGCAACACTTGCTGCTTCTTCTGCAGACTTAGCAGTAGCAATCTCAACACCTTTTTTAAATTTAGATTCTGCGTCTTGTATTCTTTGTTTTTCAGCTTCTTTTTTCTTTATGTCTTCTTCTTCTTTTTTAGTGATGGCTGCAATAGCGTCTCTTGTTTGCTTTTCTTTAGTAAGTTGTTGTAAATTTATTTGTGCTTGAGCAGCCCTAGACATATCTCCTGCTGCAAGAGCATTCTGATATTCTAGTTGTAATTTTTTAATTTCGCTAGTGTAGGATTCCGCATCTTGTTGTTCTTGTAAAGCTTTTCTTCGTGCATCTGCTGCTTCACGAATTTTCTTTATTTCTAAATCAATTGCTTTTATTTTATTTGAATAATAATCTTGATCCTGTTTTTGAGCTGCTTTAATTGTTTTTGCATAATCTGTACTAGCATTTTTAGCTTTATTAATTGGTTCTGCTAAAGCTTTTAATGGGTTATTGTTTGATAAATCTTCTGTAATACTATTTACACCATTTAAAATTTCTGCATAATTTTGAGCCATTGATATTGCCTCTGGGCCAGACATAGCTGATAAGTTTACCATTTCTGCTAACTCGTTGTTGTATAACAATATTTTTGCAGTAATGCTTGCTGTTGATTCTAAATTTCCTAAGATAGATGCGTATATTACATTTTGCTGCTTTAAATTTTCTACCTGCTTTACGCTTAAAATAGAATTAGAGCTATTAATTTTTGTAATTTTTTCCATAGTTATTCTTAATGATTCTGCTGAATCAATTATATTTTTAGGATCTAAAGCGTCTTTTGTTCCAATTAATCCTTCTTGGTATGCAATAACTGAATTTACTAATGTATCTAGCCCTTGTGCAAACTCTTCTGGGTTAAAGTTGTTAATAGTTGACGCCCTGCCGAGGTTATCAAACAGTCTAGTTAATGCTGTAGTTTGATCTATTATATTTCTAAAATCAGTAGTTGTTACTGCAGATAAAGCCTGTCTAGCTTTATCAGACGCCTTAACTATTGCAAATATTTGATTAGATGCTTCTGATGCAGATAATCCCATAGCAACAAATTGTGCTTTTAGATCGGCTGCATATTTATTTACTCCACTACTATCAATACTATTAAATGCTTCAATATAATCTGTTTGATTCTTTTTAGCATTTTCAATAGCTTCATTTAATTCAGTTATGCTTAAGGTAATTCCAGTAGGACCGCCCTTAGTATATGCCTCATATGCTGATTGAGCCTTAGCCTTATTTAACTCTATTTGCTCATTAACTTCTTTTAGTCTATCTGATAATGTTTTAAATTTAGTAATTCCAACAGAGGCAAAAGATTCCTGAGTTCCGCCAAATGCTAATCTGTTTGCTTTACCTACATCCTCATAATTCTTTTTAAGATCTAATAAAGCTCTTCCTAGCATAAATGCCCCGCCAATTACTGCGCCAGGAATTGTTAGTCTTCCAAGAACTCCTGCAAGCTTTGTTACCATTGGTAGCACTCCGCCAATACCTTTTAATCCAGACATCAGAGGAAGTATGTTTGACGCAGCCATAACAGCCATACCAGCAGGTCCACCAATCATTGAGCCAGCCATCATGCCGCCCATACCAATTGCCATTTGGGATCCCATTCCCATTTGTGGCATTCCTCCAGAAACTATAGACTTGCCATAAGGATTTCTTACGCCAGCAGTAAATGCTGATACTGGTCCGCCATTTTGATACCCTTTAACCATTCCGCCCATATTGTATCCTGGAATCATTCCTCCAGAATTTCTTCCCATAGCTTTACTTAAAAATCTAAACGCAGATCCTGTAAATTGTGGAATCCCTCTGCCAGCTCTTAATGCTGAAATAGCTGAAGATGCTCTAGATTCTGTAGGTCTAAAAATTCTATTTGTGCTAAGACCACGATTTGTTGGTTTTCCTGTGGCAGGCACTCCTTGTGGAACACGAACTTCTTGATGCTTTTCTAATTTTCTTAAGCCCCTCATTACCGAAGATCCGTAAGGAATTGCAGCTCTATATACAGCATTTCTTAATATAGATGCACTAACTCTTTGATTTGCATTTCTTCCAGTTATTCTATCTGCTAAAATAGTTTTACCAGATTCTTTTTGTCCTGTTAAAGTATTAATTATTTCTCTATCTAAATTTGAAACAAAGTCTAATTTAGATCTATCACGAATTCCTAAGTCTTCCATTAATGGCCCATATGCAACAAGTGGGTCATGAGTTACATTTTGAGTTCCATTTGGAGCATAAAGACCATTTGAATTAATTGGTACTGGTATTCCTCTTAAATAATTAATAGCTACATCTATTGGCAAGGATCCTCTGTGTGTTCCTTGATTAAAAAATGTATGATAAGCAGCGACTAGTCCTCCATGAACAGATGTTCTTGGATTCATTAGATTTTCAGAGCTTACTCCGTATTGTGACATTAATTCTGGATGCAAATCTGGTCTATCTACCGATCTAAATGATCTGCCCAGGTGAGAAATTTGTCTACCAGAATACATTTGTTGTGTAGTAGCAAGTACCGCTTTTCTAGTTCCAAGATTGAAGCCAGGTCCATCTGAACCCCTATTATTATTTAATGCTGTAAGTAATGGTAAATTTGCTTGAGTTGCTTCTCTATTAACCACAAATTCTCCAGGAGTTAGAACTGCTGGAACAACATCTGCATTTATATTTGGGCCAGGAACAATACTTCCATCATTTGCTGTATAAACATATCCGCCCATATTCATTCTCTTAGGCATAGTAGTCTCGGTAGAATATCCGCCGCCCCAAGTTCTTACTCCTAATGCCCTTGCAATTTTATCAATAATTTGAGCACCTGGCCTATTTGCTCTAAATATTTCTTTAGTATTTGCTTTTCCAGTAGGGCCAACTATAGGCTGATTAAGTAATGGTACCTGTGTTAAATTAGCAGTTCTTCCTAAACTTGTTGCAACCTGCGTAGTTGTTTGAGCCATCATTGCTTCTAATTGTGAATTTATTGCAATAATTTTTGCACGTGCAGCATCCACGGTAAGTTTCCCAGCTTGCAATTGTTGAACAATTAATGCGGATTCTGCGGCAGCATTGCTTGTTAACTTTGTCATTGCTGGAAGCAATTGGCCAAATGTAGTATTTATTTCTGTACTAAATGTTCCAGTTCTAGCAATTTCTTTCTTTAAATCTCTTACCTCTCGTTTTGTCATCATAGACAATGTACCCATTAGTGTATGCCATTTTGCTGCTTCACCAGCAACAATGCCAGTTGATACTCCTCTGGATGCCGTCAAACCTTCAATCTTTGGTAGATCTCCTTCTGCAAAAACCATCGGCGCTGTGCCAACTTTTTTATTTAATGGAAGTGGTATTGGAGTAAATGAATGAATTGTTTGTGCATCTCTTTGTGCTGTAGTCATTGTTGATCTTGAAATGTGATGCCCTGCAGATCTACTTCCTTCTGGTCCTAAGTAAGGGCTGTTAGGATTTACAGCTCTTCCTGCAATAATAGTTGATCCTGCGACTGTAGATATTCCAGGATTTACTGCCATTGCAGCAGATGATGCCCTTTGTTGTAATAAAGTAAACTCCGCTGTTAATCCAGCAATAGCCTGTTTTAATACTGCTGCTGCTTTAGCATCGCTATAAAATGTTTGTTCTACTAAATTTCCAGCTTTTTGTGCAGCTAATATTTCTGGAGTTAAAAGTTTCCAACCTTCTCCACCTTTAAATAATGATTTAAAATGATATGCACCCTTAATAATATATCCAAAGAAGTTACCAAGTACACCAGTTAACATAATTAATGGGCCAGCTGCTGCTGTTAGCATTCCCATAAATCCTAATGCCTGTTTAATAGGCTCTGGAAGCTTTTGAACAAATTTAATTATTCCGTCAACAAAATTAATTAAGCTGGTGTTAATTGTTAAAAATTGCTCTCCTATACCAGCTAAGTCTGCCTTTAATCCCTCTACCGCTCTTCGGTATTTACCAGAAGCTGATTCTGTTACTTGTGATAATTCTCGACTAGCTAGATTACCTAGATCTTCTGAACTGGCCTTCATTAAATCTAAAACTTGTAATGTTTGGCTACCCTGTTTACCTAAATTTTCAAATAAAGCATTTAATCTTGAAAACTGAAACTTGCCAAATAATTGTTCAATTGCTTGTTGTTTTTGTAAAGGATCAAGTTTGTCCAATGCGGCTTGCAATTCTAATAAAGTTGCCGTTACGTTTCCAGCATTTGTGCTAACTATCCCAAGAAGGTCTATTCCGAATCCTTGAAACTTTTTAACCGCAACGTTTGTTGGATTAATTAAAGATGCTAATGCAGACTTTAAAGCGTTAGCTCCTTCGGTAGCATTAATGCCACCTTCACGCATTGCTGTTAAATAAAGAGCTAAGTCTTGAACGCTACCACCAAGACCTCTAATAATTGGACCAGCTTTTGGAATTGCTTCTACTAAGTCATTTAGAGTTGTAGATGTTTGGTTTTCAACTGCGTTTAAAAAGTTAATCGACTCAGATAACTCATCTGTATTTTGTTTAAAAGCTGTCTGTATTGCTAGGGTGGCTTTCATAGCCTCTTGTCTATCTACTTCACCAAGCACAGATAATCTTGTAGTTTCTTTAATTGCCCCTAATAAATCATTTCCTTCTTTACCAGTCGCTGCAATATCCGCCGCCAGGGCTAGTGTGTCTTTAAATGATGCTCCATAAGACTTTGCTAAATCTGCTGCTGTTCTAGAAACATCTTCTCTTACTTTTCCTAATTCTTGAGAACTTACTTGAGCCACTCCGCCATAAACTTTTGTTAAACGAACAAGCTGCTCATCTGCTTGCCTAAACGCATCCGCAGATGCTTTTCCAAATGCTGCTAGTGGTACTGTTAATCCTACTGTTAACTGACGTCCTGCCCATTGAGTATTTTTACCCCAATTAATTAATTGATTAGCTCCTTCTTGAACAACCTTGTTCATAATCATTAATTCTTGTTTTGCTATTGCTGTTTTATTTTTAACTAAATCTAAGCCTTTTGGAATATGAACGTTATACTGCATTAACCCTTCAGCATTTTTACCTAATGGCTGAAGAATTGCGCTTTGAAGCTGTACTTGTTGTTTTGCTAAATCTCTTATTAGTCCGCCATTGGTTTTAGCATGTTGATTATAAACTTGAAAAAACTTACCTAATTTTAGCTGACCTCTTTCTAACTGCATTCCAAACTTATCTACATCTGATGTAAGGCTAACAAAGTGTGTTGAATACTGCCCAGTGCTTCGTAAGGTATCCGCAAATGAGCGGTTCATTACTCCAACCTGGGCAGCTAATGTCTTATTAGTTGCTACTAACTGGTCCTGCAATTTGGTTAATGAAAAAGAAACCTTATTTAGGTCAGAAATAAGGTTTGAAAAGTCGGATTTAGCGACTATGTTAGTGACTATATTTTCATCAGCCATTTATATTTATATTACTCCTTAGAGTATCCTAGCCCTGCGTTGATTCCAAATCCAGACTCTGCGGCAAACGGTCCTTGTAAAGATAATACATCGTCTCCACTAGCACTGATTCCTAGAGCCTTTCTTTTGATATCTTCGAAGGTTGGACCTTCTGTTTTTTCTTCATCTAAGTTAACGCCCTGAAGCATAGCCAAGAATTTTCTTTTCTCTTCTTCAGTTTTTTGCATCGACTTAAAAGTTTGTATTAACTCTGGCATTGAAAGGCTATCTTCTAGCTCTTCGTAATTTTTCCAATTACCTAAAAGAAAAACCTCTCCTAACAAAGCGGCTAAATCGAGTTCTGACCAGCCAGAACCGCTGCCGCTAGAAGGTTTGGGTCGTCCATCTTAATCCCACCGCATACTTCAAGTATACGATTGATTGTGGGTACGTCCAACGCATCTTCTAATGCATCTCGATCTTTTACCAAATCTGGTAACTGTTTTTCTAATGCCACTGCACAGGCATCGATTAATATGGTTAGTGTTTCATTTTCTGTTTTAGACTCAGAAGTTTTTTGGATAGCTTCCATGAACTTTCTTAGCTCTTTGATTGTTAAAGGTTTTAATTTAACCTTAGCTCCATTTTGAAGCTCGATCTCTTCTACGTTATATATGGTTGTAGCCAATTTATATCCTCCTTGGATAGTCTTAATTATTATAACAAATTGATATTACTAACACAAATAGAAAACCCCCAATTTCTTGGGGGTATCTATTAATAAATTAAATTATTATGCTACTAGTACACGGTCAATAATCTTGCCGTATTCTGAGCCAGAGTAGTTAGCATCTGGTAGAAGACGGAAGGTTACTGGGAATGTGGTTGGAGTAGTACGGGCAAGTGAGAATTGTGACTGTTGTACAGACAATACTCGACGTGCATAATATACACGCTCAGATGATGTTGAGCTTGCTGTTGGAGCTTGTCCAACTGCAATCAACTGACGCTCTGTTGGAGCGGCACCTAAAGAACCTGCTTCAAGACCTAGAGTATCTCTTTTAGATGTTCCAGTTCCTGTTGTTGATAAAGATGATGCATTCTGTCCAAATACTGTTACGATATTCTCGAGAGTACCTTCTGACATTTCTGTTGCAATCATAACTTCCATTGCGGACTTAAACAGCTTAGCTGTATCTAATAACTGATCTACAGTTACTGAGTCGTATGTTGGGTTGTATGTAATTTGAAGACCGTTGTTGGTGAAACCAACGTTGCGGTATCCAAATTTTCCAGCTTCTTGATCAACAGTGTTCAATGTTGTTGTGTATGATACTCCTGTTGAATATGCTGGTACGCCAACTGTTCCTGCGGCTGATGCAATTGCCACGCCTGGTTCGGCATTAGCAATATAATCTGAATCGTTTACGTCAATAGTTGACAAAAACAATGGAGATGCACCAACGAGAATGTTTTTAGCATTACCTACGGATTGTGCCATAGTTTATTTTCCTCCTGTGTTAAATATATATATATTTAAAAAATCTAAGCTGGCTAGGCTTTTCTTTCCTCAAGACCAATTTTAGGCCATTTTAAGCCATAAGGCAAATTATGAGAAGCGGCCTACCAGGTCTGTTATTCTAGAATATTTGATCTCTAATATTACGTCTGCTGATAGAAATCCCTGTAGTTCCTCTGATGGGGCCGTTGGGGAGATATCTGCTACAAATATACTATGGAATTTAAATTTATTTGATAGAGTAGGAAACTTATTTACATCCTTAGCCGAATCATCCATACGTCTAAATTCATCTGTCATAAAGTTTCTGATCTCATTAATTTCGGAAACATCTGTTGAGTATATGGTAAATAGGATTTGCTCACAGCATATAAGCCAATTTTCCTCATATGATAAACCTATCTTATCATAAACTATATGTTTCTTTCCGCTCAAGAATTGATTCATTTCTGCTGATTGCTGAACTGGAATAATGGGAACTAGGGACTCTGCTAGGTTGTCGCTGTAATATTCGGTATCATCAAATATGCTTGCCGCCACCAATTTGCTCCACAAAAACTTTCTTAATTCTAGCATTGCGTCTAATTTATAATTAACTGTCATATCATTGATCCTCCGAATGCTGCCTCTACGGAAGAATCAGCCATCTGTTTAATTGAATTTGGTGAAAATGAATATTGTACCCTTTTAATTACTGAGGGTAATCTTAGGGACCTGGTCATTGCTAAATTAAATATCTGTTGAAAGCCAGATCTCTTAATTGATTGATTTACTAGATCTCCACTAAACCATCGACTGTAATATAATTTAAATTGATTTTTAACTCCGCTTCCTCCTGGCCTTTTAACGGTCACTGAGGCCCCTTTCGGCATAAAGACTGTCCCAGTGTCAGTTTCGAATACTAGGCGCTCTGCGGCCCTTGGAGCAATTACTAGGGGCATTCCAGCCTCCATCACAGAAGCTTTATTTATAAATACATGTCTACGCCTGCCTCTTTTGGCAGGGACAGTGCTTTTAGAAGGCTTGTAATCAAAATCTATTTTAAATGAAATTCCAGGAGTATCGATCATTTTTAATTTAAATAATCTAGATTCAGGATTTCCCACTCTTTTCCATTCATAGACATGGTGCAAGGATCTTGGCTTTACCCTAGCTTGAGAATCAATATATTCTCCAAAGTCTTTGTTTATTTGAGTATAAAGAGTTTTCTTAAATTTATTCTTAAATGCTGTGCTTGTAGTTAATTTAGCTATAACATTAGACTGATAATATAGGGCAGCAGATATTTGAGCCACATTGCTATCTCTAATCATAGCGTCTTTAGGTCCACCGACCATTAATCTTTCTAGGCCAGAAGCTGCTGTAACTAACATAGCGCTAGAGTCCAATTTGTTGATTCTCCGATCTCTTCATTGAAGAGTTATATCCTAATACTCTGCCAAATGGGTCTGTAATTGGGGTTGTTCCCATAACCTCAAATACTGTGGGAGTCTCGGTTGGAAAGTCTAGTTCTACCCAGATATAATTGTTTTGCATATCTCTAATATTGGTTACTTTTTCTCTAGTAGTAATTCTTTGTTCAGTTCTAACTTGAATAATTTGGTCATTAACATATTTGTTATTAAATATTTGTTTATCGCTGCTTCTAGTAGTAGCAGAGTTACTGATAACTCCCTTGGCGTGACAGTCTAGGGTTTTATAATATTGCCATTCTTTTACAATTGCGCCAGTGTCTGGGTTCTGAGAATCTATCTGTTTATAGATATCCAGTTTCATTGGCAAAACTGACTGGATAAGATCTTGCATTAAATAACAACCATTCCATTTATGACATATGGGTTTAGTAGTTGGTCTACATATGCATTTCCTGTGCCACGATAAGCATCTCCGCTATACTCAAATTGCCAGTCAAATGTTTGAATATTCTTTACATACTTATTTTTCCAAATATTGTCTTTTGAAAAATAGTCTTTCATTAACTCTACGCAAGCCTGTTGTACGTTACTTGGAACTAGATCCCATCCATATTTTCCTATAACTTTATATCTAACATTCTTGGCAAATGCCCCGTTAATATTGTCATTAATTGTTGGAGGCACCATTCCATTAGCAACGTATACTGTATTATCTATTAATCCAGTTCTGTCTACCCTTATTCCAAAACCTGTCTCTGAAATAATTGGGGTATATGTCCAGTTGTTTGTTAGTGGGCTAGTTGTATTATCTATAAATAAAATGTCATTTGAATAAAGTTGATAAATTGAATTTATTTTATAAGGCAAAGGCAGAATGTCAGAGTTATTTCCATATACTACCTCTGTATCATCATATAGGTAAAATTCTTGACCTGTGTAATCTTCAATAATTTTTCTAGCATATCTTTCCGCCACCCTGATATCATTATAGGTTTTATAATTTGGATCGCTAGGATCTGATCCTAAATTAAGACTATCGATATGCTCATTTAAATTAATATATGGTGTTGCAACATCTACATATGTAATGTGTGTTCCGCTTACGGAAGATACTACGTATGACCATACTAGTTTAAATTTTCTATTTCTAACTGAGTATGAAAATGGCAAAACAACTTGGTAAGTTCCTGTATCTGTTTCTACGGCTGTAGCCGTTAATGTAGTAAGAACAGTTGTTGGAAGAATTGCTGGTGTGATGGCTGGATCTTCTGTTATATCGTAAACAGCAGCGGTTACATTTCCGTCTGGAATTACTAACTCACCTTCCCAATAGATTTTTGTCTTAATTGGGGTATTGCTATTTACGTATATCTCTGCCATTATTAGATTTTAATTAGCTATAAAACTCTTGTACTTCCTTTGGGTTAGCTAATCTAAAACCTTCCTCCTTGTCAAAAATTGCTTGCGCTTTTTCTTTATTCATTGCGACAAATGGGTGCTCTTTTGTAAAAGTAAAACCTAAAATATCGTATCTGAAATTTGCTCTGGTCATCTTTACCAAAACATCATCCTCAGAAATTTCTTTCTTTGGATCAAACTTAGCCTGCGGCTCTGGGGCCTCTTCTAAATTATCTTCAATGTCTTTAATTGTTTTTTGATATACTGCCCAAGTTACGCCTTCTTCCGCTAAAGCGGCAACTACATCATTTTTGTTTTTTAATTCATTTGTTACAACGCCAAAATCTTCAGCGATCTTTTTTAGTTCTGCTATCTTTAATGTCTCGAATGACATATATTCTCCTTTGTTAGGTCATTTAATTATAGCATTAATAAGTTTAAAGGGAAAGGGGATATTGTAGTTATTTAAATAAGAAGGGCCTGGAAATATCCAGGCCCAACTTAATTATTAGAGATTACTTATGAAGCAACCTTAACGTTCTTTACTACTACCCAAGCATCTGCTTGCTCGATCTGAACACCTACACGAGTATACATTGTGTACTCGATAGAGTCCTTACGAGGCCAGAAGAATCGGTAAACAGTTACATCACGCTTGATACCAATAACTACGTTATTTGGGAATGTCAAGTGGATATCTCCGTGGTTACCAGTCTCACCTGAGTAATCGCCGTCCTGTGCTTCTGGAAGAAGTGGAACTTCAACGATTGGAATACCAAATGCAAATGGTGCAACATATCCTGCTGGACCACCTAGAGGTTGTACCTCTTGTCCACGAATAATGCTTGAAGCAATATCTTGTGGAATTGTTTGGTTTGTTCCGATGCTGTTAGCATATAGGAAATCTTGGATTAGGTTTGAACCTGCCAAGAAGCGAAGGTCTGAACGACGTTGCTTGTACTTACGTGGAAGAGCCTTAAGGGCGCTGTTAAATACAGCACGGCTTACTGCAGCTCCACCAGCATCAACAACATGTCCATATGTCTTTGCTTTCTTTACTACACCGTCAAATGACTTGTACAAAGCATCTGATGTTAAAGCTGTATTTCCGTTAAGAACTACATCCTCAATATCATTTCCTGCTTGTGTTGCCATCATACGTGCGATGTGGTCTTCTAGATCTGGACCCTCAATATTGTCTTCTAGAGACTCTGTTGATAGTTCCCAATCTAGGCGTAACTTCTTTGTTGTCAAAGAAATCTTTGAGAATGATACTGCAGCGTTTGCTGAAGTGTCATCTGCTTCTGTCGCAAGTTTCATAAGCTTCTCGCCTACGGACATACGATCAATTTCAGTTGTATCAGATCTCATTCTAACTGTACGTGCGACTTTACCAATTACGGTTGCATCGAACATGTAGTCTAGAAAACGAGCTGATTGTTCTGGGTTAAGTAATCCACCCTCACCCTCGGAACCGATGTGTACGCCTGTGGTTGCTACTGCATTCCCAGTCATATTAGCGGTTACGCTAGTGTTAGCGGCTACTGACTTTTCTAATGTTTCATTGCTCATTATTTTTTACCTACCTTTTTTTTAATTGAAAATTTCCTGTACGGAACCGAGGAAAGAACCGTTCCATTTAGATTTTTTAATTGTTACTTCCTGAGACCCGCCAAGGTCTGAGGACTTCTTAATTGCAGTCTCATTTTCTACTGCATCGACACGCTTTTCTACACCATTAATGGTGTTGCGTATTTCTGTTACAGCATTGGTTAATGCTGTGTGTTGTTCTGCCAATTCTGAAATTCGGCTGTCAACGCTCTTGCTGAATGTTTCTACTGTTTCTTTGATTGTTGAAACCTGCACTGCGTTTGCCTCAGAAGCCTTGTTTAAAGTTTCTGAGAAAAAGCCTTTTAGGTCACCTAGCATCTTTGCAAAATCAGGTTCATCAACCTCAACTTCTGATACGTCGGCTGCCTTTTCCAGAGTTTCGGCAGAAGCGTCTGCATCTGTATTCTCTACAGGTGCGTTCTCAACTGCTGCATCTTCTGCAACTGCTGGAGTTTCTACGGCTGCTTCTGGTGCTGCTGCTTCTGCAACAACATCTTCAGCAACTACGTTTTCTGTGTTTTCTGACACTTCATTACCTCCTTCTGCGTTTGCCTGTTTTGCAATTGTTTGTATTGCAGGCAACGGTAATCTTGTCTTCTTAAATGAAGCAAGAATTCTATCTATCTCTTTTGACTTGTTAACATCTGAGCTTTCAACCCAACCAATTAGTTCCGCTGGCTTACCAGTTACTGGTGAATCGTAAGTCTTCTCTGTTGAGATGAAAACAGAGTCGCTTTCCTCGCAATAAAAAATGTTTTCTGTTACAACCTCTGCGGCCATACCTTTAAATATTAATTGTCCATTTACCTTCTGAATAGAAAGGATGTTGCACAATTCATTTGCTGGAGAATCTACAATTGATAACTCCATAAGATCATAATCTTTAATAAATCTAACTGTCTGTCCTGTTGCCTTATTTACTTCATTATCGGACTCTTTAATTTTTCCGCCAATTGAAAATCCTTGAAGTGTGCCGTCTAGAACTTTTTCCCAAGTATCTTGTGCACCTTTTGAGATATATGCATCTACATATACTCCGTTAAAAAACTCTTTTGATTTTGGATCATAGTATGTTTCTGGTTTAAATGAAACAACTTTGCCAACCGCCATTGGTTGATGCATCTCACGAAGATTGCCTCTAAAGTTTTCAAATGCTTTTAGACTTGCATCTGATGTTACTACATCGCCAGTCTGATCTAAATTATCTAGTGTTGCAAATCCTGATACTGTTCTCTTTTCACGATTAACTTTTGTGAATGGAACAGACAAAACAATGTTGTCTCCATTAGACGACCAATTGGATTTTTCAATATTCATATGCTTAATTTTATCTTTGTATATGTAAAAAGGCAAATAACTAGTTGCCTAATAATTAAGCGGTTACTCTGCCCTCGCCTTTTGGATTTCTAGCCTCCCCAGAAATATCTGGAGAATTTGAATCCCGCTCCTGGGTTCGTTGACGAGAATTCATGGCTTGTGCAGTTTGCTCGGCAGCCTGTTGTGGTTTTAATTGAACTATTGTATCTCCACCATCAATAGGGACCATGCCTTTTCTAATTCTTACCTCATTAGGGGTAATTACCTGCATTCTTAAATATCTCTCATCAATCTTAGATTGAGTATCCTCATCGGTTAGAGTTAGCTCATTAAACTTAATTAATAATACGTCAGTCTTTTCCTCAATAATTTTATTTAATTTCTTTTCTAAAATATCTTGGGCTGGACGGCATACCTGCTCTTTAAACATTTTATCTGAATCTCTGGCTGAAGCTAAATTAACTCCTTCAGGTAAACCTATCTTACTAATAGGTACTCTATGGGCCAAAAGAATTTCATCTCTGTTTGCTTTTCTATATACGTTAAATGAGGATTCCTGAGAATTTGCCTCAATTGGCTCCATCTTAAATTCAACTTTAGAGTCTGCGCTATCTGCTGGAAGTGGAACATATAGAGATCTATGGTTCTTTCCTCTTAGACCCACCTGAAAAAATTCTAATAATTTACGCTCAGACTCAGGTGAAAGCTTTGCACCCTTAACTGTAATAATATATCTTGGTACCGCCTTGTTTTCAAAATAATCTAAATTGTATTTACCAGCAAATTCATTTCCAGCCATTGCATTCTGAGCCGCAATAATATCTGCAATGCCGTAATAGTTATTCATTGGAGTATATTTCTTTAAATGAACAATTTCGTTTGGCCTATCTGATCCATCTGAAATTGGATTAGGTGTTTCTTGATCTCCAAAGTTACGGAAGAATACTGCCTTGCCATAAAGCAATTGAATAAATCCATCACGCAAGCGACGTACACGCATTGTCTTTGAAGGGATATGTCCGATATACCCTATATTGCCTGCAGTTGTTCTGCCAATTTCAATATAGCCATTTCCTGTTGCTTCAAGATCTACGTATGCTTTAATTAAAGTTTCTGTAAATGTTTCTTCCTCATTTGTTTCTTCTAGCCAAGATTCTAGATCTTGACGAAGCTTATTTAATTTACGACGTGCTCTATCTAATTGCCTCTCATCTGTAATATTATCTAATGCCTCATTTGCCTTACGTGTTTCTACAAATGAAAATCCTAGTCCGACAATATTTGCAACTTTAGCATTAATTGCTGCATAGTTATACGGAGAGAATTCATAAATCCTGGAAAGATATTCTAGGTTATATGGTGGCTCGATAAGATCGAACATGGCATAGCCTGTTACGGCTTGTGCCATTAAATTTTGTTGTGTAGCAGTTCCTTCTTGGCCTACAAATCTTTTTTGTAAATCTCTTGATACTTTACGACGAAATGCTGGGCTTAAACCATTTACTTTCTTTAAATCTTCGCCTTCAATTTTAAATGGATCGTTTACAACAACTGGTTTATTATTAAACTTAATCCAATCAGATTGATCAGATATGCTGATTTGGTTTGACAGTTCTTCCGTGTCTTCAATAAATTCCATTTACTTAGCCCCTTTTGCTGCTTTCATTTGATCTTTATATTCGCCTATATCTAGAGGATCTGGTGTCAGACCCCACTTCAATCTTTGTTGCTGATACTGATATTCTTCGTCATCAATTTTTCTACGTCCAGATAAAAACTTTGGTTCGCCTCTATTAATTCCATAATGTGCGACGGCTTTTCTTAATTGCTCAATTCTTTCTCTATTTCCCTTTTTAGAAGTGACAGATAAGTAGTTGCCTTCGTCGTCTCCCACCCATTTACCATCAATTTCCCACACATAAATGCCTAGGGTAGTTTCTTCTATAACGCTTTGCTTTACTCTTTTAATATCCATCAGGTATTCATTTTACCATTCTTTTAAGTTAAAGTCCAGATTTTGTCAAGCTTTGTGACAAATTATACGTTTTGAATTACCAACCATTCATTATTATAAGCCTGAACTGAATTTTCTGTCAAGGTAATTGTGGAATCATCTACTGTTACAGAGGCTTTGCTTATATAAAGGTCATAATGATTTAATATTTCACCGCCAGTAAACTGAGTTTCGTATAGTCCTAAATTCTGAATTAATGACTTTACCGTTCCAATTAAGGAGTAACTGAACCTTATAGCCCCTGAAATAGCGTTGGTATAGGTTATGACCACATGATGAAGATCATCGGCTGTAAAGACGTCTGAGACGGCTGTAGCAGATGTTTTATTGACCCCATTGACGTATATTGAATTTACATTAGTTTTGCTAATTGCCCCAGCATTATTCCAAGAATAATTTGAAGCGGCGTACCCATTGGTAGCAGTTGAATTTACCAATCCGCTATTTGTCAGGTCATCTGGGGTATAGAAAAATTCTATAGTCTTGACTGGAATATTAGCATTAATATAAAATCCAGCGTCAGCTGTTACCCTTATTCCATTCCTAAAGTCTCTAGATAGGATAGGATATTTATTTGGCCCTAAACTAATTGCTGGATTGCTAATTCCAGACAGCCCATCAAATGTCGACATATAGCTTCCAGCATTTTGAGCATATACTATCTGATCATTATAAAAAGAAAGAGTTAAATTATAAAGCTTAGGTAGATACTTACTGTTATCTGTTGTAGACATAGTTATTTTTATATATACAAGACCTGATGAATTAAAGCTTCCTAATTTATATTGAGGTATAGATTCTCCATTTATGCATTGGACCCAAGTAGAATTATCTACACTTGTTTCCACTATTATTCCATTGTCACCCTCCCATTCAATTTTAGAAGAGTCCATGGTTATACCCAATGGGATAGATACTAGATCTGTTAAATACACTGTCTTAGATACTGCAGAATCTGAATATGCGATGGCTATAGAATTTTCTAATCCATCATAATATAAATCACTTGTTAAAAAATAATCCCAAGATTTATTAGATGGGTAGCTATATCTAAATTTTCTATTTATGCCATTGTCGTAAAATTCAAATATTTGTCCGCCATCTGGATAAGCAATTTGAATAGGGTTTAAAAATCCGTTATCATTGTAATGATTTAGTATTTGAGATGAACTAAGGGCATACCTATATACTGCTGGGTCATCTACAATAAAAGAATCTGAAGCATTTCCTGTAGTTCCAATTTGTAGGTTTAAAGATGTATTTGTAAATTCAAAATTTGATAAAGATTTGCTGGCAGCCAATTGACCATCTACATATATAGACATACCCGTAACTGAGTATACTGCTACTACATGTAATGACTTTCTAAAGTTTGGAACTGTATAGTTTAAAACTTCCGCATTTAATTTAAATATTAAATTTCCACGTTGCCAAAATAGACCTACGTTATTTGTAGGGTCTGCGAATATAGTTGCTATATTAGTTGTAGATATTCTAGTATATATCCATGCTTCTATTGTAAAATCATTATCTGATGTATATTTATTTCCAAACCCGCCTGATGCTGTAGAACCATAATAATCAAAAGTAGTGGGAACTAGCATGTAGTTTGTATTTGTTATTTTTGCTGCATGACTTCCGCCAGATGTTAATGGTAAAAATGTATCTGTTAGATCTCCTTGATATATACCATCATTTCCACATCCAGATTTATCAAATATAGTATTGGATACTATTTCCCTGTATGTTGAAAAATCATCTTCAAATTCTTGATATGTATCATATGTGTCTAATACATCTTGATATGAGCCTATTAATGAAGTATATGTTTCAGATATTGGATAATATACAATAGGGTGGTCTTTTAATATTTTTAATTGATAAGACATTACTTATTCTTAAAAAAATAAAACATTTATTGTTGTCCTTGTGCTTGTGAAATTTTTTCTAAACCTATTTCTTCAAGTCTTTGACGTCTTTCAATATCTTCTTGAGTATATTCTCTTTCAGTAATTTCTCCAGTAGAAATATTAATTTCTGTTATATCTGTCATGTTGTACTCCCTAAAACTGAAAAATATGTAGCTGTACTGCCGCTGCCACCCCATGTTCCAGAACCTATTATTAAATCAAAAGTAATTGAACTTATTGGAGATGTACTATCCCAAATTCCATTTACATATCTAACCATTGGATATCCATTAGATGTAACGCTAGGCCTGCCAGTTAACATAAAATTATATGATTTTGCATTAGTAGTTGATAAATTATCAAAAATTTCAAGTTGACAACCACCACCACTAACTGGACAAAGATAAAAACCTGGATCTGATGATAATGGAGCGCTGAACGAGCCCCCAACGTATCCTTGAAAATAAGTACCAGAAGAACCTGTGCCACCATAATATGTAGAATCTGGACGATATCCTATCCATTCTAATTGAGAATAACCAAATTTTTCATTTGCGGCTCCTCCTCCATTAAATGACATAGTAACAAGTTGTGTAAATCCATTATCGGCTGGAGATCCTAAAGTTCCGCCAAAAGTTGAATTTCTATTCCATAATATTTTAAGTCTATTATAAGAGGAAAGACCAGAAAGTGTAACTGTAGTTCCTGTACTTACTGATTGTGCTGTAATTATAGAAACCCATCCTGTTGATGTAGAAACAGAACCACTTGGGCCTGATGGGCCTGATGGGCCTGATGGGCCTGATGGGCCTGTAGCACCTTGTGGACCTGATGGGCCTGTAGCACCTGATGGGCCTGTTGATCCTGATGGACCTGAAACTCCTTGTGCGCCACTAGGACCTGTATCTCCTGTATTACCTTGTGGACCTGATGGGCCTGATGGGCCTGATGGTCCTGATGGTCCTGATGGGCCTGTAGCACCTGTTACACCTTGAGGTCCTGTTGGTCCAGTTGGTCCTTGTAATGGTCCAACATTTAACCATTGTGATCCATCCCAAACATATAAATCTGGGCCAACAACATATCCATCTCCAATAGTTCCTGTTGGGTGTGCTGTTTGTAATGCACCTAATGTAGCATAGCTACCAAGTATTGTTACTCCCGCTCCTTGTGCTCCAGTTGCTCCTGATGGACCTGACGGACCAGTTGCGCCAGTTGGCCCTGTGGGACCAGTAGCACCTGTTGCACCTGACGGACCTGATGGACCTGATGGGCCTGAAACACCTGATGGACCTGATGGACCTGATGGACCTGATGGGCCTGATGGGCCTGATGGGCCAGTTGGTCCTGGATGAGCGGTTAAATAAGCATCTACATCTTCAGCTAAATACTCTAAGTCTCTTGGAACATCTGGAGTATCTGAATATACTGGATAGCGAAAGCCTTTGGCTGTAGTCATTTTTAAATTATACCACTCTCAGGTTTATAACTATACCAGCCATCATCCCATAAGGTAAGTAATTTATTGAAGTATTTATCATATTTTTGGGCGGTTATTTCAAGGGAATAGGTGTCTACTGCCCTCCGCCATATTTGTGCTGGATTTAAATATTTTACCTTTTCTGTAGCATCACAAAACTCCTGAAATGATCTACATCTATATCCTGTTAATCCATTAATATTAGTTTCTGTAAATGCTCCCCAGTCTGTAGTTATTGTTGGGGTGCCGCAAAAATGTGCTTCTGGAACTATATTTCCAAATGGCTCTAAATAAAGAGTGGGTGCAAATAATGCTGTTGCTCCACCCATTAATTTCCTTCTTTCTTCTGGACCAACTACTCCAACATATTCTCCATATTCTGGAGGGGTTCCAGGACCAGCAAGTATCAATCTTTTATTTAATTTCTTACAAACTTCTACTGCTATATTGTATCCTTTACGATCTATTAATCTTCCCAGATATAAATAATAATCTTCTTTATCTTCTTGTAGTTTAAATTCTGTAGGATCAAAATAACCTGGAATTACCTCATCATAGAATAATCCATCTACAGTTGTTGGATCTTTATATCCAGCATAATTTGCATGCATCCAGGCATATGATTCCCATACTCTATATTTAGCAAATGTGGATCCGTATCCTATACCAAATTCTACTGACATAAATTCTGGTAAGGCATCTGCAATTGGTTTATGAGAAGTTCCACCTATAAAACAAAGGAAGTCTTTTTGTCCTGCCCGTTTTTTAATTTCATTAATTACATTATTATTAAATATTTGCCAATGTGGTAAATTAATATCAAATGAGGCAGAGGTATAATGATTATTTCCTACCGCTTCTTTTCTTTGTTCTTCAGTAATACAAGTAATCAATTCGTCACATGGAGTCTGATTTTCTTCTCCAGCATATAAATATACAGTATGACCTATAGACTTCATCATTTTACAAAAACCAATTATTTTAGATGTAAATGCACAGCTAGAATATTGATCTGTTGTTTGAGTATGCGGTAAACTTACCACATGAAATATCATTTAATTCCTAACTGTTATAGTGTGTATCTAATTATAAAAATTCCTGAACCGCCATTACCAGTTTCTCCATTATCTGGGCCATTTCCTCCACTACCGCCACCAGTATTAGCAGTACCTGCGGTAGTTCTTGTAGAGTCTATTCCACCAGAAGTTCCTCCACCTAAACCACCAGAACCAGCAGAACCAGGACTAAATGGGCCTCCGCCGCCGCCACCTGCATAAAAATAATTTCCTCCAGATAATTGTCCAGTGCTAGTAACTTGTCCCATATTATTAATAATTGCATTTGTTGTTCCTGAAATTCCATTTCCACCATTTCCAGCTGTACTACCAGATGCTGCCGATCCAGCGGCCCCCGCTCCGCCGCCTCCGCCGCCACCCCAAGGACCAGAACCAGCACCAGTGCCAAAACCTCCGTTATTACCATATCCAGTTGCCCCACCAGTACTGCTTTGTGTTGTAGTACCACGGGAAGAACTTACGTGACCACCACCTCCTGAACCTCCATTTATTGTTCCGCCATTACCTCCGCCTGCGCCACCTCCATTAGAAGTAATTGTGCTAAATGTAGAATTTGTTCCAACAGTGGGGGCACCACTATTTGTTCCTGTGCCTCCCGCTCCAATACTTACTGTATAAGTTCCTGTTGAAACAGATCTTGAAGATTGAAAAGAGACTCCTCCGCCTCCTCCGCCGCCGCCATGTCTACGTCCACCTGCTCCTCCTCCTGCAACAAGTAGTACGTCTGCAGTTAATGATCTATCTACAACAAGATTTCCAGTAGATGTAAATACTCTATAAAAATATCCTCCAGATGTATAAAGGGTTCCTCCAGAAGCTGGATCGCCATTTGGTGTCACAGAACTAGTTGCGGAACTTGCCGCCGATGTTCCATTAGCGTTAGTTGCTGTAATCGTAAATGTATATGCGGTTCCATTAGTTAATCCAGTAAATGTATAAGGAGATGATGAGGCGGACTGTGTTGTAGTCGTGCTTGCTGGGCTTGAAGTAATTGAATATCCTGTAATAGAGGATCCTCCTGTACCATTTGCAGAAAACGCAACCGATACCTGTAAATTTCCTCCAGTTACAGATGTAATACTTGGAGCCTGTGGCACAGTTGTTGCAGTTACGCCAGATGAGGCGGATGAAGCGGCAGATGTACCATATGGGCTAGTTGATGCAACTGTATAAGTATACTGTGTGTTTGATGCAAGATTAGTTACTGTGATTGGAGATGAAGAACCTGTAAATGTAGAAGGAGATGTTGAAGGAGATGGGGTAACTATGAAAGATGATGTTATTCCACCAGTAGTTCCCGCCGAAAATGCTACTGAGGCAGAGCCATTATTAAATGCTCGGCCTGATCCTTGATTTGTTGCAACAACTGATGTTGGTGCTGAGGGAGGGGCTGCAATAGCGAACCATCCTGTTGAA
>Ga0208855_1000041_pt1 | contig 42211 bp, 37 predicted proteins | sample LakMenEpi17May12_FD_150708 | JGI IMG/M metagenome (GOLD analysis project Ga0208855, IMG submission 150708) | Freshwater microbial communities from Lake Mendota, WI - 17MAY2012 deep hole epilimnion (SPAdes) | ecosystem: Environmental > Aquatic > Freshwater > Lentic | place: Lake Mendota, Madison...
TAAAAATAAATAAAGTATTGATAGTTAGGAATATATAGAAATGTTAAGTGAATGCAATAAATATTTAATTTTGAAGCGCATGTTTGACTTTGAATTAATTGTTATTGGTGGTGGACCAAGCGGCTATGCAGGTGCTATGCGAGCCATAGATTTTGGAAAGCGAGTTTTACTCGTTGAAAAAAATAAAATTGGCGGAGCAGGAGTTTATAATGGCGTTTTGGCCTCTAAAACGCTTTGGGAACAAGCATTAAAAGTGGCTTCTATCCGGGAGATGATGCCAAATTATGAGCCGAAATTTGAAGAAATTTCCAGAATTGTTAATGAAGCAGTTTTTGAACGTAAAACACAAATGAAGGTGCATTTGCAGTTACTTCAAAAGGAAAATAACCGATTGTTTTATTATGAGAAGGGTAGCGCTTATTTGTTGGATAAACACACCGTTGAAATTACAAAGGAAGACGGTTCCAAAAAGCAAGTAAGGGCAGAAAAGATTTTGATAGCTACCGGTAGTAGACCAAGGAAACCAGCTAATATAAATGTTGATGAAAAATCAATTATTACCAGCGATGGTATAAAGAATTTAACTGAGTTTCCGAAAAGCATGGTGGTGCTTGGTGCTGGTGTTATAGGTTGTGAATTCGCTACTATTTTTTCTTCTTTTGGCACTACCAAAGTTTCTTTAATTGATAAAGCGGATCGTATTTTGCCATTTGAGGATGCTGACATTGCTGAGGTGATACAAAAGAATTTTGAATCAAACAATGCGCATGTGCATAGCGGAGCTTCTTTAAAGAGTATGACAATTGTAAATGGAAAGGTTGAATATGAGCTTGAGTATAAAACGGGTGAAAAGAAAGTATATACTGTTGATAAGGCACTGGTTTCAATTGGCCGCATACCAAATGTAGAAAATTTAGGTTTAGAAAATGCAGGTGTTAAATTAAATGATAGAGGCTGTATTTGGGATGATGATACGCAAACAAACATTAGTAATATATATGTGGCTGGGGATGTTACCACAGAAATGGCGTTGGTGAATGTAGGTGAACGAGAGGCCAGACACGCAGTAGTAAGGATGTTTGGACCAACCATAAAACCATTATCCTACAAAAACATCAGCAGTATAATGTTTTTAAATCCGGAAGTAGCGGCAGTAGGTATGAGTGAACAGGAATGTGTAGCAAAGGGGATTCCATATAAAGTTGTACAGTTGGATTATACAACAAATGCTCGAGCAATAGCTATGCGCAAAACAAAAGGTTTTTTTAAAATAATTGTTACGAATGATAATGGCATGCGCATTTTGGGTATGCGCGTTATTGGAGAACATGCCAGCAGTGCTATACAAGGTGTAGCTTATTTAATTCATACAAATCAGGGCATAAGAGAATTGGCTGACATGATGCATCCTCATCCAAGCATAATCGAAGGAGTTCAGGAGTGTTTAAGAATGTTGCTGAACAAATCAATTTATAAGCCTTATATATTTAAAGATCGATTGAAATGTTACATTCATGAAAATGGAGTATCCACGCCAATAGAGCATTTAATATAAATTAACCATTTTAAGGCAGAAATTCTAATTAACTTTATCCATCATGAACAAGCGCAGCTTAGCAATCGTGTCAATTATTTACAGTGCGGCTTTAATTGCATTGATATTTTTTCAAATTTATTGGATAAGACTCGATTTTGGGATTAAAGAAGAGTTATTTGAAGATAAGGTTTTAAAAGTTTTGAATAACACATCAAGTACCCTGGAGCGCTTGGACACTACCAGTTCATATAAAAGAACCGTTACAAGAACCCAAGCCATGATCACCAAAGGAGGACTTTTTCCTTCTTTACGTGTTAAAACAGAATTAAGTGTTGATAGTAACGGTAAACAAACGATTAAATACATTCAAAAAGATGTACTCTTGGATTCGATGAATAAAATCGAAAATTTAAATGAGAAATCATTTATTGAAACCTATCTAAAAAACAAAAGTGAAATACAAAGTACCTCCACTGAACTTTTGAAAACTGGATTTCCAACCGGTAGTGACTTTTTTGAAAGAACCACCGCTACAAGTTACTATAACAACTATAAACAAAAAGTAGATACATTATTGTTGGATTCAGTGTTACAAGTAGAAATGAGAAAGCAGGGGATAAAAGCAACGTACAATTATTATTTAACTTCGCTTTATCCAGGAAGCCCGCACCACAGCGATTTGGTTAAGGCAGAGAGAATGGCCGACTCTTTAGGTGTAGTTTATAAGAAAAATTTATCACCAAGCAATCGCTTTGCTAATCCTGAATATTTAATTGTTCATTTTCCACAACAAAATAAAGCCATATTTAAAGAGCTAATCTGGTTACTCATTATTTCAATTTTGGTGATTTTTATTTTAACCTTTTCATTTTACTTTATTATTGCAAACAGTTTAAAACAAAAGAAATTGTCACAAATAAAAACTGATTTTATCAATAATATGACACATGAATTTAAAACACCAATAAGTACAATTTCTTTGGCAAGTGAGATGTTGAGTGACAATTCCATTTCACAAACGCCTGAAAAACAAGCTCGTTTTTTGAAGATGATACGTGATGAAAATAAGCGGTTGAGTGTTTTGGTAGAAAGTATTTTGCAAACCTCCATTTTGGATAAAGGTGAATTTAAGCTAAAGCTAACAGAGTTAGATGTGCATGAAATTATTAATGTAGCAATCAATAATACCCAATTGTTGATCTCGCAACGTAATGGAGTAATTAATACTTATTTAAAAGCACAACAATTTAAATTACAAGCTGATAAAGTTCATTTAACCAATATAATTTTTAATTTGATTGATAATGCTATCAAATACACTAAAGAGGTTCCGCTTATAGAAATTAGCACACATAATACAGCCGAAGGCATGATGATTATGATTAAGGATAATGGAATTGGTATTAGCAAAGAAAATCAAAGAAAAATTTTTGATAAATTTTATAGAGTACCTACAGGGAATGTACATAATGTAAAAGGATTTGGGCTTGGTTTAAGTTATGTATTAGCTGTGGTACTAAAACACAAAGGAACAATTTCTGTAGACAGCGAATTGGGCAAAGGTAGTACCTTCAAAATCCATTTACCTTTTAAAACCACTGAGTAAAAGCCTGAGAAGGTTAAAATTCGATAAAAAGTAACCTTAATTTATGTTAATTTTGTTAAAATGGTACAGTTAGTGTTTAACTTTAATTAAAATTTTAACAAATATAATTATGGAGAATGTTAAAACCAAAATATTGTTAGTGGAAGATGATCCGAGTTTAGGACCTTTGTTACAGGAATATTTGGAGGCGAAAGGATTCGAAACTAAATTAGCCAATGATGGTGTTAAAGGAGCAGATGTGTTTTTTAAGGGATCATTTGATCTTTTACTTTTAGACGTGATGATGCCAAATAAGGATGGAATAACGCTTGCCAAAGAAATTAGAGTAGCAGACAAAAACATTCCAATTATTTTTTTGACGGCAAAAAGTATGAAGGAAGATGCTTTAGAAGGATTCCAAGCCGGGGCTGACGACTATATAACCAAGCCTTTCAGTATGGAAGAACTTTTGGCACGTGTAAATGCGGTGTTAAGGAGAACTAATAAAGTAAGAAGTACAGAAAGTGATGAGGTTAATTTTACAATTGGGGCGTATTCATTCAATTCTCAAAAGCAATTGCTTTTGATAAATAACAATGAACAAAAGTTAACCACTAAAGAAAGTCAGTTACTTAGGTTACTTTGCGTTCATAAAAATGATGTACTTGATAGAAATTTTGCCTTAAAAACAATCTGGCAAGATGATAACTATTTTAATGGAAGAAGTATGGATGTTTATATCGCTAAATTGCGTAAGTATTTGAAGGATGACTCTAAAGTAGAAATTATAAACATACACGGAAAAGGATTTAAGTTGCTTGTAAATTCTTAATAACCATAAATTATTGCTTAAGAGGCGGGATGTTAAAAACACCCGCCTTTTTTTATTTACTATATTTACCTTAATGATTAAAGAAAAAATAAAAGCACATATTGTTTTTGTAATTGTTTTTGTTTCAGCCGCAATTCTAAGGTTTTATCCTTTATTTGACTATGAATTAACGCTGGATGAGATTAGTGGATTAGGACGTACGGGTTTTACAAACTTCTCTGACTTAATTGAACATGGTGTAAAACTAAACGATACGCATCCTGCCTTAGTTCAGGTCATTATTTTTTGTGTCGTTAAGGTTTTTGGTTATAAAATTTGGTTAGTAAAATTACCATTCCTACTTTTCAGTTTGGGGAGCATAATTTATTTTTATAAAATTGGAATTGAATTTTTTAATAAGCAGGTTGCAAATTTTGCTATTGTGATAAATGCTTTTAGTTTGTTATTCGTGTTTTATGCACCAATAGCGAGAATGTATTCTGGAGGGGTGTTTTTTAGTGTAGCGTTGTTATATTATGCATTACACTTATTTTATAAAAAAAGTTCAAGCTTTAAATTTTATCTTTTATTTGGATTATTTGCCTGGCTTTGCGCTCTCAACCAACATTTAAACATGTTGTTTGCATTCACGGTTGCTTTAAGCGGATTATTATTTATTTCTAAAACTAATTTCAAGCCATATTTATTAACATGTTTAGCAATTGTCATAGCCTATTTACCTCATGTGCCGGTTACTTGGAGTCAGTTAACCGAGCAGGGAGGCATTGGTTTAAACAGAGGTGGTTGGGTAGAAAAACCTGAGTGGATTGATTTGTTTAAGTTTATTAAAATTTTAATAGGTACGGGTAATTCATTTATAGTTGTTGCAGCTATGGCAATTACTTCTTTTTTTATGCTAAAAAAAATTGAGGGACTAAAAATCACACTTTATTTATTTGCTTTGTTTTTAGCTAATTTCTTGATAATATATACGTATTCAAACTTAAATTCTTCAGTCTATCAATTTTATGTAATGCAGTTTAGCGGGGTTGCTTTGTTGATTGTTATTTCTAATTTCTTGCAAACCCCCTCCTTAAAATGGCATTATGTTTGCTTAATTGGCTTGGCTTCTACCTTGCTCTATAAAACCTATTTTGGAAAATCCTACTTCAAGCAATGTGTTCCCACCGTTTTTCAATACCAATATTATAACACACAAAAAATTGCCAATGAAAAAGGCTCATCCAATATTACAGCTATTTTTTTTGATAGTGATTTATTTATGGACAGCACGTTTTCGAAAATGTATCAATGTAATTTTAAGCGCGTAATTACGGGCGACTCCGGCCTAACCAGTATCCTGCGCTTTAATCAATTGATACAAACTACCCAAACAAATTATATAGCACTTACCAGCAGTTTTCCTATCCATCAGCACATTGTAAAGGAAAAATTTCCATATTTAATTGAAAGTACAATCACACAATCCATCAATTATAAATTGTATTCCAAATGGCCATCAGACAGTTTAAGGCAGGTTAAAGATGAGTTGGTATTACACCACGAAACGGCAGAATCTCAAAATCAAATTAAATTTCCGGAGTATAAGTATGGAACTTTTATAGATAGTACAATTGAATTCCCGTATGGTGTAAGCGTGAATTTAAATAAAATAACCAGTAAGGAGGGCCAGGTAGTGTTTTCAAAATTTGAGCTTCAATTGAACCGAACGCAACCGTTCAGATTAATTTCGGGAATAAGTTTAAACTCGATCAAAAACGATAGCAACTTGTTTTATACAGATAATAAACTGGATGCATTTACGATTAAGCAAGATAGTTCGGTGACGATGTATTGCGATTATTATTGTGGTACGCAATATAGAAAAGTTAAGGATCAGGCGTTGTTAAAGGCTTTTTTATGGAATCAAGGTAAATCAAGTTTTGCAATAAAAAACGTTGAAATTTATACAATTGATTTTTGGCAGCCCAAATGGAATTTTTGGAATTAGTTAATCGTGTAACTTGGCGTTGTAATAATGTTTGATTTGTTACCTGCCCGATCAACCATAAACATTTTGTACTTAAAAATTTTGATGGTATCGCTGCTTCTGAATTGGGTCAATGGAATATAAATACTGCCTTTTATTGGTTTTTTAGAGAGATCCAGATCTTTTGGGTTTCTAACGGATGTAGTAATTCTAAAAGTATCTGTTAAACTTGATCCATCAGGAAAAATAACCTTAGTAATAAAGGGGTCAAAGTTACCGGTTAACTTGTTATAATAAAAAAATGAGCAGATAAAATTAGGTGTAGGGTTCTCTTCAGGTGAAAATAAATTTCCATCACCATCCTGATACTCAATTAAAAAACTTGCCTTTGCAATGCTGCTATTTTCTGTTTTAAAGTCAATGAATTCAATAGACGGCACAGGATCTTTTGAAGGTCGCTTAACACAACCGGTTAATAGTAGTAAAGAAAAGTATGACACAAATAAATACTTCATAGTATTTTAATACCTAAATTTACTCAATTTTTAAGAAGTATACAACTTGAGTCTGCAAATTTCTGATATTTTTAACATACATTCAGAAGCTTCTTTTAATCATTTAGCCATAAGCCAGTTTGGGTTTCAGTTTTCTCAAAATGAATTTTATCGGAAATGGGTTCAGCAGCTAAACATCAACCTTAATCATGTAACTAAACTAAGTGAGATACCATTTTTGCCAATTGAGTTTTTTAAAACTCATCAAATCGTTTGTGCAGGTATTAAAAATAAAGAGGTAGAATTTACCAGCAGTGCTACAGGAAATGGTATTCCATCCAAACACCTTGTAATTAACAGCGATGTTTATCAAATAAGTTTTTTAAAAGGGTTCGAATTGTTTTTTGGGTCGCCGGCAGATTATGTTATTATTGCTTTACTGCCAAATTATTTATCGCGAAAGGGATCTTCGCTCGTATACATGTTTAACGAATTAATCAAAAGAAGTAATCATCAAGACAGCGGTTTTTTCTTGGACAATCTGGATTCATTAATCAATGTGATAAAAAAGTACCTACATTCAACTCAAAAAGTATTATTATTAGGTGTTACATATGCTTTATTAGATTTATGTGAACTCAATATTTCGTTAAGTAATAATTTTATTGTGATGGAAACCGGTGGAATGAAAGGAAATAGACCTGAAATGCTAAAGGAAGAGTTACATAATTATTTGAAGGTAAAGTTTAGAGTAGAAAAAATTTACAGTGAATACGGTATGACAGAATTACTCAGTCAGGCATACTGCATGGGCAATCTTACATTCAAGCCGGTTCCTTGGATGAAATTTTTAATAAGAGATGTTAACGATCCTTTTTGTTTTCTTGAAAAAGGAAGAACAGGCGGCATTAATGTTGTTGATTTGGCTAATGTAAATTCTTGTAGCTTTATTGCAACTATGGATTTAGGACGCATTAACGAAAATGGAGAATTACAATTGCTTGGACGTTATGATAACAGTGATACAAGAGGTTGTAATTTAATGGCAGTAAATTGAGTTTAACCCAGATTATATAGTAAAAAGAGATGAAATCGCCGAACTATCTGCACTAATTGGGTTAAGTTCTGTTAAGTAAATCACCATTTGATTGTTCGTCATGTTAACACAATAGGTTGATTTTCGTACATTGATTATTCATTTGAAAAATCAAATGAATAATTTGGGTTTAAGGTATATTCATAAATTTGTGAGTCTGAAGACTTATCATCCATTTTGGGTTTTTTTTCACGTAATCGATTATTTGTGGTAGGAGAATATGAATTTTACTCCACTCAGGTTGCAAATATAGATAGCAGTTTCCTTCAACTTTTTTAGCTTGCTCTTCTGCCCAACTAAAATCATGTTGGTTATAAACAATTACCTTGAGTTCATTCGCTTTTGAATAACTTTCCGATAATGGATTCATGTTTTTTTTAGGGCTTAAACAAATCCAATCCCACTTACCGCTCAAAGAATAAGCTCCGCTGGTTTCAATGAATGTAGCTATTTTTTTATTTTTTAATTCTGTGGTGAGTTTATCTAAATTATAAATAAGCGGTTCACCTCCTGTTACAACCACACTTTTAGCGTTATAGGCTTCAAGATTTTTTATAACATCTTGTATGCTTGTTAATGGGTGAATATTCGCATCCCAGCTTTCTTTTACGTCGCACCAATGACATCCAATATCACAACCACCAATTCTAATAAAATACGCAGCTTTACCAGTATTGTAGCCTTCACCTTGAATTGTGTAAAATTGTTCCATGATAGGCAAAATTTCTCCCTCTTTCAACAATTTTTCTTGGGTGCTGTTTAAGCTATGTAGTTTGTAATTCACTATGTTACAAAGTTACAAAAGCATTTGATTCGGTTAACAATTGTCTTAATTAATATTAGTACTTTTAAACTATGAACATTGGTATTGTTTGTTTCCCTACATATGGGGGTAGTGGGGTAGTAGCCACTGAACTTGGAAAAGCTTTGGCCGAGAAAGGGCATAAAATTCACTTTATGAGTTATAATCAGCCTTTTCGCTTAAATATTTTTAGTGAGAATATTTTTTACCATGAAGTTGCGGTTAACGATTATCCATTATTTGATTACCCACCTTATGAGAGTGTTTTGGCCAGTAAAATTGTTGACGTTGCCATGTATGAACAACTGGATATTTTGCATGTACATTATGCCATACCTCATGCTTCTGTTGCTTATATGGCACAACAAATATTAAAATCTAAAAAAATTAATTTGCCATATCTAACTACCTTGCATGGAACAGATATTACGCTTGTTGGCAGAGACCCATCGTTTGAACCGGTTATACGATTTTCTTTAAATCATAGTAATGCTATTAGTGCTGTTTCTGAAAGCTTAAAAAAAGACACTTTAAATACTTTTAAGATTGATAATAAAATTACCGTTATTCCAAATTTTATTAACATGAAGGAGTATATGCAGCCAATGGAGCATTGCAACAAAGTAAAATACGCGCCGAAAGGTGAAAAAATACTCGTGCATGTAAGTAATTTTAGAAAAGTTAAAAGGGTTGAAGATGTGTTGCATGTTTTTGACCGTGTGCGTAAAGAAACACCAACAAAGTTAATTCTGGTTGGTGATGGTCCTGAAAGGCCTGCAATTGAGGCTTTGTGCAGGCAGTTAAACACTTGTAATGACATCATCAATTTAGGTAAAATTAATGACCCCATTGAAGTATTGAGCATTTCAGATTTGTTTATCCTGCCTTCTGAAACAGAAAGTTTTGGCTTAAGTGCTTTGGAAGCAATGGCAATGAAGGTGCCGGTTATAAGCAGCAATAGTGGAGGATTGCCGGAAGTTAATATTCACGGGAAAACAGGCTTTTTAAGTAATGTTGGTGATGTGGATGATATGGCCAAAAATGCGCTTTACTTGTTAACCAACGAGAATAGATTACAAGAATTTAAGGCTAATGCGTTTAACCACGCTCAAAAATTTGATATAGAATCTGTTTTACCTAAGTATGAAAGACTGTACAAACAAATAATAGACAATTAACCTTAACCTATTTGTAAAAAGGATGAGGCTTAATTAAAAATCAAACTTGTAACCAACACCTTTCACCGTTTTAAAGTGATCATCTCCTAATTTTTCTCTTAATTTCCGGATGTGAACATCTATTGTTCTGTCGCCAACAACTACTTCGTCTCCCCAAACTTGTTCTAAAATAAACTCTCTGCTAAATACTTTACCTGGCTTACTGCTCAATAAAACAAATAGTTTGAATTCTTTTTTTGGCAAATTAATTTCGGTTGTACCTTTAGTAACAGTATGTCTTTCTAAATCAATTTTTATATCACCAAACTCAGTACGATTATTATCTTTAGTTTCAGCGTTTAACCTTCTTAATAGCGCTTTTATTCTGCTAATAAAAACTCTAGGCTTAATAGGCTTGGTAATGTAGTCATCTGCACCAACTTCAAAACCGGCAATTTGAGTATAGTCCTCACTTCTGGCAGTTAAAAACGTAATCAATACATTTTTTAACTCTTTAATTTCTCTAATTTCTCTGCATGTTTCAATACCATCTGTATTTGGCATCATAACATCTAATACAATCAATTGTGGAAGTTCTTTTCTGGCAATCTCTATTGCATCTTTGCCTGAATTGCATGAAAGCACAGAATATCCTTCTTTCTTTAAATTGTAACTTAAAAACTCAATAATATCCGGTTCGTCATCTACCAGCAATATTTTTATGGCGTTGTTTGCTTGCATAGGGTATATGTTGCAAATTTAACGGTAGTTGATGGATTCGATGTTAAATTAACGTTAACTAAACATACTCTAAAGTTAAAGTATCCGTACACTAAAGAATTAGCATGGCATCACCATAACTGTAAAAGCGATACTTTTCTTTAATTGCCTCTTTGTATGCTTTCATAACTAAATCATAACCACCAAAGGCACAAACCATCATTAATAATGTGCTTTCAGGCATGTGAAAGTTGGTTACCATACAATTAGCAACACTAAAATCATAAGGTGGAAATATAAATTTATTGGTCCACCCAACATATGGGTTTAACTGACCTGTTGTACTCACACTTGATTCAATGCCACGCATTACAGTAGTTCCTACTGCACAAACTTTACGTTTTTTTTCTTTAGCACTATTAATTATTTTACATGTATCTGCTGAAATCAACACCTCTTCACTCTCCATTTTATGTTTGGTTAAGTCTTCAACTTCAACTGTTCTGAAAGTACCAAGCCCTACGTGTAAAGTTAATGGGGCAAATTGAATACCTTTAATCTCTAATTTTTTAAGTAATTCACGGCTAAAATGTAAACCGGCTGTTGGTGCAGCAACAGCACCTTCGTTTTTCGCAAACACTGTCTGATAACGTTCTGCATCTTCAGGTTCATTAGGACGTTTAATGTATTTTGGCAGTGGCGTTTCACCCAAGTCATAAAGTGTTTTTCTGAAATCTTCATAGCTACCATCATAAAGAAAACGTAAAGTTCTACCTCTACTTGTTGTGTTGTCAATAACTTCTGCAACTAAGTTATCATTCTCACCAAAGTATAGTTTATTGCCAATTCTTATTTTACGGGCAGGATCTACTAAAACATCCCACAATCTACTTTCAGCATTTAATTCACGTAACAAAAACACCTCAATTTTAGCTCCTGTTTTTTCTTTATTACCATACATCCTGGCTGGAAAAACTTTAGTGTCATTTAAAATCATCACATCACCATCATCAAAATAATTGATAATGTCTTTAAATTTTTTATGAGTAATTTTTCCGGTCGCGCGGTCTACAATCATCAATTTGGCATCTTCTCTGTTTTTAGCAGGATGCTCTGCCAATAACTCCTTTGGCAGATTGAATTTGAACATGGATAGTTTCATACGTTATATTTGGCATTAGTAGTAAGACTTAAGTTGAATGTTTAATAAACCGGAATCGGTTCTTACGACATCAAAATAAATCTTACGGGATTAATTTTGCGCTGCAAATGTATTATAATTCTGCCATTAATAAAGAAGAAAATACTTAAAAATCGTCAAAATAGTAAATGGGCTGTTTTTTTTACCTATTTTTATCATTTAATGGCATTAAAACAACTTAAAATAGGCTTTAAGGGAAATAAAACATTGGCTGTTTCTATTTTGTCTCTGATTTTATTTGTTACAACGGTTTCTTTTACACAAGATTATTTTGAGGTAAGTAAAAACTTAGAAATTTTTAATTCAATATTTAAAGAATTAAACTCAAGTTACGTTGATGGGATTAAGCCCGGCCAAACAATCAAAACAGGAATAGATGCCATGTTAAATTCATTAGATCCGTATACTGTATATTATGCCGAAAATGATATTGAAGAGTATAGGTACCTAACAACAGGAGAATATGGCGGAATAGGTACAGAGGTTTATGATATTGATAATAAAATAATAGTCAAGGAGCCTTTAGAAGGTTTTGCCGCTTTTAAAGCCGGATTAAGAGCCGGCGATCAAATAGTTGGTGTAAATGACGTAAATGTAGAAGGCAAACAAAGTGATGAGATACGTTCATTATTGCGAGGTCAAGGTGGAACTTCAGTTAAGCTGAAAATAATTAAAGCTGGTGAAACAACTAAAACAGAAATTACATTTAACAGGGAAGATATTAAACCTAAAGTAGTACCATTTTCTGGCATGGTGCCAAATACAAATGTTGGTTATATTAAGTTTGTTGGTTTTACCACCGAGTCCTGTAGTAACGATGTTAAAAAAGCTTTTTTGACATTGAAGGAACAAGGTGCTAAAAGTTTAGTGCTTGATTTAAGAGGTAATTTGGGTGGTTTTATGCGTGAAGCGATAAATTTGGTAAATTTTTTTATTGAGAAAGGTCACGAAGTAGTTTTTACAAAAGGAAAAACCGAAGATTGGAACAAAAGTTACCTTTCTGTAAATCCTCCAATAGACACGCAAATACCTCTAGTTGTATTGGTTGATGAAATGTCGGCCTCTGCCAGTGAAATTGTTTGTGGCGCATTACAAGATTTAGATAGGGCTGTTGTTGTTGGTAAACGAACTTTCGGTAAAGGCCTTGTTCAAGAAACTAGAAATCTGGCATATAATGCAAAAATAAAATTAACCGTAGCTAAGTATTACATACCAAGTGGCAGGTGTGTTCAAGCATTAGATTATTCGCATAAAGATGAAGATGGAAGGGTAGAAAAAGTGCCGGATAGCCTAATTAATGCTTTTAAAACAAAAGGCGGACGTATTGTTTACGATGGTGCAGGAATTATGCCTGATGTAACAACAGGCAACTTAACTTATACACCATTAATGATTGCTTTAAATAATCAATTCGCAATTTTTAATTATGCAACGAAGTATTTTTTAAAAAACAAAACAATTAAGCCGGCTTCAGAATTTCAATTGAGCGATGATGAGTACAATGATTTTTTAGCCTATTTAAACAGTATTAATTTCGACTATAAATCTAAAAGTGAATTAGAACTGGAAGAAGTAAGAAGGGATGCAAATAGAGAAAATTATTACACAAATGTGAAATCAGAATTTGAAAATTTAGTTGCCAAAATAAAACTATCTAAAAAGGATGATTTGCAGAAGCAGAAGACTGATATTAAAAGAGCATTGGAAGAGGAAATCGTATCTAGATATTACTTTCAAACCGGAAGAATAGAATATACTTTAAAGAATGATTTGGATTTAAGAAAAGCAGTTGAGCTTTTGAACGACAGCGACAAGTACAAACAAATTTTAACTACAATACTTAAACCTACTAAGCCATTTAGTATTAACAAAAAATTTGAATGATACTCTGTTCGATTGTAGCCACAGATAATCATAACGCAATTGGTAAGAATAATCAATTGCTTTGGCACTTGCCCGCAGATCTTCAGTTTTTTAAAAAAACAACGATGGGTTGTCCGGTTTTAATGGGACGCAAGACATATGAAAGTATAGGACGTTTATTGCCGGGAAGGGAAAACATAATTATCAGTCGTAGTCCATTATCAATTAATGGTGCAAAATGTTTTCAATCTTTAGAAAAGGCAATCAATTATTGCAACGCTTATGATAAAGTGTTTGTGATTGGAGGAGCAGAAATTTACAAACAAACATTGCCTTTAGTTAGTATTATTTATAAAACAGTGGTTAACGCAGTGTTTGAGGCAGATACTTTTTTCCCGGATTTTGGAGGCTTTGTGAAGGAATGGGAGGAGTCTCACAAGGCCGACGAAAAAAATCAATTTGATTTTCGATTTGAAAAGTGGATAAAAGCTTAATTGATTTATTTCTCTTATTTTTAACTTAGTTCTTTAAGTCAGCGGGCGTTGTTATTTTAATGTTTTCCGGATTACCTTCTACAAGGTTAATGCTAATTCCATATGATTCAACAACACTTGCATCATCTGTAAACAAATCGCTTTCTGTTTGCAAGAAAGCCTTTTGAAGGAGCTCAGCTTTAAAACATTGTGGTGTTTGTACAATCTTAAATTGATTCCTGTTAACTGCTTTATTTATATTTCCGTTAACTTGCCTTAAACTTTCATTCACCTGTATTACAGGCACGGCATTCCCCAATTGTTCAGCTGTTTTATAACAGCGTTCAATTGTTTCAATACTAACATATGGTCTTGCGGCATCGTGTATAGCCACAACAGCACTTAAATACTCAATTAAAGTCAAACCATTTTTTACTGATTGAAAACGCGTTGCACCACCTCCAACAATTTTTATTTGGTAAGAACTAAAATACAATTGAATTAAATCATTCATTAATGTCATGTAATCTTTATGAACACTAATTATCATTTCAATTTTGGAATCAAAATATAAAAATTGTTGCATTGTTTTTACAATTACCGGAACGCCATTAATTTCAAGGAATTGTTTTGGGATCTGGCTTTTCATTCTACTGCCTGTTCCACCTGCAACTATAATGGCATAACGTTTGCTCATTCTTTAGGATAAAAAAAATCCATGTTATTTTAACATGGATTTTGGTAATGTTTCTATTTAAGTTATTTTTTTGCAACTTCTTTTTTCGGAACGAAATAAGTAGTTGTCATGTCAATAAAGTTCATTGGATTCTCTGGTAAATTTCTTACGTATTTATGGTTCAGTCTGAAATTTTCATCATAAAATATTGGGATCATAGGCGCATCATCTAACAATACTTGTTCTGCCTGAGCCAATAATCTGTAGCGTTTAATTTTATCACCTTCAACACGGGCAGCCATAAATAACGAATCAAATTTAGGGTTTTTATATCTTGTGAAATTGATATATGATTTTTCCTGAAGGCTTGCAGGTACATGTTTACCTAAAAACAGCGTTAAGAAAGACTCCGGATCCGGATAGTCAGCCGTCCAACCATATCTAAAGAAATCTGACTTACCGGTTTGAATATTATCAATATGTTCAGGAAAAGGAACGGTATTAATATTAACTTTCACCTTTAAGTTTTGATCAAGCATACTTTTAATAACTTCAGCAACTAATATGTTTCTATCTCCACCACCACTGTTAATCTCTAATGTAATTTCCGGGAAACCTTTACCTCCAGGGTAACCGGCTTGTTTTAAAAGCTCTTGAGCTTTAGTAGGATCGTAACTGTAAGCCTTTAGTTCCTTAAATGGATAACCTTCCTTTTCAAAAGTTTCAGTATAAGGTACCATCCCATAATCTGCAGAAGTACCCTCACCTTGTATGGTGTAATCTGTTATTTTATGCCTGTCAATAGCGTAATTAAAGGCTAAGCGAACTTCTTTTTTAGCAAACACTGGATTAGCTTGAATGTTGAAGCCATAAAACTGTGTATTAAGGGCTGTAGAAGATATGATATCAAATTCATTTTCTTCTTTTTTTGCATTTTCAAGTTTCCCCATTAATTCACTAAACATTTCAACAGGAATTCTATAAACCATATCAAGATTTCCACGTTTAAACTCAAGGATTTCTGTTTTTTTATCTCTGATAAAACTCCATTTAATTCCATCTAAATAAGGTAATTTATTGCCAAACTGGTCTATGCCCCAATATGAAGGATTTTTCTTCATGATAATCACATCACCTTCTTTAAGATTTTCAATATAAAAAGGACCTGTTCCTACGGTTTTTAAACGCATTTCGTTACCGTATTTCGCAACAGCTTCTTTAGCGTACACATAGCAGCCCGGCATCGTTAGAATGTTCATAAAACTTGCGTCTGGGTGAACTAAGTTTATTTTGATGGTTGAATCATTAACCACTATTACACCTTTTACCCCAATGTTTTTGCCGGTTTTAGAGGCTTCAAAGCATTCGTTGGCGCCTTCAACACGATCTTTAAATGTAACGTCATATTGATTGTTGTTTGGATCTTGGCTGCAAAGTTTGTCAAAACAGAACTTAACGTCGTTGGCATTTGCCATGCGTCCTTTTCCTTCTGGGAAACAAGCATCATCATGAAATTTTGCATTGGTGCGCAAATGAAATGTGTAATTTTTTTGATCATCGCTAACTTCCCAAGATTTGGCAATACCGGGTATCAAGGTAAGATCATTTTGATTGTATTTTACTAGTCCTTCATAAACTTGAGAACCAACGTGGTAACTATTGATTTCGTTTATAGAGATTGGCATTAAACTTTTTATGTTTTCAACTTCGTTAACTCTGGCAATGCCTCCTAAATAAACACCACCTTTAACCTCTGAGCCGGAATTACTGTCATTTTTATCACCACCGCCACAAGCAACTAATAGTGCAGACGTTATTGCTACTAAACTAATGTTAATTTTTTTCATTATGAACTAATAATTAATACTTTACAAATATAGCTTTTTGGAATTAAAAATACCATTTTTACCTAAAAATTATGCATCTCAACCGGTACTGCAAAAGATAGCGGGTTAAGTGTTAATAAACGCTAGTTATTCCAGCCAAGACTAGTCAATTTCAAGTAATACCGGGCAATGATCGCTATGTTTTGCGTCAGGTAGAATAACAGATCTTTTTAATCTCTGTTCCATGTTAGTTGTTGCCATGTGATAATCAATTCGCCAACCCAAGTTTTTATTGCGAGCACCTGCACGATAACTCCACCAGGTATAATGATGAGGATCTTCATTAAAGTAGCGAAATGTATCTATGAAACCACTATTGATAAATTTTTCCATCCATTCTCTTTCTTCCGGTAAAAATCCGCTTGTATTTGCATTGCTTTTGGGATTGTGTATATCAATTGCTTTATGGCAAATGTTATAATCCCCACTAATAATTAAATTAGGAATTGACTTTTTAAGCTCATGGGCATAATCAAAAAAATCATTTAACCATTTAAATTTAAAGGCTTGTCGTTCATCGCCACTGCTGCCACTTGGGTGGTAAACACTTAAAATAGAGACATCATCAAAATCTGCGCGAATAATTCTGCCCTCTAAATCATATGCTTCAATGCCACAGCCGTAAAATACTTTTTTGGGTGTTTTTTTAGTAAAAATGGCTACTCCACTGTAGCCTTTTTTTTGTGCTGGGTACCAATATAACTCGTAACCCATGTCAAAAAACGGTTGTTTATCAACTACATCTTCTGTTGCTTTAATTTCTTGTAAACAAATAACATCCGCATCAACTTGTTTAAGCCAACCGGCTAAATCCTTATTCAATGCTGCTCTTATACCATTTACGTTATAGGTGATGATTCTCATAAATTGCTTTGATAAAGTTTAAATATAATACCTAATTTTGAAATCTAAATTATTTTAAAACTAACAATGTTTAATTTTTATACCGGCGAAGTTGTGTTAATTGATAAACCATATACTTGGAGTAGTTTTCAGGCGGTTAATAAAATAAAATATGCAATAAAGAATCATGCATCACTTTTTGTAGATAATATTAAAATTAAACCCAAAGTTGGACACGCTGGTACTCTAGACCCTCTTGCTACTGGCTTATTAATTATTTGCACTGGTAAAAAAACGAAGGAAATCAACTCATATATGGGTTTGGCTAAAGAATATACCGGAACTTTTGAGTTAGGTTCAATTACGCCTTGTTATGATTTAGAAAAACCTATAAGTCAGATATTCCCAACGGATCATATTTCCAACGATTTGATTTTAAAAACCGCTAAAGATTTTGTTGGAGTACAACAACAGGTGCCACCATTATTCAGTGCCATTATGGTTAATGGCAAACGGGCCTATGAATTAGCAAGAGAAGGCAAAGACGTTGAGTTGAAATCACGCGAAATAACTATTCATGAATTTGAAATTACCAAAATCGAAAATCAAACGGTTGCATTCAGAATTTGTTGCAGTAAAGGAACATACATCAGAAGTATTGCCAGAGATTTTGGACTCGCACTTAACTCTGGCGCTCATTTAACTAGTTTGAGACGAACTAAAATTGGAAAGTTTAACATAGTTGATGCTTTAACGCCTGAAAAGTTTTCTGAAATGCTAAATTAATTTTAATTTCGTTTCTAAATCGAAACTAAGCCGCATAAACTTAATCCAAATGAATGGGTAAATAATTATTCAGATTATTTATTTTCTATTGCTTTATACCGCACTAATAATAAAGAGTTGGCAGAAGATCTCGTGCAAGATACATTTCTCTCAGCATTTAAAAGTAGAGATGGTTTCAATGCAACAGCAAGTGAAAAAACCTGGCTGCTTAGTATTTTAAAAAATAAAATCATAGATTATTTTAAAAAGGCTAGCACCAAAAACGAAACCCCTTTAAAGTTAAGAGGAAGCGTTGAAGCGCCGAGCTATGATCACTTTTTTAACGCATCTAAAATGGGGCAGTGGGTTAATGAAGTCGAGCCTAAAGATTGGACAGACGCTTCTTTTAGAGCAGAGAGTAAAGAATTTTATACAATTTTGCAACATTGCTTAAACACTTTGCCAGCAAAATGGTCTGGTATATTCACAATGAATTTAATAGATGATAAGGAAAGTAGTGATGTTTGTAAGGAGTTCGAAATTACCTCGTCTAATTTTTGGGTTATTATGCATAGGGCAAAATTGCAAATACGCGAATGCTTAGAGAAAAACTGGTTAAAAATATAAGTGGAAGACATCAAAGCATATACATATAAATGGTACGAGTTTGGTTGCAAAGATGCTACTTACCTCACCACTAAAGAGAAATATACCCACTTAAGTATAAGCGAAAAAGGCTTGCTTAAATTTCATTTACTGACCTGTAGTGGTTGCCGGAAATTTGTAAAGCAAATAAAACTTATTGAGGAATTACTTAAAAAGGAACCTGATTTTAAGGGATTGACCTTAGCAAAAGAAAAAAAAGATGCTATAAATCAATTACTTACAAAGAACTAACAAAAAAATAATTTGGAATCTGTAAGTTTTTTGTTTTACGTTCGTACATTGTATTATAAACCTTAAAAAAAACAACATGGAAAAAAAGTCAAACTTAGTAACTGCATCTTTAATTGCAGGAGCTTTAATGAGTGCTGCAAGTGTTAGCGCTAATTCTTTATTAAATTACAATGCTTTAGGAACTGCAGGTGAAGTTCGTAATTCATTAGTAAAAACAGTTGAGGCAAACTGTGGTGAAAAGAAAACTGAGACTAAAGCTGCTGATGCAAAATGTGGAGAGAAAAAAACCAAAGATGCAAAATGCGGTGAGAAAAAAGCAAAAGACGCAAAGTGTGGTGAGAAAAAAGCAAAAGACGGTAAATGTGGAGAAGGAAAATGTGGTGAGAAAAAAGGTGAACACAAAAAAGAAGAAGCAAAACCTCACTAGTCATGAATTAATAAAAGAGCCCTTCTGTTTTCTAGAAGGGTTTTTTTTTGAAGATGTTTTTAAAAGGAAAACAAAGATTTTCGAAACAGTAGCTTATTAATATATGAAGTTACTTTTAAAATTAAGGAATGAATAAACAAAATATAGGTATTGGTTTTAGGAAAGATTTTGCTGAGGAATTCCTAAACTCAACAGAACTTCAACCGGCGTTTATTGAATTAGCGCCGGAAAATTGGATTGGAATGGGAGGCTATTGGAAAAAAATATTGAGCAAAGCAGCGGAAAAATACCCAATAACTTGTCACGGTTTGTCCTTGAGTATTGGTAGCCCAGATGAATTAGATGTTAGTTTTGTTAAACAAGTTAAACAGTTCTTAGATTTTTACCAAGTTAAGGTATATAGTGAACACTTAAGTTACAGTAAGTGTGATAATGCTCATTTGTACGATTTATTACCCATTCCATTTAGAGAGGATGCAGTTAAACATATAGTAAAACGAATTGAACAAGTGCAAGATATTCTTGAACGACCTTTGGTAATTGAAAATGTAAGTTACTATACACCTGTTGCTGCTGAGATGACGGAAGTTCAATTTATTAATGCCATAGTAGCAGAAAGTAATTGTCAATTGCTTTTAGATGTGAATAATGTTTATGTTAATGCATTCAACCACGGTTATGAGGCAAAAGAATTTATTAAACAATTGCCACTAAATAAAGTGGCATATATCCACATGGCTGGTCACGAGCAGGTGAGCGACACTTTAATAATTGATACACATGGCCAGGCAGTAATTGACCCTGTTTATGAATTATTTGATTTTGCAACTGACTTAATTCAACCGGTTCCGGTTTTGTTGGAAAGAGATTTTAATATTCCGGAATTATCGGAACTACAGGTGGAGATTGATCGTATGGAAAGCATTGTATCAAAAAAATGGCATAAAACTAAAACTTATGCTTAAAGCAGAAACATTAAATCAGCAATCGCTTTTGGCTAATTATTGTCGAACAGGCATTAAGCCTGAATTGATTGGTATTAAAGAAGAAAATTTATATCAGTACAGAAGACTTGTTTTCAACATTGCTTTGGATACGTTAGAAACAGCTTATCCAATTACCTATAGTTTTTTAAGTAATGAACAATGGAGCGAATTAACTAAACGTTTTTTTGCTGAACATAAATGTAATACAACACAAGTGTGGCGAATGCCTCTTGAGTTTTATGATTATTGTAAGGAAAATAATGTAGCTGAACAATTGCAAATTCCATTTTTGAATGATTTGTTATATTTTGAATGGCTTGAACTAGAGGTACACACCATGGACGATATAGCTTATCCTTCATTTCAGGAAAATGGATCATGGTTGCAAGATCAAATCGTACTTAATCCCGAATATAAATTAGTTGCTTTTGAATATCCTGTTCATACAACTGCGCCAACTGATAATCTTGAGGAAAAGAGAGGTAATTATTACTTTTTAATATATAGAGAAAAAGAAAGCGGTAATGTTCAGTTTCTTGATTTAAGCATGCTACATGTTTTTATTTTAGAAAATATAAATGATGGAAATTGCTTGGAAAAAATTTTAATTGAAGCCAACAATTTGTTTCAATTGAACGATATTGAACTTTTAAAGAAGCACGCCATAACTTTCATGGAAGATTTAAAGCATCGACAATTTATTTTAGGATTTAAAAATTAATGGTGAAAAAGTTACTACAGTTAGTTTTTGCTACAACATCAAATTTACAATCTCTTGGATTATTTTTTATAAGATTAATACTAGCCTATAATTTTTACACAACCGCTATAATAAAGTGGGAGGATATACAGTCTGTTGCAGATTGGTTCGAAAGTTTAAATATTCCACTGGCAAAATTTAATGCTTACTTTGTCGCTACAATTGAAATGTCTTCTGTAGTTTTATTTATAATAGGTTTAGGTACTCGTTTAATGTCCTTTTTATTAATACCAACTTTGTCGGTTGCCATTTACACAGTTCATTGGGAAAATGGTTTCACAGCAAGTGATAATGGCTACGAAATTCCTTTGTATTATCTTTCGATGTTGTTTGTTTTGCTTGGCTTTGGTTCAGGAAAAGTAAGTCTTAATTATTTTCTTTACCGTTTATCTATTTGGCCTTATAAAAAGTAATTTTTAAAACATAAGAATAACTATCCGATCATTTTCAATTAACCAATGTTAATTTAACGTTAAGATATTGATTAAACCCTTAACGATTAGTAAACAAAACGTAACATAAGATTTACAAAATAGTAAAGTTGTACTCGGTTATTTGCCGTTTAAATAGAACGGCATATGAAACACTTAGTGACTTGTATTTTTGTATTGTTTGGTATAATTATTAATGCTCAAACCGGTAGGGTTGATGGAACTGTTATGGATAGTAAAACCGGAGAAACGCTTCCTGGTGCTACTATTCTTGTTGAAGGAACTAATAAAGTGGGTTCAGCAGATTTTGACGGAAAATTTTCTATTGCCAATGTTACGCCAGGTAAGGTAGTTTTAGTAGTAAGCTACATTTCATATACAACAAAAAAAATTGCAGGTGTTGAGGTTAAAGCTGGAGATGCAACAAATGTAAATATACTTTTAGATCCAAGTGCTTTAAATGATTTGAGCGAAGTAGAAGTTGTGGTAACTTTAAATAAAGAGAATAATACGGCTTTAATTTTACAACAAAAGAATGCGAGTGTAGTTAGTGATGGTGTTAGTTCGGAATCTATTAAACGCACACCTGATCGAAATACAAGTGATGTGATACGTCGCGTAAGTGGAGCAACAATTCAGGATAATAAATTCGCGATTATCAGGGGGATGAATGACCGCTATGTATCTGCCTATTTAAATGGTGCACCTCTACCTAGTTCCGAAACTGATCGTAAAGCTTTTTCATTCGATATCTTCCCGGCTAATTTGCTTGATAACATTGTTATATTAAAAACCGCAACTCCTGATTTACCTGCTGATTTTGCCGGAGGAATTATTCAAATTAACACAAAAAGTATACCTGAAAAAAACTATTATTCGCTTAATGTGGGTGGTGGTTATAATTTCCAAACTACATTTAAAAATTTTAAAACATATAATGGAGGTAAAACAGACTGGCTTGGATTAGACGATGGCACCAGAGCTTTCCCGGGCGGATTGCCTTCTACAAAACAATTTGGTGAAGCAACCAATTTGGATAGAATAGATTATGCAAAAAGTTTTACCGGCGATTGGTCATTAAAAAATCAAATGGCCATGCCTAATTTTAATTTGCAGTATGCCATGGCCAATGTTGGTAAAATATTTAAGCGTGATGCTGGAAGTGTTTTTGCAATAACTTACAATTCTAACAATAATACAGTTTTTAACACGCGTCGTGAATTTGAGGAACAAAAGGATACAATCTTGAAAATAAGAGATTATAACGATACTATTTTCACTAATAATATTCTTGCATCCGCTCTTTGGAATTTGGCGTATAAAATTACACCTAACAATCAAATAGGATTAAAAAATATCCTGAGCATAAATACGGATGATAAAGTTGTTGTTAGAAATGGCTTGTTCGATGGCACCGCTCCAATTTGGGAGCGTTCAAACGTAAGATGGTTTACACAAAATCGAATTTATTCAGGTCAATTAAACGGAGATCATTACATTGAAAAAGCCAAAATCAAAGTAAAATGGGTAGGTGGCTATAGTGACATCATGCGCGATATACCTAACTTACGTAAAATGGTTTATCAAAAATCAAGCGGAGCTGAAAATGACTCAGTTAAATTTGCCGCATTAATTGATGGGAATGCTGTTTTACCAAATAGCGCAGGTTCAATGTTTTTTGCGAACAATAAAGAAAGTATTAAAAGTATGCGCTACGATATCAGCAAGGACTTTAATATTGCAAAAACAAAACACGAACTAAAAGTTGGTGGGTTTCATCAATTTCGCGAAAGACAATTTCAGGCAAGGCTAATCGGATATACACGTTACAGAAGAAATTCCTCACTTCAATTCAATAATAATTTATTGTTTCAACCCCAGGATTCTATTTTTATGCCTGGTAACATGGGAATTCAAGATATTCCGGGGCCATATAATGGTGGATTTAAGTTATCTGAATCCACAACCAATATAGATAGTTATGGAGCCCAATCATTTTTGAATGCCGGATTCTTAATGTTTGATTCTCGTTTCACTGAAAAATTAAGGTTCATTTACGGTGTAAGAGTTGAATCTTATAATCAAAGATTAACTACTCGAAGTTTAACTGATGAGGAAATTGTGAATGATACAACCAATGTTGATTTTCTCCCATCTATTAATGGTGTTTATTCGCTTACAGATAAGATTAATATTAGAGCAGCTTATTACCGCACATTAGTTCGTCCTGAGTTTAGGGAACTTGCCCCATTTAATTTTTACGATTTTATTACTGACTTTTCGCTCTCAGGCGAGCCAAGATTAGTAAGAAGTTTAGTGGATAATTATGATTTGCGATTTGAATTATATCCAGGAGCAGGTCAGGTGCTATCTGTATCAGGATTTTATAAAGATATTAAAAATCCTATTGAACAAGTTAGTAACACTGCAAGCGCTATTCGATCAATGTTATATGCGAATGCGAAGTCTGCTACAAATTACGGATTAGAATTAGAGTATCGCTTTAAATTAAGCACTATGTTTTTTAACGACTCCATTAAATGGTTAACAAACACAACGCTTTTTACTAATGTTGCATTCATAAAGTCTAAAGTTGATATTGGTAGTAATATTGTTGGTAATGAAACAAATAACAGGCCGTTACAAGGACAATCACCATTTATTGTTAATGCCGGATTACAATATTTAGATTCTGATAAAGGTTGGGGAGCCAGTGTTTCATACAATGTAGTTGGAAGAAGAATTTTTATTGTTGGGTCGGTAGATGAACCAACTTATTGGGAAAATCCACGACACGTATTGGATTTTCAGTTATTAAAAACTTTTAAGGAAAGACTTGAAATCAAAATTAATTTAAGAGATATTTTAGCACAAGATTTGATTTTTTATCAAGACATTAATAAAAATGGCAAATTAGATAAGAATTCAATAAAAAGTAATGACGAGAAACTTCACAATTACGATACTGATAATGTGATGATAAGATCAAGGTTTGCTCCAACTATTTCTTTTTCGATTGGTTATCGATTCTAGATTTATTAATTACGGCATTGCATAACTTTTTGTTAACCTACAATTAATTTTTAAGTAAGAATTCGTTAACTGAAAAGAAACATCCTCCTTCTAACTTTGCGTCGAATTAAAAAAAACAACAATGAAAAAAATTTATTTATCACTCGCAACAATTTTTACTGCTGCTGCAGCAATTGCGCAACCATTTTGGACAAACACTTCCTATAAAGGTGCTTTTCCTGTAACAGACGGTACACCTTTAACTAACTGGACACACGGTTGGGCAAATTGGGATCCTGAAAATACTAACTACGGAGCTGCAACAACTACCATATCAAGTAATATCGCAACTAGTACTACATTAAGTGGTATAGTTCACATTAAAAATAACGTTGCTGTAACAGGAAATTCAACTTTAACAATTTTACCAGGGACCATTATCCGTGGGGACAAAGCAACTAAAAGTTCTTTAATTATCACGCGTGGTTCCAAAATTATGGCTCAAGGTACAGCAACTGCACCAATTGTATTTACAAGTAATGAATCTGTGGCTTCAGGCCGTGCACCCGGCGATTGGGGTGGTTTGGTGATTTTAGGTAATGGTATTATTAACACCGCTTGTGCTACTTGTACTGCCAGTGCAATTAAAGAAAATTATATAGAAGGTTTTGCAACTAATTTCCCTGAAATATTATACGGTGGTAATAATAACACGGAAAGTTCGGGTGTTTTATCATACGTACGTATTGAATTTGCTGGGGTAGCCTTATCAGCGACTCCTAACTCAGAGTTAAATGGTTTAACTATGGGTGGTGTTGGTTCAGGAACTAAAATTGATAATATTCAGTGTTCATTTATTGGAGATGATGCTTTTGAATGGTTTGGTGGTGCAGTTGATGCAAAATATTTAATCTCTTTTAGATGCTTGGATGATGATTTTGATACAGATTTTGGACATGTTGGGCGCGTACAATTTGGATTAATTGTAAGAGATAAAGATATTTCTGATGCTCCAGGCGATTCTAATGGTTTTGAATCTGATAACTTTAGTCCTGGACTTGGTCGTTTACCTTTAACGCGAACCATATTCTCTAACATTACAAATATTGGTCCACGCAGAGATGGTACAGTTGCACTTCCTCCGGGTGAAAAATTTGAACGTGCTTTTTTTACAAGAAGGAATACAGCTATCTCAATCCATAACTCTATTACTACTGGTTGGGAAAAAGGTTGGGATTTAAATGGTTCTTCAACCGCTGATAACTATTTCGGTACAACTGATTCTGCTTCAGTACAAAATGTTGACATTAGTTCTGATATAACTGCATCTTTGCTTGGTCAAACATTGGCTACTATGCAAACATATGCTACCAACAGAGGTATTGATACTACAAAAACTACAGCTCAAATTAATTTTGTAAATGGTTTCCCAACTGCTTTAAATACTACACCTGATTATAGATTAAACGCTGCATCAACTGCATCAGCAGGTGCTTCATTTACAAATGCTATCTTTACAGGTGGTTTCGTAAACATTAAACAACAAGAAGCTTCTAGCTCAACACAAACTTTAATCTACCCTAATCCAACAAATGGTGATGTGACTTTAGTTGTTAATGCAATCGTTGATGTTAACAGTAATATTACTATTACAGATGTAACCGGAAAGGTAGTTAGTAATGTTTTAAATAATCAATTCTTAAACAAAGGAGAAAATGAGGTGAAGATAAGCACCACGAACTTAACAAATGGTGTTTACTTTGTAACAATTAACACTTCTATAGGTAAAGAAACTGTTAAGTTAATCGTTTCTAAGTAAACTTAACATACATTTTTAAAGATCGCTCACTAACTTAGTGGGCGATTTTTATTTATGACGACCCGAAAAATTTTAAATGTTACCAGAAAGATAGAAGCTCTTAGAAGTAATAATGCACAACTTGAAGCATTAATTTTATCTTATCATTTAAATTATAACTTGCTCAAGTTTCTTTACAACAAGTTAAAAGTAAATAGACCAGACAATTCTAAACTTAAACTAATTATTACGGATATTGAGTCACAATTAGAACAGAATCCAGAATTGAAAAGAATTCTTTCAAAAAAGAATTTTAAAGTAGCAAAGTTTACATTGGTAAAAACTGAATCAATTTTAAAGGCCTTAAAAAGCAAATTACCTGCTAATACTTCTAAGTTGCTGCTCGAAAACATTAATGCTAATCATTTATTAAGTATATCGGTTAATAAAGCGATACGATCTTAAATTAAATGAATCCATCTGTTATTCACATAGGTTAAAAAATTCTAATGATCTAAGTTATGCGTTATTAAATTTATATCTAAATAAATTTAATTGGTGCTATAATTTAACCAGTTTGTCTAACTTAATTTTTACGTAATTTTTTGATAGTAATTCAGTGATGTTGTACAAATAAGTTTGCGCATAATTATTTTAAGTTACATGCTCAAATCATTTGAAGAGTTAGATCAGTCAATAACCGAACTAACCACAGAAGTAAAAAAATTGGAAGTGATTAACAGTGATCTTCTGAATGGACTATACTACGCTGCTACTGTACAACAAGGATTATTGCCTCAAAGCCGCCATTTTGACCAATTAGGATATCCATACTTTTTAATTTATAGGCCGTTAAATATTGTTGGTGGAGATTTTTATTGGGTTGGAACCAAAGATGAAACTGATTATTTTATTGTTGGCGATTGCACAGGGCATGGTTTTGCAGGTGGTATGCTTTCTGCGCTGGCAATTGGCATGATAAATTATTTAGTTTATTCAAAAGAATTTTTAACGGTTGGTTCGATTTTGAATGATATGGATCGAAAATGGATCGAAGCATTTTCGCGAAATAATAACGGGCAATTAGCTAATAACGATTGGCTGGAAATCTCCATTTGTTCATTTAACAACAAAACAAAGGAGCTCCAATTTGCAGGCGCCAGAGGCAGTTTATATCTGGTTAGAGATGGAGAAGAGCCATTGCTCATTAATGGAAATAATTATCCTATTGGAGGATGGCAAATTGAAAAGGAGAGATCTTATACGACACATTTTTTATCTGAATGTCAAAGCGCAATGCTTTACTTTTTTTCAGACGGATACAAGGATCAATTCGGAGGAATAAAGAATAAACGAATGGGCTCGAAGAATTTTTTAAGCTTACTTCATTCAAATGCTGGTTTACCATTAAACCATCAAAAAACAAATATACTGGAGTTTTATGAGCAGTGGAAAGGTATAAATCACCCATTAGATGATGTTACTATCATGGGTATTAGAGTTTAATTGATTGATAGAGTTAGATATGTTATGGAAAGTGCAGATTAGTTTTTAGAAGTAAATGTATTTGAAATCTATTGATGTTTAATACTTATTGTTGCTATGTGTGGACTGAATTATTCCTGGTTATATCATTTAGAAGAATCAATTGACGTTTAATTGCTTAACAATTAAATAATTTACACATATTCTTAAGTTAATATGGAAACATAAAATTTGCAACTCATTTAAATGAACTTGTACACCATATTGATAGTTGAATCTGAGGTTAGTTTGCATATTAAAACCTTTAATGCCTTAAGCGAATCTTTTAGTTCTATTAAAGTAGTTAAGAGTATTGCAGAAGCGGAGGACAGTTTACAAGAGACGAATTTTGATTTGGTTTTAATTAACCTCGATAATAATGATTCAGATGCTATCACAATAACTAAAGACATTCGCGCAATTCAAAGAATAGAACAACCTTATGTTGTTATATACACCAAAAAGAATGATGATTTTTTACATGAGTTACTTTATTCTGCGGGTGCAGATGCCGTGATTAATTTTTTTGATAAGAAAAACATACTTGTACCCTATCTTAAGAATTTACTAAACAGGAAATCAACTAAACATTCTAAAAGAAACTCAAATTTTGAAATTAACGAAGAAGAATTCGTAGTTTATTATAATAATGAGGGTTTTGCGTTACCTAAAAAAGAATTTTATATCCTTAAATTACTTTTTAATAATTCACATAAATACTTCACAAAATCAGAGTTAGCTTCTTTAATATGGGCGGATGAGGCTGTGGCTGAGCAACGAACAGTAGATGTTCACATTTACAACATTAGAAAAAAGATTGCAAAAAACATTATTCAAACAAAGAAAAACTCAGGCTACAAATTTAACGAGAAGATTGCCTTAGTTTAAAACATAAGCTTTTACAGCTATTAAATCCCCGGTTTCATTCCACGACTTCCATTCGCCTATTTTTTCACCATTTTTGTAGTGCATTTCCATCCTTTTCACCTGATTATCGTCAAAAACCAACCAAGTACTATCCTTTTTGCCAAGCTTAAAAAACGCAATATTTATAATATTACCGGTTGCGTTGTATCGTAACCATTTTCCATCCTTAACATTGTTAATCAATAGACCTTCTTCAATTAATTTTTGGTCAGGGTTATATATCTTTGCTAACCCATTAATTTCTCCCTTGAGAATAGTTACCTCATGTTTTAGATCATTCTTCATAAAGGTAAATACACCAGAAAATAATGAATTATCTTCATTCACGAAAAATCCCATTTCGTTTTGTCTTTGTGCGAAGGTATTTAAGAAACTAAACACCAAAAACGCTAAAATTACCTTTTTCATAACATTAAGTATTAAATTTATTAATACAAAGTTAATCTGTAGTGAAATAGGTAATGTTAAGGAAACAAAAAAATAACAATTAATTTACATTAGATTTCTACAATTCTTCTAAGGTAATTACACAGTTATTATATAAACTTGTTGCTTTTTTAGTTAAAGGTTTGTAACCGATTAAATGAATTGTTACACTGTCTGTTGCAGGCTTGTCAAAAGTAATGGTGAATTCACCGTTAAAATTTGAAAAACTGCTTGTTGTTAAGTCTTTCTTAATTTGGGCACCAGCTAAGTCTTCGCCGTTAAGGCTGGTTATTTTACCGGTAATGCTTTTTACTTTAGGTTCCGTTGTAAAGGAACTTGCCAGAAAACAAATGGAAAATAAGATGAAAATAGAGTTGAATAAATTTTTCACGATGTAAAGCTAAAAGAAGGAAGTTAGCTCAATTTTAAGCCAATATTAAGGAAAAGTTAAGTCTTATTTTTGTATTATTTAGCTTTTAGCTTTTGATATAAGTGCATATATTTAACTGGTTTACAAATCTTGTCTTAACATTAAATTTACATTGGTTAAAGAATTAGTAAAAAATACGCAATCAAAAATTAGAAAGTTAGGCTTTTACGTTCCTATAACCTTTAATTTTTTAATTACTATTATCACTTTGGTGGCTGCTTTTTACTATTTAAACTATTTAGAAACAACGCCTGATTCCTCCTATAAATCACTATCAATAGTATTGATAAAAGTGATTGTGGTTTTTTTATTCGTATTTGTATCGTTTGCTTTTTTTTCTGTCCTAATACCTTATCTTATTTTTATTTTTTCAAAACAAAGCAGGAGTATAAGTATTCATTCGAATTCAGATTCAGGGCAATTAAATAGCGTAACGTGTCTTAATTTATTAGCTAATCCATTATTAGTTCCTTTTTTAGGCAGCATTAAAATACGTTTATGTTATGATTCAATACATTTCACTGAAAAGGCAACTATTCAAAGTTCCATTAGTAATTCTTTCAATGTTAATTTACAGTCTTTATTTACTGTTCATTTAGCTGATATTCGTGAGTATAATATACAATACTCCTTAATTTACTTTGAAGATTTTTTTAACTACTTTTCATTTTCAACTAAACAAGCTTCTCGCCAATACATGGTCTCTGAATTTGATTCGTCTCCAAAGAATGATTTAATAGTTTCGCCTGCAACCAATGTTAGCAGCGATGTTAGAATAGACGAACTTAAAAAGGTGGAAGGAGAATTAATTAATTATAAAAATTACGAGAACAGTGACGATGTAAGACGTATAGTTTGGAAAATCTATGCAAAGAACAAAGAATTAGTTGTCCGAATACCTGAAATTTTAGATCCTTATGCATCGCATCTGGATGTTTACGTAAGCACCTTTACAAAATTTGAATTACCGAACTCTAAAATTATTGATGGTTTATTCATGAATAATTTCAAAAATAAAGTATTTAATGTGTTTGAGAGTTTACAGAAAACTAAACTGCAAGTGAATATGCATTTTGACCAGGTGGAGCAAGGCGGCCATTTTGACACAAAATCAGATCAGATTAAATATGCGATTGTAAAAAGTAACTGGCAAAATTCGGTTTCTATTCAGGAATTTGTTAAACCTAAATCTGCATCTATCCTTGTTTTACACTCATTCTCAAATCCGCGTGATATTGAGGATCTGATTGACAGTTCAGGCAATCAATGTTCCTTTATTTTTATAAAACATAGTGCAGCCCTTAACTATCGCATAGTTAAAGATTGGTTATTATGGGCTTTTGTTCAATCAAGTAAGGATGATTTACATTATTCAAAAACAACATTCAAAGCAACGCCATTGTATAGACAAATTGTTGCAAATGAAATAAAGCTGGAATCTGTTTTAAAAAACGCTAAAAAAACCATTATTATTTAATTGAATATTAAAAGTAAATATCCATTTAAAGTTACAATTGCGCAACTGATTTTACTGGTGTTGCCAACTATTGCAATAATTTGCCTGAGTTTATTTAGATTAAACAATTACTATTCAATTTTAGAGAATAATTACATTTCACAAACAACTTATTTTTCAATAGGTATAATAGCCTCTGTTTTATTTCATCGATTTAACTTCCGTTTTATTACAGCCTTTTTAATTCTGCTTTTTATCAATTCTATCATTTATCAATTACTTCAACGCATTTCAGTGGGGGAATTTGATGCATTCTTTGTTTCGGTTAAGTTCTATATTTTCTCAATTCTTGTGCTGTTAGGATGGGCAATAGGTTTTGCTTTAATCAGAAGCAAACTACTTGTGATTATTTGGTTGGCCACTTTAATTTTTGCTGAAATAATAGCTATCAGCAAAACCAGCGATTTTCAGTTTGAGAACCTGATTCAAAGTATTATACCAAGCGCCATTTATTTAGTTTATATTTTATTTTCAATAGAATTATTAAATAAATTAATTGAAGACTCTAACAATTTATTTAAGAAAATATTTAAACGATTTGCTTTATTTGCGGCCTTAGTTGTTCTTTTTTTGATTTTTACTTTTAACTTGTTCAAACCATCTTTTCAAGCCATTGAAAAAGAGTGGGGAGGCGGATCTTCTTCAGAGAAGAAGGAGGGTAAAAATTCCGGTGAGTCAATGACAGAAAAGGGCAAAGGTGGCGGAATAAAGAACAAAGATCAAACCAAATTAGCCGGCAACTTAAATAAGGATAAGCAATTGGTGTTTGTAGCTAAGCTTAATCATTTTTTCAGGAATTCTAATATTCCTAACCCGCTCTACTTTACGGCTAATTATTATACTAAATTTGATACAGCTACTCAAACATTTGAGATGGATCCAAGTATGCCTTTTAATGATTTGTTTATTCTCGATCCTTCAAAAATTGCTTTGTATTTTAAAAAGACAGACTCAAGTATTATCAGAAAAAGTTTAGGCAACCTCAACCGCGAGGTAGTTACAACTGAGGTTTATAAAGTCGCTATGGCTCCAGAAAGTTTTGTGGCCCCATCAAATGCATTTTATTGTCAGCCAATTTCAGTACCCGACGAGTTTAAAAAGAATTATAAAAGTGCTTATGTAGCCAAAATGTGGGTGAGTAGTTTAAATAGTGCTTATTTTATTTATAACCCTGCGGGAAATAAAGTGTTGGAAAATTTTCAGGAAGAACGATTTTCGCTACTACGTAATATTCAGGAAATTAAAGGGCCGGATGAAAAGTTCATGGATTATTATACTTACATGCCTTCTAATTCGGAATATGCAAGAATTTCGAAATTGGCCGATAGTGTAACAAGAGATTTTGTTGCACCTATTGATAAAGTAATTGCCATACGAAATTATTTTTTGGCTAAAGACGAGTTTAAGCAGCCTTTATTTAAGTACACAGATAACCCGGGCGTGCCTGGTTTACCAAGTGCTAATAAACTAAACTACTTTTTATTTGAAAATAGAAAAGGCTACTGTGCTTACTTTGCTGGGGCTACTTTATTTATGCTTCGCTCGTTAAAAATTCCTTCGCGCATAGCTGTAGGTTACCTTGCAGAGGACCGTAGTTCTAAGAACCCCGGATGGTATTGGTTTTATCAAGATCAAGCCCACGCATGGGTTCAGGTTTATTTTCAAGACTATGGATGGATAGACTTTGACACAACCATTCCTGATGTGAATACTCAGCAAGCTTCACAGCCTGACGGTACACCTCCGCCTGATATTCCTACAACTTACTTGGTTATTGATGGAAAAGTAACCAAAGTAGATACTCTTAAAAAAACACTTGACGTTATAACTACTAAATTTTTGTATCATGATACTGAATTTGTCGCAAAAAGGGAAATTGAAGTTTTGAATGATGTAAGTTTAGCGAACATCCATAACGACACAGGAGCAGTTGCTCTTTCAGCAATTAAGATTGGTGAAAACGTTACTTTGGTTTCAAGCGCTGAGGTGTTTAAAACAATTTATATCACAAGTGATGATGATGCGGAAAGAATAATGGCTAAACTCAAACAGCCATTGCCAATAGATGAAGTTAAGTTGATGAAAAAAATTGAAAAGGAAGAGAATAAATCAAAAAGTAATTCTAAAAAGAAACCGTTTGATTGGATGAAATTGTTGAATGTGATTTTAATTGTTATCGTATTAGGATTAATTCTCACATTGTCCCTTCCGCTTATTATTTTTAACTATTATAGAGTAAAGGCTAATAAACTTAGTAAAGGTCAGGCAGCTGCTAGTTTACGAGGATTACTTTTTTACCTGAATCAATTAGATGCTTTACCTAATCATGTTAATGCACCGGAAGAAAGGGTTTATTTATTAGATAAGAGATTTGGCACCGACTTTAAGTATTTAAATTTAATTTATCAAAAGGCATATTATTCTACTAACCAATTAAATGATAATGAAACTATGTTTTTAAAAACAGCTTTTAATATTCAGTTAAGTCGTTTATCTAAATCTTTTACCTTTAAACAAAAGTTTTTAGGATTCTTGAACTTGAAGCGAACTATTAATTATTATAAATCAGTTAAAGCATAAACCATGGAAGTTAATGAACCAGTAATTGAAACACCTCGAACATCCAAAGTGGAAGAGTTAATTCATAACATAGAAACAGTAATTAAAGGCAAAAGAAACCAAATTAAGTTGGTGCTAACGGCCCTGTTAGCTAAGGGTCATGTTTTAATGGAGGATAATCCCGGAACTGGGAAAACCGTTTTGGCTAAGACGTTGGCTCATAGTATTACAAACAACAAGACTTCTGGCGAAGCAAGTTTTAAACGTATACAGTTTACACCGGATTTATTGCCAATGGATTTAATTGGGTCACATATTTTTGATGAAAGTAAAAAGGATTTTGTATTTAAAAAAGGACCACTTTTTTGCAATTTTTTATTAGCCGATGAAATTAATCGTGCATCGCCAAAGGTTCAATCAGCATTGCTTGAATGTATGGCAGAAAATCAAATAACTATTGGTGAAACCACGTATCCATTGGAGAATCTATTTTTCACAATTGCAACACAAAATCCTGTTGAAATGGAAGGAACATATCCTCTGCCATCTGCACAACTTGATAGATTCTTTATAAAAATTTATTTTGGTTATGTAGATGCTGAGACCGAATTGGATATTTACACTAATTATTTAAACATTGGCAAAAGCAGCGCATCTATTAAAGCTATTGTGTCGCTGGCTGAAATTCTTAAAATGCAGGAGGAGTGTGAAAATATATTTATCCATCCTGAATTAGTAATTGCCGTTAAGAATATAATCGTGCAAACTCGTCAACATCCTGAAATTAATTTAGGTGCTTCTACACGAAGTGGAATCGCTTTTTTGAAATGTCTTAAAGCTTTTGCTTTTGTTAACGGCAGAAACTTTGTAACCGAAGACGACTTGGCTCATTTAACAATTCCTGTACTTGATCATCGTTTAATTTACAGAAACAAGGAAGCAAAACAAAAGTTACTACAAACTTTTGTTTCAAAGGAGATAGAACGGCTTAAAAAAATCAACCTTCAATCTGCCTGATGACTTTCATAAATAACAGATCAAATTCTAGGCATAAGAAACCTGCTTTTCATTTTAGAAGGTATGTTATTATAATTTATATATTTTCTCTAGTTAATTTAACCTTTGCTCAAAAGAGCGCGGCTCGTTATGAGATAGATGCTAAAAGAGCCGGGCTTGATGTTACAGGCAAAGAGGCAATGCCAAGAAGTAAAGAGTTTATCAGATTGGATAGTACATATTATGTTGGTTATTTAATCGAGGGCCTTTATAAGTATGATAGAAGCAGCGATTATTTGGGCTATCAACTAGCAGTTAAGCCATTGGCAAAAGCGTTAAATTTATTTGAAAAGGACTTTTCGTTAAACATGAAAAATTTATTTTCATCAACTCAATATTTTGTAAACAACAATCAATATTTCAGTGATTTTTACTCAATTGTTTCAACACTTCAATATTGTTATAACAATTTGGAAATGCCAGACTCATCCATGGCACTTATTCAGCGTGTCGAAAGCTATCAATCTCAAAGAGATTTTTTTTCTACTGGGGCAGATAAGGCTTGGCTTTATCACCGTAACAGATTTTACACTTCTGAAAAATTTTCATTCTTAAAAAACAGCATTGCGGAAAATGAGAAGATGGCTTTTGCTTGCTGTTATGAACAAATTGAAAAAATATACAAGAATAAATCTGTTAATGATTACTGGTATGGGCCTTACCAGAGTACTGATGATTTAATGATGGTTTATCATAATTTGGCAATAATTCACAATTACAATAAAAATTATGATAGTACTGCTTATTACCAGCAATTACTGATGCAAGGAGGAAGGTTGTCTTGGAATAATTATGCCAACGACCAACAAGAGCTTGGTAATTTTGATATTGCTACAGAAAATTATGCTAAGCAAGAATATTACGGTAGAAATTTTCAATTAAGTGAGCCGCATTATTATTTACCCACCATGTATATTTATGCAGGTAAAACTAAGGAAGCAATAAACATGGCTCAAGCTAAAATTTCTCAATCTGGTTCAACACCTGGATTTGGATGGTATAATATTGCCTTATCACGGGCTTATTTGTACGATGGGCAATTGGATAGTGCAAATTTTTATTTGGACAAGGCAGCAAATTTTAAAGAGTTGCATATTGGCACCACGTTAACACAAAGTCAGTATGATTTTACAATCAATCTTTTGCGCTTACAACTAATTAACAAAAAATCTGCATTGATTAAATTTTTGAATAATGGTTGGTGGTATTCAACGGATGTATTTGAAGTATTTAGTTTGTTTATTCAAAAAACAATGTTGGAGTATGCTTTAGTCAATGAACTTTCGGGTAATCTAGAACGAGAGCGATTAATCTATGAGTTATTTTGTTCAGAGAGTACAGTAACATTTGATGAATCATGGTTTTTGCTGAAAGAATTTTCTAAAAATTATTTTAACAAGAAATATGAAACTTACATAGCGTCAGACAAAAGAGAAAAAATTGTGCGTTATTTTAAACTTTACAATTTAAAATTTCTTGAAGAATTGGGTGATGAATCTGAGTCTAATCAAATGGCTAATCAATTAATTTCTGAAACATTAACAGGGGAAGAGACAACCAATCCGAATTTATTGGTTAATTTGGAATATGAGAAATTATTTATATACAGGTTGCTCGAAAGTGCTGCCAGAACAAGTGAATCAAAAGACGCGTTAGTAGCTAAATGTTACGATGCTTTTCCTCAGTTGCTTCCTTTTTCCGGACTTAAAGCTAAACTTAATTTAACCATCACAGGAACGGACGATGATGTAATTAGTGAAATAAAAGAAGAAATTGAAGACTGTAACTTTGAAAATTCAACTGAAATTAACTTGCCACAAGCGAATATTAATTTCACCAAAAAGGGTTCTGCTTATCTTGCAACTGTTACGGTTAAAAATTTCTCAACTGATACTGAAATAGTAAGTACGTTAGTATTTAATGATTCAAAAGATGTTGCGAAGGAATTGGTGCTGCGTTTGTTTCATAAAGGTGGTACAGGAAAAATATGAGAGTTAGTTTTTAGTTAATTGAATAATTTAATGAGAGCTTGATAAAGGAAAAGATTCAAGTATCTGCCAATTTTCATTTAATTTGAGGATTGAAAAATTAATAGCAATGAACTCAAGGTTTGAGTTAAAGCTAGTTAAAAATGATTTAACTTCTTTAAACTGTTTTTTTTTCAAATCACGAAAAGCCACCGTAATATGTGGATGAAAGCCTCTGGCATTACCGATTTCATTTTCAAGATTAAAGTTAGTGGCCAGATGTTTAACAATTAATTTCTGAAAAGAGATTAGGGCTTCATTCAATTGGATGTCTATAAAAATGACGCGTTGATCAAAGGCACTAAATCCATTAGATTTTATTTCTATGGGTACATCGAACTTGATTTTTTTAAGAGAATTAATTAAAACTGGCTCATTTTTATTTTGCAATTCAAATGGCATGTGCAAGGTTATATGCGAAGGACTTCTCATTGCACCTTTTAAACCGAAATGATAATGTAACTGCTGCTTTATTTGCTCCACTTCATCAAGGTAAGGCTGGGGTAAAACGATTGCTAAAAAGTATTTGTTTTTCATTAATTTGAATGCCAATAGTCGGCAAATTATGTTATTTTTGTTGAAATTAAAAATTATGCAAATTATTATACCAATGGCTGGTAAGGGCAAGCGAATGAGACCACATACGCTTACAACGGCTAAGCCGTTAATAACGGTTGCTGGAAAGCCAATTGTACAACATTTAGTTGAAGATATAACTAAGGTTTGTGGGGAAAAGGTGGCTGAAATCGCTTTCATTATTGGTCCTGACTTTGGTGAGGAAGTGGAGAAAAATTTAATAAAAGTGGCCGAAAGTCAAGGTGCTAAAGGAACAATTTATTATCAAGAGAAAGCACTTGGAACAGCTCACGCAATTATGTGCGCTAAAAATTCTATAAAAGGAAAAACAGTAGTGGCCTTTGCAGACACATTGTTTAAGGCCGACTTTGTAATGGACACTGAACAAGAAGGCGTAATATGGGTTCAAAAAATTGATGACCCAAGACAATTTGGGGTTGTAAAATTAAATTCAGATAATGTTATTACTGATTTTGTTGAAAAACCTCAGACTTTTATAAGTGATTTGGCAATTATTGGCATTTATTATTTTAAAGATGGAGATTATTTAAAAAGTGAGTTACAATACTTACTTGACAACAATATTACTGATAAAGGAGAATTCCAACTCACAAATGCACTGGAAAATATGAAGACGAAGGGTACAAAATTCAAACCAGGGCAGGTAACAGAGTGGTTAGATTGTGGAAACAAAGACGCTACAGTATACACTAATCAGCGTGTATTAGAATTTAAAAAGGGACAGCCGGAGTTGAAATGTAAAAACATAGTTAATACTAATAGCATCATCGTTGAGCCTTGTTATATTGGAGAAGGAGTTGAACTCATTAATTCTGTTGTAGGCCCTCATGTTAGTATAGGAAGTCGCTCTAGTATCCAAAATTCAATCGTTTCAAATTCTATTTTGCAAGCAGACGTTAAGCTTCAAAACACAGTTGTTAGCAATAGCATGGTAGGTACAGGAGCTGAAGTAAAAGGAAAAAAACTGGATTTAAGTGTAAGTGATTATTCTCAAATTGTTGCGTAGCCTCAGTATATTTGTTTGTTTGGTTTATCTGATTTCCTGCAAAACAGCGAAATTAGCTAGTGGCGATAAAAAAATTGAGACAAATAAGCCTACATCTTCTGCATTATCTGAGGCTGCTGAATTGCAATTTGGACGTGCTTTTATTGATGGATGCACTGCACGGCAAAAAAATGATGTTGATGCTGCTATCAAATTTTTTACTGAATGTAAACAAATTGATCCTAAGTCAGCACCGGTTGCATATGAATTAGCTAAGATATATTTGGAAAAAAACAGTCCTTTATTGGCAATTGAGCAGGCTAAATTTTGTGCTGCTTCTGATTTGAAAAACGAATATTACCAAAAAATTTTAATTGATGCTTATAATGCGAATAAACAATTTCAGCAAGCAATTAAAGTCGCCGAATTACTTGTGAAGAATTTTCCGAATGTGATCGAATTTAAGGAAGATTTAGCTATTCAATATGCAGGTGTAAATGAGTTTAACAAGGCGTTTAATTTGTACAACGAAATTGAGAAAATATATGGTTTCAACGAACAAATCACAAACAACAAGGTAAAACTTCTTAGAAATCAAAACAAGTTTTCTGAAGCGGAAGCTGAATTAATAAAACTTACTGAAACAGACAAATTAAACACAGACTATTTAGCTATCTTAGCTGAGTTTTACGAAGAAGCTGAAAAACGGGATAAAGCCAAATTGATTTATGATAGAATTCTTGAAATAAATCCAAGTCATCCAACAGTAAATTTAGCTTTAAGCGACTATTATAATTTACAGCAATCACCTCAAAAGGGATTTGAATTTTTGAAAAAAGCTTTTCAAAATCCGGATTTAGACCCTTCAGTAAAAGCTAACATTGCATTTAATTATTACATAAGATCTGAAAAAAGTGGAAATCCTGAAACGATTAAGCAAGGAAAAGAGTTAGCAAATATTTTTATAACTGTGCATCCAAAAAATTCTGATGCTAATGGTGTTTTTGCAGATTATTTAATGTTGGACAATAAACCAAAGGAAGCTGCAAAGTTTTACTATCAGGCTGCGGCATCAGAGAAAAGTAATTACAAGGTGTGGGAACAGTTAATGTATGTATACAATGATATTAGCAACTTTGATTCACTAAAATCGGTCAGTGTAAAAGCTATAGAGTTGTTTCCAAACCAGCCAAACCCATACTTTTTTAATGGGATTTCAAATATTAAGCTTAAAAAGTATGATCAAGCTATAACAGCCTTAAAGGATGGGTTAGAGTTTGTAATAGATAATAAAGTTCAAATGCTTTCATTTTATTATAATTTAGCTGAAGCATATAATTATTCGAATGATTATACAAATTCTGATAAGGCATTTGAAGATGCTTTAAAGATTGATTCTGATAATACTTTAGTGTTAAATAATTATGCGTATTACCTCTCCGTTAGAAAGTCGAAATTAGATATTGCTGAAAAAATGGCTAAACGAAGCAATGAGTTACAGCCCAATAACCGTAACTACATGGATACTTATGGCTGGATTTTGTTTCAGCAAAAAAAATACGTTGAAGCAGAAGTTTGGATCGCAAATGCCCTCAAAATTCCACCTCCAAATGCAAATATTTTAGAGCATTATGGTGATGTAATGTTTAAATTAAATAAAACTTCCGACGCATTAAAATATTGGCAAGAGGCAAAAAAATTGTCAGGTGGTAATGACAAATTAAATCTTAAAATAAGTTCAAAGGAAATCATTGACTAAAATTAAATATATAGCTTTATTAGCAAGTATTTTACTTGGCTCATTTGTCGTGGGCTGTAAATCCAATAAAAAAACGAAAAAAACAACTGAAAATGTTGTTCAGCCTACAGACACATTGAACAATAAATGTAAACTCGATTTTAAGAATGGCAGAGCTTTAACAAAGTATATGCTTGAAAACGAATTTAAATTTGATTGGCTTTACCTTAAGGCTAATGTAGAGAGTAATGTGGATAATGACGAAAACAACTTCGATGTTAAAGCCAGAATTAAACGGGATAGCGTAATTTATATCGTAGTGGAAAAATTAGGATTGGATGTTGCTAAAATTCTAATAACACAAGACTCAGTAAGAATGAGATTTGATTTAAAAAGGCAATACTTTAAAGGGGATTTTAAATATATTAATGACTTGTTAAATGCCGATCTGGATTTTGAAGTATTGCAATCGGTTTTGGTTGGAAATAGTGCTAAATTTTACGATGAAGATGAAAAGTTAAATCCTGTAACCGATCGAACAAATTGTAATTATAAATTAAGTACTGAGCGAAAAAAACGGCTACGCCGGATTCAGAATAATGCGGAGCCTGCTATTAAAGCTCTGCAAATCATCACGTTGAATCCCGATAACTTTAAAATAACGAAGAATGAATTTATTGATCCATTAACAAATCGAATTTTTGCAGCAAACTATCAAGATTTTAATAATAAGGACAGCATTTATGCACCAAGGCTTGTTAATATTGATATACTAGCAGAGAAAAAAGCTAAGCTGAAAATTGAGTATGTTCGTATTGAAAAGAACGTACCACAAAAAGTTACGTTGAATATTCCAAAAAGCTATGATCCAATTGAGATTAAGAAAAAGTAAACATCTTACAATTTACATATTGTTAGTGCTTAGTTTTTCATTTTTCTCTATTAGCGGACAATCGAATCAGAAAACAACCAAAAAGGATCTCGAGAATAAAAAAAGGCGAATTAATGAGGAGATCGAAGAAATTAATTCTATGTTAAGTAAAACCAAGGCTATTAAAAAAAGCAGTATTGGTGCGCTTGTAAATATTAATTTAAAAATTGAGAAACGGCAGGAGTTAATAAGTACAATTAATTCCGAAATTGAAATTTTAAATCGAGACATTAGGAAGAATGACCAAGAGTACAATGCTTTAAAGGCTAATTTATCGAAACTTAAAGCTGATTATGCTAAAATGGTTGTTTCCGCTCAAAGGAATCAAGATTCTTACAGCAAATTAATGTTTTTGTTTTCTGCTGATAATTTTAATCAGGCATATACCAGACTTAAGTATATGCAACAGTATAATACTTACCGGAAGAAACAAGCGGTTGAAATAACCAAAACTCAGTTAGAAATTTTAAATAAACTCGAAGAGTTAAAACAACAACGACATGAGAAAAATGCTTTATTAGGAATTGAAGAAGCTGAAAAGAAAAATCTGGATTCTGAGAAAACCGAACAAGAGGAGGTATTAACAAGTTTGCAAGCTAAAGAGAAGGAATTGAAACTAGAGTTGGAGAAAAAAAAGCAAGATGCAATAGCATTACAAACTGCAATTAAAAGATTAATAGCAGAGGAAATTAAACGTAAAGCTGAAGAAGCTATGAAGGAAGCTCAAGCTAAAGCAGCTCAGAAAGCATTAGCCGATAAGGAAGCTAAAGCTTTAGCAGAAAAATCGAATAAAAAAGATAAGAAAGATAAAAAAAATGGCACATCTACTAATAATACGAATACAAACAATGCAGTAGATGTTGCTGATGTTAAACCTACAAAAAAAGAAAATCTATTTACACCTGAGTTAACACCTGAAGCAGAGGCATTGAGTGATGACTTTGAAAACAATAAAGGTAAATTACCATGGCCCGTAATGAAAGGTATGATATGTGAAAGTTATGGCGAACATGAGCACCCTGCTATTAAAGGATTTATGATGATGAATAATGGTGTTGAAATCTGTTCAAATAATGGAGCCCAAGCAAGAGCTGTGTTTGCAGGAGAAGTAACCGGGATAACTGTGTCGCCCACTGGTGGTAAGTTTGTTATCATAAGACATGGTGAGTATCTGAGTGTTTATACTAATTTAACAGAGGTTTTTGTTAAAACTGGTCAAAAAATTGCAATTAAGCAGCCAATTGGAACGATAGGTTTTAATGATGATGAAGGTAAATGTGCCATG